>ODAI014424224.1_pt1 | contig 10336 bp, 6 predicted proteins | sample 1539321 | NCBI WGS metagenome assembly ODAI01 (sample SAMN02144231, study PRJEB22623) | gut metagenome | biome: sheep rumen | host: Ovis aries | place: New Zealand | reverse complement strand
GGCCGCCGGTGCCCTGCTGGGCTTCCTGTCGTAAGCACCGGAACCCTTCAGCTACATTTATAAACACATAGATACAAACATATTTTCCCGCAACGCCCTTTCGGCGTTGCGGGGAAACATCCGCAATGGCAAGAAGCACTTCATTTTGAAGTGCCCTCTTTCTTGATGAGCCACTCTCAAAACATGCAATAATTGGCGACTCGACTTACAGAATTAACAAAAAAAGTGGCAGAATTTACAAAAATAAAAGATTTAGGCCCCTAAAGTTTGGACGTTTCGGATAATATGCTTATCTTTGCAACAAATTATGGATGTGTGCTATGTATGCTACTAACGTCCATGAGCGTACGACACGCTTCGCGAGAGAGACCACCGAACACGATTAAACTATTAAGATTTATTAATTATACAGAAACAAAGATTATGAAAAAAATGACAACGAAGCTCTTTGCAGCTGCAGTGGCTATCTCAGCCCTTACCGCTTGTTCAGATTCTACCTTTAACGAGCTGGAATCTGGCGTACTCGAGCCCGCATCCGGTGCTCCTACCGTTAACTCCGCTGTGCTGACCGACGCCAACGGTCAGCAAGTCACGAGCGTGTCGGCAGACTTCGGCACCTACTATCTGGACATCAAGACCGACGGCTCTTGGTACATCGAGACCCCGGACAACATGGAGTTCACACCCACCAAGATGTTTGGCCGCGGCAATACCCGCGTACCGGTGCTGATTGGTAACAACTGGGCCGAGAGCCGCCAGCTGTCCTACAAGGTGAAGTTCCTCGACAAGGACGGCAATCCGCTCAACATCACCAGGGCTGACGGCGACGGCACCCAGAAGGTGACCCAGGATTCGAAGACCAGCCTGGAGAACTTCACCAAGATTATCAACTCGAACACCTTCGTCGGCTACGGCTTCAACCCCTGCAAGAACTCGGTTCCCGAGCTGTGCACCGGTGCAGAGATCTTCAACATGGAGGCACTCATGAAGACGACTGCTGTCAAGAGCAGCCTTTCGCCGAGTTCGAAGCAGTTCTACGGCTATGCCCACTCTGACTCCGTCCTGGACAAGGTCATTGCCGTCAACGGCCACTTCGGCGGCAACTTCAACGTCGTGAAGCTGGGTCTGGACCTGAACAACCTGAAAATCACCGGGAAGGAAAACTACGAGAGCACCTCGATTCAGAAGTCGCTGACCCGTACCGTCTACAGCCGCGAACTGGAGTTTGCCAATCTTCTGGCCGACGACAGCAATCTCACCCCCGGCTTCAAGCTCTTCAAGCAGCGCTTCATCACTGAGTTTAACGCCGCCAAGACCGATGCTGAAAAGAAGCAAGCAGCCAAGGACTTCTTCCACTATGTCGGTTCGCACTTCATTTCCAAGGCCTTCTTAGGCTGCGAGCTCGACTACCGTATGGAGTTCAGCTCCTCGAAGGTAAAGAAGGTGACGGACGTGAAGGCCGCCCTCGACTTCAAGTGGCAGCAGCAGATCAAGGACACCGCCCAAGTTGACAGCACCGTGCAGCAGCAGCTCAAGCAGAAACAGGACAGCGCCAAGAACTTCTTCATCAAAGGCGAAGTCCAGGTCAGCGACTCTTCATTCAATGCAGCCACCTCCACAACGGCTCAGGTAAAGGCACGCGGCGGCGACGTGGAGAAGGTGAACATCCTGACCACCGGCGGTTCGCTCCAGAACACCCAGCTGGCCGAGTGGATGCTCAGCACCGATGCCGAGAAGGCCACGATGACCTACATGCAGGTTCAGCCCATCTACATGCTCTTCCTGAAGGACGACGAGAAGGATATATACACCTTCCTCCGAGGGCTGATTGAGAAAGAATACAACATGAATCCGGTTGTGGGCGACTTCGGTAAGCTGGAGGAAGGGAAGAAATAACGCCCGAAGCCCCGAAAGGTTTCCATCCTGTCTTGAAAGTTAAACGATTATTATATAAAATATGAACAGGTACATATTTAAATCACTACTGGTGCTGGCCGCCGCCCTGGCGGCAGCCTGCTCCAGCAGTGAGGATATGATAGACAATGAGCTGACCGGCGGCGAGCGCAGCCAGGCCGCATTCACCGTTGTCGGTGCTACGGGCGACGGCATCGTCAATACGGGTGCCTCCTACAAGGAGTTCACGGCGTTCATCAACGTGCCCGGCAAGTGGTCAGTAGAAACCTCGAAGGGACTGGCGAACGTCTATCCGTCGGCGGGCGAAGGGCCTGCGACGGCTATTGTCCAGGTAGGTGAAAACTGGGGCAACGTGCGCGAGAACGTGCTGACACTCAGAACCGAAGGCACCGTCACGCGTGCCGATGGTGAGGATGAGGGCAAGCACGAGGTGACCATTGTCCAGTCGGGCAGTCCGCAGCTGGACTCCATCTCGACGGTGTTCTCGGCCAACAAGGGTGCCGGCTACAGCTACATGCCCGGCGGAGAATACTGCGACGGGGCACTCATCCAGCTGTTCAACCTGGTCACCCTTGACAGCATACAGCGTGCCGAGGGCATCCCCCTGATTTCCGACGTCATACTGCCGCAGACCAACCAGGACTTCATCACTGCCGACAGCGAGTCCGACATCACCAAAGGGCTGATGGTCAAAGCCTCGGTAGGCATGGACCTCACCCGGTTCCTGAAGGGCAAGGGCACCGGCAGTGCCAGCATCGGTGTCGGCGTGGGCCAGCTCACTGAAAAGAAGTCCAGGAACAAGTACGCCCTCAAGCGTATGAAGACCACCCAGTTCACCCGCGAGATTCACTACACCAACGTCATGGCACTGCTGGCGAAAGCCGCCACCCGCGAGCAGCGTCAGAAGCTGCTGACGCCGGGATTCCTGTCCGTTCAGGAGCACTTTGCCACCGACATTGCCGCCGCCAAGGGCAACCAGACGCGGCAGTACGACATCTGCGCCAAGTTCCTGGACGAGATAGGTCCCTGCTTCATCAGCAAGTCGGCCATGGGCACCGTGCTCGACTACCAGATCAGCGTCGACAGCACAGCGCTGCGCGACACACTGGGCATCCAGGTAGCCCTGGAGGCCAAGTTCCAGGGCGTCGTCAAGGGCAAGGCCGTCAGCGGCGAGGTGACGTTCAACATCGGCGATTCGAAGGAGGCCAAGGAACTGATGTCAAAGACCACGGCCACCGTCAAGGTGCGCGGCGGCGACGTCAGCCAGGTGAGCATCCTGGTCACCGGCGGCCAGCTGTACGACAGCCAGGTCACCGCCTGGCATAACAGTTGCCGGCCCACCCTGGCCGTCATGGTCGACATGTCGCTTGTACCCATCTATGCGCTCATAGCCGACGATTATGCCCGTCAGGTGCTGACGAGCTACTTCAATGCAAAGCTAAAAGAGTAATAACGTCTATACGTGAATATCAGAATGTATAAGATGAAGCGTCTATACTATTTTCTCCTACTTACCGGCGTGCTCGGACTGGCAGCCTGCAGCAGCGACGACCCGCTGGCGGAAGACGACTCGGCTGCCAGACCAAACTCCAGCCAGCGCGCCACCTATGCCAACGGCGAACCGGCCCCGGGAGGCTACGTGTCCCGTCTGCTGGCCCCCCCGGGCTACGAGCGCGGCGTGGGCTACTGCTACGCCACAGGCGCCGACTACCTGGAAGGGGTGACATTCAACATCTTCAACCTGAACTACCTGGACTCCATCCAGTACGTCAAGGGGCTGAACTTCATCAACGACGACTATACGCCGTACAGTGAGGAACAGCTCATCACCGGCGAGACGCGCAGTGCCGTGTCCAAGCAGCTGGCCCTGTCAGCCAGCGTCGGCGTGAACGTCATCGTCGCCGACATCAAGGTGTCGGGCAACTTCTCCAAGGGCAGCGTTCAGGAGAGCCAGTCGGTGTTTACCATGAAGCGCACCAAGCGCGTGGCCTACAGCCGTGACCTGCAGTACAAGAACGTCATCATGTACTACAAGGAGACCGGCGACAGTATGGTCTTCGCACCAGGCTTCTATGCCGACTGGAAGAAGCTCGAGGGCAACAATGCCAACCAGAGCGAGGTGAGCAACCAGATGGTGCTGGACTTCGTCAACAAATGGGGCCGCGGCTTCGTGGCCCGCTCGTTCATGGGCGGCGTCCTGGAGTACACCATGCAGATTGACAAGTCCGTGCTCAGCGAGAACATGAGTGCCGAAATGGCCATCAATGCCAGCGTGGGCCTCATCATCGGTGTCGAGTCATCGGCCAGCGTGGCCACCGAGCGGTTCCAGAAGGTGTCCAACGACCGCTACAGCATGGACATCCACGTGCGTGGAGGCAACGTGCAGGCCATCACCGACGTGCTGGCTGGAGCGAGCACCTCGCCCGAGGGCATCAAGGAATGGCTGGCCAGCGTCAACTTCGCCCCCACCCCGGACAGCGACCAGCTGAAGCGGTGCGCCATGACCGACGTGAAGATAGCCTCGATAGCCAACCTCTTCACCGGCAGCGTGCAGGACAGAGTGAACTATATTTTACGCACAAACGCGCAATAGACAAGAAACAGACGAGCTAGGAATGAAGTACACCTTATTATATTTATGTATCGCAACAGGCATGCTGTCGGTGACATCATGCAGCAGCGACGATGACTACCAGTCCGCTGTACCGGAAACGACCCAGACGGTTGACGACGCTGAAGCCACCAACAGGCCTGTGTCGTGGCGGGCCAATGCCTATACGCCCGAAGACCTGCAGAAAGTGGAGGACGCCATCAGTGCCATCCGTGGTGCGGGCTACACCTACCGGGACAACGAGTCGTACTGCGTAGGCACCGACATGGAGGTCTTCAACATGCGCAGCCTGAAGGACATGGAGCGGAAGTACAATACCACCTACATCACCGACGACTACATGCCCGTCACCGACCAGAAGTTCTTCTACAGCGAGAGTGTCAACGACCTGAAGAAGCAGTTGTCGTTAGACATCGGCATCGGCGTGAACGTCGGCGTGTTCTCCGTAGACTTGGAGGTGGGCTTCAACAAGCAAAGTTTCTCGTCCAAGAAAAAATACTACTCACTGATGCGCATGAAGCAAAGCTACTTCTCGCGCGACTTCAACTACCTGAGCCTGCGTGAACAGGTCAGCGACGCCATCGCTGCCTCGCCCGTAGCCAACACCTATCCCAGCATCGACGCCGACTCGCTGGCCCGTGTGGTACCGATGTTCAGGGAGGCCTACGCTCCCGGCTTCTCGGATGTCATGCAGAAATTCATCCGAAAAATCCATGCCGCCCCTTCGGCCTTCGCCGCCAGCGGCATCTGCCGCGAGTTCATCGAGGAGGTGGGTTCCGGTTTCGTCACCCGCTCGGTGTTAGGCTGTTCGCTCGACTATTACAATACCACGACCATGGACTCCGTGTCCAATTCGCTCGACGTGAAGGTGGCTCTTGAACTGGCCATCGCCGTCAAAATCGTCTCCGTCAGCACCAGCATCGGCGTCGACTATCACGACGCAGCCATGAAGTGCAGCCGCAACTCCACGAGCCATATCACCGCCCGTGGCGGCAACGTGTCGCTGGTGACGGCATTCACCACCGGCCAACAGGCCACCCTGGACCAGTCGACGCTGCTAAAGTGGCAGCAGACGGTGACCCCACAGGATGCCGCACTCATCGACATCCGTCTGGTGCCCATCTACGAGGTCATCTACGATGCCAAGACGCGCACCATCCTGAAGAACTACATGGACAAGTCATTACGTAACTACGAGGATAAATGAATATTGACATGAAACAAAATAAAGTAAGGAGAGCCAAGAAGATTACACGGATGTTGCTCAGCGCAGCATTCTTCATTCTGCATTCTTCATGCTTCATTTTATTAACAGCCTGTTCCGACGACCTGACGGACGCCGACGTCGAAACCAACTACCTGGCAACCAGAGGCTACACTGACGAACAGGTCAAGCTGCAGCGCCTGGGCTATGCCTACAACGCTGCCGGCAACGTGATGGACGACAGCAGCTTCTCGGCCAAGCCGGTCATCAACATGATGCGCCTCAAGGATGCCGAGAAGGACTACGGCCTGATTATCAACACCGAACGTCGCCACTATACGTCGGTAGACATCTTCAGCGGCAGCACGCTGCAGGAAATGGGCCACGAGGAGACCAAGTACACCGTTAACGACGACGATGCCATCGGCAGCGGCAAGTACTACCGCAACAACACCACGGTCTATAAGGGCCGGTGGCAAAACAGCTACAAGGCCCACATGTTCATCAAGCACATCATGGCCACCACGACCGTCGATGCCGGCATACTGCGCTGCATGAAACTGGACGAGCTGGACAATGCCGAGAGCGTACTCGAGACCGACTTTCGCAAAGCCGTAGCCGAACTGGTCAAGGCCGGAGAAGGAGGCGTCACCAAGGAACAGGCAAAAAAATTCTCAGAGGCCTACGGCACCCACCTCGTGGTGTCGTCAAACCTTGGCGGCATGCTGGAGCTGCAGATGGAAATCAACCGCGACTCCTGTGTCGACCGCGAATATACGACGCTGCAGGTCACCGAAATCATACTGGGCAAGAAGGTCACCAAGACCACTAACTCGAAGGTCCTCAGCGAAATATCCAAACATAACGTCCAGTATCACGGACAGATCAACGTCAAGGGCGGTGAGAAGAAGGACTGCGACCTGCTGCACCGCACCTTCGACCAGACGAAAGCCGCCGAAGTGAAGATTGGCGACGGCGACTACTACGGCTGGGCCAACAACATCAGCATCGACCCCAAGTCATATAACGCCTCATTCATCGGTGGCCGCTATCTGCCGCTGTACGAACTGTTCGAGAATACCGAGACGCGCAAGGTGATGCGCAAGGTGTATGAACTGTACATGCAGCAGGAAGCACCCACGAAGGAAGTCTACGAGCCTGCCTACGGTGTCTTGCCCGTCAAGGGCAACTATGGTCCCGATGTACGGGTAGCCTCGGCGGGCAACGATAAGGCCTGCATCATCTGCCAGGAGTACGTGCCCTCCATCCGTAGCGACAAGCCCTGCGTCGTGGCCTACCCGCTCATCAAGGGCATCGACGGCCAGGTGCGCCCGTTCTTGTATACGGGACTGTTCGTCGGCGACGAGAGCCACCGTCCCGGACGCATCATCTGGGAGGGCAGCGCGTCGGTATATATCCCGAACGACAGCATCTTCTACGAGAACGACAGCACGTTCGTCCATGAACTCTTCGACCCCGAGACCCATGCCCTGAAGAACGTGTACGTCTACTGGAATGCCGTTCACCCGCAGCCCTGCCCCACAGCACAGTCTGCCCCGATAGCATATACGACCACCGTCTTCAGCGCACAGCCTGCAGCCATGGCCGAGCCGACGACCTTTGCCAAGGTGGCCAGCACGTTTTGGTCGGTGCGCCCCATAGTGCCGAAAACCGACAACATGCTGAAATACTGGCGTGAGGACGTGAAGTTCAACCAGCTGGTAAGTGACAGGTATAACGCCAACGACGGCGTACTCTTTCATGACAACCTATCCCAGAAATACTACTGTCTGGTCGACGGTGGCGACAACATCAAGCGCGTCCCCGTGCGCACGGACGACAACGACGGCAACAAGCAGTGGACCGACGCCGTCAGCCAGTCGGTGAAGGCCATCGGACTGAACGACTACCTGCCCACTGCGGAGCAGTCGAAGAGCATCACCAAGATGCTGGGCAACCGCATGAGCATCTTCTACAGCCACGAATACGACGGCCGCAACATGCTGGGACTCGACTGGCCAACGGGCTACTGGGTCATCTCGCACCCCAGCCAACCGAGCATGGCCGTCACCCACACGCAGAACGACGGCCAGGGCATGCCGGTCATTACCAACGACGTGGGCCAGATACGCATCATGCGACTGAGCGGTTCGGGCACCGACCTGCTGCTGGACTATCCGGAGTATGTCAGGGCTTTCAACTACTCCGCCCAGGATTTCTTTAAGTATTTACCAATATATATTACGGTTGACAAGTTTTGAACCTTGAAAATGAAGAATGAAGAATGAAGCATGAAGAATTTGCTACCGCCATAGGTCGCCAGAAACAGTATAACGGTATGAAACAAAATGAAGCAAGGAGAAGAACAGTAATGAAACGGATGTTGTTCGGTACAGCATTCTTCATTCTTCATTCTTCACTCTTCATTTCACTGACCTCCTGTTCGCGTGAAGACGACCTCTTGACAGCTGTCGAGGAATACGACCCTGCGGATGCCAACGGCACCTATAGCGAGAGCCATTGGAGGCGCGTGCATGCCGCACAGCGCCAGACATACATCGGCGACCTGTATCGCAGCTACGGTGTTGGCTACGGCTACAACGGCACAGGAAAGTACAGCAACTACGACGAGGTGCGCGACCGCGTCATCGACCTGTCGTACATCCAGCAGTTCGACGCTGAGCATGGCTCATCAACGATTGTCGACGATGTCTCGCCGTCGTCCTACCACCATGTCTATAGCGGTACGGACGCCATGACGATATGCCAGAAGCTCACGGCCAACGCATCGGTGAAGGTCGACGCCATCCTCTTCCAGACCGAAGTGTCGACAACCTACAACAAGACCGACATGACGAGCAACGAGTTCGCCTTCTGCACCATCTACGACGGACTGACCGTGGCATCGCGCCACATGGAGCCCTACGACCTCTACCACATTGCACGCGAGCATCCGGAGGCACTGTCACCAGGTTTCCTGCGCTACCAGCAGCTGGCCAAGGAGGCCATCGACAAGAACAACAATACCGAGGCCATCCGTATCATCCAGAACATGCTGCAGACCTACGGCACGCATATCATCTATCATGCCAAGCTGGGCGGCAAGCTGAAGTTCAGCACGACGATGAACCGCCACGTGGTAGACTCCCGCAACTCCGTCGACAAGCAGGCCGGCATATCGTTCCTCTATTGCATAGGAACCAAGAAGGGCGACGAGTCGACGAAATGGGTGACTGACACCCAGGAGGACCGCGAGACCCACATCGAGGCACTGGGTGGCAACAGTGCGCTGGCCACGAGGCTGGTGAGCCTTCACGACAGCGACGACATGAAGCTGAAGAGCCAGGTGCTGAACGAGTGGTTCAAGTCGGTCAAGTTCAACCCTGAAGCCCCTAAGGACAGCAACAACGTGGAACTCATCGACATCAAGGTGGCACCCATCTCCGACCTCATCCTGGACCACAGCGTCGCAACGCTCTACAACCTGCTGGTGGGCAAGCATATCTCGTATGAGACCAGTGTCATGCCCCGCGTCCGCAAGCAGATCTACGCCAAGATTCCGACCTCAACGCTCCGACTGGCCGACCGCAGCGTCACCAACCAGGTGGTCGTCGACCATGAGATCATCGGTGAGGTGAGGAACGAGTTCGTCCACAACGTCGAGTACACGGTCTTCTACCCCACCCTGGGAGGCAAGATGGGTCGCGAGGGACTTGGCCGCCGTTGCAGCGACGACAGCCTGTTTACCATCACCTGGCAGTATGTTGACGGTGCAGAGGCCAATGCAAAGGCATACGTCACGCCACTGGTCCGGCTGAACTACGATGACAACATCTACTACAACAACGGTGTCATTGATATAGCACCTGCCAACGACTCCACGCACTATAACACCAACGTCAACGTCAGCCGTGCTGCCATATACATGTGGAACGACACCTGCGTAGCCAACATAAAGATTGGCCCATACATCCTGCAGCAGGGCGTCATGGCCAATACCAGCAGCGACAGCTCGGCCATGAACACGTATCGCACCCTGCTCAAGGACATTCCCGTAGGCTACGAGCTTTCCAGCGCGGCAAAGACAAACGAAATCATACACTTTATGTACCACTCTGGAGAGGTCTTCAACAGCAACCGCCTCAAGCGTAATGACGTGCCCTCGTTCTTCAGCTACAAGCGGTTCATCATGTTCGACAACCAGGCAAACCAGTATCGCATCTACCAACTGGAGCCTCACGACACCGAAGTGAAGGTAATGGAGAAGGAGACCATCGGGCAGGCACTGCTGACTCGCCGCAAGGACTTTAAGCACATGTAGGGCTAAATGAAGAAATGAAGAATGAAGAATGAAGAATTTGCTACCGCTCTAAGGTGCCTTACCGCACCAGGGTGTTTAATACAAAATATAATGAGAACGAATCATTTTAACAGTATGGAAAGAAGTATGAAGCAGATGGGTAAACGGCTGTTAGGTGCAGCATACCTTACCATCCTCGCCTCACTCTACACTTCAACCGCCATGGCGCAAGGCATGGTGACGGAGATTAAAGTCTTCGCCATCAATGACGAGGACAGCATCAAGCCATTTACCCAAGGCTATAAAG
>ODAI014409590.1_pt1 | contig 10336 bp, 7 predicted proteins | sample 1539321 | NCBI WGS metagenome assembly ODAI01 (sample SAMN02144231, study PRJEB22623) | gut metagenome | biome: sheep rumen | host: Ovis aries | place: New Zealand | reverse complement strand
TTATTTTTTACAGAACTGTTATTTTTTTACAGCTCCTTGAATTATTAAGATGGTGACCAATATGGGGTTCGAACCCATGAATGTCGCCTTGAGAGGGCGATGTGTTAACCATTTCACCAATTGGCCATATATATGTGCGATAGCACGCACATATAATAATATCATAAATTATTTATTTTGCAAGTTAAAACTTTTCAATAATTGAATTAATTCTTGCAAATACTTTTTCTTTTCCTAATATTTTTTGTACATAATAAATATTAGGTGTATTCTTTCTTCCTGCTAAACATAATCTTAAGAATCCTGCAGCATCTCCAACTTGACCGTTAAAATCCATTGGGTTAGCTTTATAAGCTTTTCTATCTGAAGTAAAATTATATTTAGAAGCTAAATCCTTTAAATTATTAAACCATGTTTCTTCATCTACATCTACATTATATGTTTCAATATATTCCTTTAATAATGCTTTAACAATTGATTTATCTACATCTCTTAATTCACCTTTAGATTTCATTATTGTCCAATCTAAAGTATTCTTATCAATTGAATTATAAACATCATCATAGAAGAAAGAAATAATAGGATAAATATCTGAATATTTAGCATAATCCTTTCTTGGATTATCTTTTTCACGCTCTATATTTAAAATTGCAGTAATGAAATCTCTATCATTTACAATTTTATTATAGAAATTAGTATCATATTCCTTTGCCCATGTTTCTACTTCTTTTTCTAAATCAGAAGCTTTTCTATAAGCCATTCTTTCTTTTGAAATAGATTCAACCTTTTCTAAATCAAATAATGCACCATCAAGTGACATTTTATCAAATGACAATTTGAAATCATATGGTGATTTATCTAAATTTTCATTTCTCCAAGCCTCATAATTTGAATTAGCAATAGTTAATAAATATTCAATGAATCCATATTTTGGATAGCCTTTTTCTAAGAAATATGAGCATGCAGCCTCTGCATCCTTTCTCTTAGATAATTTTCTTCTATTGCCATCTTCAACCTTCATAATTACTGGGAAGTGAGCATATTTTGGTCTTTCAAATCCTAATGTATCAAATAATTCTAAGTGGATTGGTAAGCTTGGTAGCCACTCTTCTCCTCTTGTTACAACAGTTGTGTGCATAAAATGGTCATCACATAAATGTGCAAAGTGATATGTAGGTAATCCATCAGATTTTAAAATAACAATATCTTGATCATTTTGAGTTAATTCTAAATCTCCTCTAATTTCATCATGGAATGGAACCTTATTATTATGGTCACCCATAGATTTAAATCTAATAATATATGGATCTCCATTTTTGATTCTTGTTATAGCATCATCAACAGATAAATTTCTATAAATAGCATATTTACCATAATAGCCAGGAATTTCTTTTAATGCTTCTTGTTTCTTTCTTAATTCAGCTAATTCCTCTTGGCTAGCAAAACATGGATATGCTCTACCAATTTCAATTAAATGCTTTATTACAGTATTGTATATTTCACTTCTATTAGATTGTTTATATGGACCATATTCTCCAATTTCTTTTGTGTCAGATAAATATCCTTCATCAGGAATAACATCAAATACAGCTAATTGCTTAATTAAAGATTCACCAGAACCTTCTATTTCACGCTTAGTATCTGTATCCTCTAGTCTAATATAGAATACACCACCAGATTGTTTAGCATATCTAGCTGAAACAAGTGATGTGAAAAGTGAACCTGTGTGTAAGAAACCAGTTGGAGATGGTGCGAATCTAGTTACCATTGCTCCTTCAGGTAAATTTCTCTTAGGATATCTCTTTTCTAAATCCTCAATTGTTTGATTTATATTAGGAAAAATTAGGTCTGCAAGTTCTTTATAAGTTGCCATAATAAAACACCTCAATTCATACTCTATAATTATAAAGGATTAATAATCCTTTTTCAAGAAAAAGAGAATGCTCTCATCAATTAAACATATTAAAAAATTGTCGGGCAAAATTTTACCCGACATTTTTTATTGATTATATTGAATATTTATATTGTATTACACTAAATGTTACATCTATTTTTTGATTAGATCTTGTAATATTAAATGTGATTGTATCACCTATTTTTAGATTAGAATTATATAAGAATTGCATTAAATCTGTTGCTAGAGTGAATGTCTTATTGCTAATATCAGCAATTGATTCATCAGCATAATCAATACTTAATGAGTTGATAATATCATTTTGATTTAAATGATTATATCCTGTCTTAGTACTATCAGAATCAACCTGTGAAATATATAAAACCTGATATCTTGTAATTTGGCCAAAAGATCCAGTTTGATATGTACCTACTGATACAGTAAAGCCAAATTCATAATCACCATCATAATAGCCATTAGAGAATACTTTATTTGCTGTATCGTATTTAGCAGTAGACATTATTTTTTCAATTGTATCAATTACAGTATTTGAAGGTATTGCAAAACCTAATCCTTCTATTCCTGAAGATGAATATTTAGCACTTACAATTCCTATTAAATTACCAGCTCTATTGAATAATCCTCCACCTGAATTTCCTGAATTAATTGCGACATCTGTTTGAATTAATGTTTGTTTTTTATATGTATCAACACTAATTTCTCTATTTAAATATGAAACAATACCACTACTTACAGAACCAGGTAAAATACCAAGTGGATTACCTATACATATTACACCTGATCCAAGTCTAATATTATTTGAATCATCTAAAATAGATGCATAAACTAAATCATCCTCTTCTGGTGTTTCAATAGCTAAAATAGCTAAATCCTCATCCTCATATCCACCAACTAAATAAGCTTCATATGTATCATTATCACTTTCAGTTACAGTGAAATTATAAGCACCATCAATTACATGGAAGCAAGTTAATAAATAGCTGAATCCAAGATTTTCATCCTTTGCAAATAATACTGCAGAGCCACTAGATATAGCTGAAGATGATGATGCAGTGATAGATGTTACAGCATCATATATATTTTCTACTGTATCTTCAATGCTTAAATCAGATGTTAAGTTGCTCGAATAATTAATCTCATAATTTAAAGATTCATAAACAGGATCATATTCTAATACTTTATTCTCTGATTTACCTACTCCACCTTCTTCTACATTATTTAAATTTGTTAAGCCACTATTATTTCCATTATTTCCTATAATTTTGCTGCTGCAAGATGCTAAAGAAAATAATGATAAGCCTAATATTCCTAATAATAATTTTTTCTTCATCTTATTCACCCTTTCTAAATACACCTATATTATATTATACAAAAATAGTCAAAATTTGTCATAAAAAAAGGGAATATTGGTAAAATATCCCCCAAACCTTAATTTAACTTAAATTACTTCTTTCCAAAATATCTTTCTAACAATCCTTGGAAAGCTCTACCATGTCTAGCTTCATCTCTAGCCATTTCATGAACTGTATCATGAATAGGGTCTAAGTTAAGAGCTTTTGCTCTCTTAGCTAAATCAAGCTTACCTGATGTTGCACCATTTTCAGCGGCAACTCTAGCTTCAAGGTTCTTCTTAGTAGAATCAGATAATACTTCTCCTAATAATTCAGCAAATTTAGCTGCATGCTCTGCCTCTTCAAATGCTGCCTTTTCATAATACATACCAATTTCAGGGTATCCTTCTCTAAATGCAACACGTGCCATAGCTAAATACATACCAACCTCTGTACATTCACCTTGGAAATTAGATCTTAAGTCAGCCTTAATATCCTCTGGTGCGTCAGCTCCTGCACCTAAAACATGCTCACATGCCCAAGTCATTTCAGTTTGCTCCTCAAATTTAGAAGCTGGTGCCTTACAAATAGGACACTTGAAATCCTCTGGTAATGAGTCACCTTCATAAACATATCCACATACTTTACAAACAAATTTTTTCATTTTCTTTCCCCTCTCTTTTGCTTATATTTGTTTTTTACAATTATTACAAACACCTAAAAATACGATGTCGCAATCAATAATATCATTGTCACCAATCTTTTTAATTTTAGTGACATCACTAGGTACCATATCTGGTGATATATCTATTATATTACCACATACTCGACATTTAAAATGATAATGCTTATCTTTTAAAGTTTCATATACATCTAAATCTCCAATTTTAACTTTTTTTATTTGTTTTTCATCCAATAAAATAGTTAAATTTCTATATATTGTCGCTAGAGATATATTTGAATAATTATTATTTATATATTTAATTAAATCATCTGATGTAGCATGTCCTAAAAAAGCTAATGTATCATAGACGATTTGTCTTTGATTTGTATTTCTTCTAATCATAAATTCTTTCCCCACTATTAAGAATTATTCTTAATTAGATTATACATTAATATGTTAACATTGTCAACCTAAAAGAAAAAGCTGTTTAAAAACAGCTTAATCTAATAATTCTAAAATATCCTTTTTAGTTAATTTAACAGGCTTCTTCTCATCATCTATTACAATTGATTCTGCAAGTTCCTTTTTAAGCTTTTGTAAATGAATAACCTTTTCTTCAATTGTATCCTTACAAATTAATTTAATAACTGTAACATTCTTAGTTTGACCAATTCTATATGTTCTATCTGTAGCTTGTGATTCAGCACTACTATTCCACCATGGGTCTAAATGGATTACCATATCAGCACCAGTTAAATTTAAACCAGTACCACCGGCCTTTAAGGAAATAATAAATATCTTATAATCTTCATTCTTATTAAATTCCTCAACCATATCCATTCTAACCTTAGCCTTAGTTTGACCATCTAATATGAAATGTTTTATTCCCATATTATCTAATTCTCTAGATATAATTGGGAAGCTTTGAGCAAATTGAGAGAATAATAATATTCTATGTCCTGCCTCAATTGATGATTTAATAATATCTAGTGCCATATCAATTTTTGTATTAACAAATGGCTCTTGATATATTAATTCAGGTGTAATACATACCTGACGTAATCTAGTTAATAAAGCTAAAACATTAGATGCGCCATTATTAAGATCATCCTTAAGCTTTAATACAAAGCTATCGTAAACCTCACGCTGTTTAGCTTCCATCTTGCAGTAATAATAATCCTCAATCTTATCAGGTAAATCCTTTAATACATCCTTCTTAGTTCTTCTTAGAATAAATGGTGCTACTCTCTTCTTTAAATTATTTAAGGCTTCAGTATCATCATGGACTATTAATGATTCATATCTATTCTTGAAATGATTATAATTAGATAAATAACCAGGCATTAAGAAATCAAATATACTCCATAAATCTGCAAGACCATTTTCAATTGGTGTACCAGTTAAGGCATAATTGATTTCGCTATTTAATGATTTAATTGCTTCACTCTTTTGAGCAAATTGATTTTTAATAAATTGGGCTTCATCAGCAATTATATATCTAAATTTAATATTAGAATAAAATTGACTATCTCTTCTTAATGAATCATATGATGTTACATATAATAATTTTTTATTAGGAACGATATTTTTTATAATATTTTCTCTATCCTCGCTGCTACCTAATATTAGTGTAACATTATTATTATATCCCCATTTTTCACATTCGATTTGCCAGTTATATACCAAGCTCATTGGACATACAATTAATGATGGCATTTCCTTTTCATCACTAATTAAAAAGCTAATCATCTCTAGTGTCTTACCAAGACCCATATCATCAGCTAAAATACCACCAAATCCAAATTGTGATAATGTCTTTAGCCATTTAAAGCCATCGATTTGGTACTCTCTTAATGAATCCTTTAGATTAGCAGTTGGTAAATAATCACTATTTTTATAATTTTGTATAGTCTTAATTATTCTTACAACCTCATCATCCATCTTTAAATTATTATCGACACCAGATACTAGCTTTAATAAATAATTTAATGATTTTTTAACAGGCTTATTGATTTCCTTAATAGAAATATTGAAATCCTCTAAGAAATCAGTGATTTCTTTTGCTGATTGTTCGTCTATTTCAAGTATTGTATTATCCTTAAGCTTAATAAATCTCTTCTTTTCATGGTATGCTTGAAGCATAGCTTGAATATCTTCTAATGTTAAATCCTGATTCTCAAATTTGAAATCTAATAATCCAACATTATATGAAATATTAACTCTAGTTTTAGATGCTTTTTTAGCTTTTAAATTCTTCATATTTTCATCAAAGAAAATATCACCAAATGATTTGATATTAGATAAATCACCTGTTAAGAATTTATATTGATTCTCTATTTCTGGTAAATAATATTTCTTTTCTTGATTTCTAATAAACGAATGAGACTCAACATTTTTAAAATAGCCATCTAATAATTGTCTTAAATAAGGGCTTCTTCTATCTATTTCTTTACAAGAAATCTTAGGTGTTAATACAATTTCTGAATTTACATATGAGAAATATGAATTAATTTTAATATCAGGTATTGGATATTTTTCAAAGAAGTCATTTTCAATATTAATATCCTTTTTAATTACAGGTAATATTTCAGATATGAATTCATCGCTTGCGGCATCAATCATAAGCTTACCCTGTAATTTAAATAAATGACCAAAGATTTTTCCTTCAGTTCTTGATTTATATGGATAAGCATAAATCATTGTATCATTAATAAAATATGCATAATTAACACCAGATACTAATAATTCAGAATCTGATGAATTAACATATAAATAATTTGAATTTAAACAAATATCAAAATTATTGTTTTCCTGAATAAGTCTTGAAACTGCCTTTTCTTCATTGTTTTTCTTGTAGAATATGATATTATCCTTATAAATCTCAAAAATGCGTAATAATTGAGATTTTCTAATGATTAAGCTCTTTTCTGTATCAGGTGATGAAATATTAGCTAGGAATGTATATAAAACCTTGCTGATTGCATCTAGACATTCATATGAATGAACAAATTCAAGCTTTTGACCATAGCTATAAAAAATATTATTTTCAGTCATATTGATGAATTCTGAAATACTTTTAATAACATAATCCTTATCAAAGCCAATCTTTAAAGATAATGAATATAATTTATCATTTTCTTCAATAACTGGAATTAAATGAATTTTACCAAAATAAGGATTAGTTGTTTGAATTTCACCAGCAAGCTTTTTTAAAATATCCTTATGGGTATTCATTTGTTGTAATCTTAAATATGAATCACATTCATATTCAAACATATTATGATTAAGTTCTTCTAATGCACTATAATACATAGCACAAATATGAACACATTCTTTTGTTTTAAAGAAATTTAAGCATCCGCATGATGCTTCCTTAATTTGCATTTTATCATCAATAAACATTGATGTTTTAGTTGCATGTAAAACGTCATTAAACAAATTTGTTGGTTCAAGCTTATAGCCTGAATCTGTTTTTTCATATTTAATATATGCCATAGGCTTATTCTTGGCATTATTAATATAAAATGACATATTAGAATTATTTGAAAATTTGAATAATAAATCGCTTAATTTCATAAAAAACTCCTAAAAAATAAAAAATACTACTCAATAGATTTTATCATAAAACAAAAAATTTTTGTAGATATAATTTGTCATTTTTATAGAAAACGATTTACATATTATAAACTATGATTCTTTATTTTTAAAAAATATCGTGTTATAATAATTTCATATGGAGGATTGTAGTTATGGCCCTATTAGAATCTGGAGAAAATTATTTAGAAGCCATCCTAATGTTATCAAGAAAAAAGGATGGAGTTCACGCAATAGATATTGTAAATGAATTAAATTTTTCAAAACCAAGTGTATCAATAATGCTTAAAAAGCTAAAGGATGAAGGATATATTGATATAGATTCAAATCAGCATATTCATCTTCTTCCATCCGGTTTAGAAATTGCTGAAAAAATATTAGAAAGACACGAATTGTTAACAAAAATATTAATTGAATTAGGTGTAAATCCTGATGTTGCTGAAGATGATGCATGTAAAATAGAACATGATTTATCAAAAGAAACATTCGATGCAATAAAAAAATATTACAATAATAAAAAATAATCTCACAAAAATGTGAGATTATTTTTATTTTATTACTTTAAAACTCTAGCATAGAATTTAGATGCTTGAAGTTCTTCATCTGTAATATCAGTTTTAATTGATATTTCATCAGCTCTATCAACTACATAATAAGTTGCGTTATTAGTCATTGATTTATTAACATTAAGCTTATTTTCATTTTTATAATCAATATAAGCTCTATTTTCTAATATAGATACTAAATCTGATACGATTGCAGTAGCTGTTGGAATTGAGCCTGCACCCTTACCATAGAATTCTAATGTATCATTTGTTGAACCAGTAAATAAAATTGCGTTGAATTCATTCTTTACTGATGATAATGGATGTCCTACTGGAACCATTGTTGGTTCTACTCTAATTGTTACATCATTACCATCTCTATGGCTTGATGCTACAAATTTTAATACATATCCACGTGATTTAATATCATTTAGAATGTTTTTATTAACACCTGTAATACCATAATGATAAATATCATCATTACTAATATTTCCTCTATATGCTAAAGATGAAAGAATATTAATCTTTCTTACAATATCTAATCCTTCTAAATCAGCAGTTGGGTTTGCTTCAGCAAATCCATTTATTTTTGCTAATGCTAATGCATCCTCAAATGATAATCCTTCATCATCCATTTTTGTTAAGATATAATTTGTAGTACCATTTAAGATACCAAAAATATCATTTACATCATTTACTTTAATATTATCGATTAAAGGTCTAATTACTGGGATTCCTCCACCAGCTGATGCTTCAAAGCAGAATGAACAATTATTTTTATGTGCTAAATTAATGAATTCTTCTAGGTGCATTGAAACTACTTCTTTATTTGCAGTAATAACACTCTTTCCCTTTTTTAAGCAATTTGATATTACTTGATAAGGTAAATCATGTCCACCTAATACTTCAACAACAATTTTAATATCATCATCATTTATAATATCAAAGATGTCTGTTACTAGCTTATCACCTAAGATTTCTTTTTTAATAGGTAAGTCAAATACCTTGACTACACTAACATCATATCTCTTTTTTAAATTCTCAACAAGAGTATAAACACCACGGCCTATTACTCCATAACCAAAAAGGCCTAACTTCATAAATACCATCCCTTAAATATAAAATTCTACTATATTTTATCAAAACATTAATGTATTTTCAAGAAAAACAATTGTATTTTTGTGAAAAACTTTTTTTGTATCAAATGCGTAGTATAAATTCGAAAAATTGTCTATGTGATGCGGTATTTTTAAAAAACAAGCCTCTATTGCTAGAGGCTAATTTATTATTCTTCATTAATAACAGATGTTTTCATTGTTATTTCTTCTAATACATTTAATAATACCTTAACTGTATCAAGACATGTGAATACATTTACATTATTATCGATTGCTGCACGTCTTATGATTTTTCCATCTAATGACATTGATCCAGCACCTTCACTTGATGTATTTAAAACATATGTTACATAACCTGCTTTAATTGATTCAAGTATTTCTTCTGAGCCTTCAGATATTTTCTTCTTAACTCTTGTTTTAATACCATGAGCCTTTAAGAATTTTGCAGTACCTGATGTAGCTTCAATATTAAATCCTAAATCATAGAATCTCTTAATTAATGGTAAGGCTGCTTCCTTATCAGCATCGGCTATTGTAGCTAGAATTGTACCATAATTTGCAACTCTAGTGCCTGATGCACGAAGTGATTTATATAATGCTCTATTTAATGAATAATCATAACCGATTGCTTCACCTGTTGATTTCATTTCAGGTGATAATACAACATCTAAGCCTGTAATCTTTGTAAATGAGAATGTTGGAGTTTTAACATACCATCTCTTACGCTTTGGTGCTACTCCTACATATCCTAAATCCTTAAGCTTATGTCCTAACATTACCTTAGTTGCGATATTTGCAATTGGAATATTAGTTGATTTAGCTAAGAATGGTACTGTACGAGATGATCTTGGGTTAACTTCAATGATTGATACATTATTTTGCTTATCAACTATAAATTGAATATTATATAAACCAATCATATTTAGCTTTTTACCAATTCTAATAGTGTAGTCGATGATTGTTTTTTGTGCTTCTTCATTTAATGAATATGGAGGGTAAACACTCATTGAGTCACCTGAGTGTACACCAGTACGCTCAATATGCTCCATAATACCTGGGATGAATACATCCTCACCATCACAGATTGCATCTACTTCACATTCTTGACCGAATACATATTTATCAACTAAAATTGGGTGTTCGTTATCGAAAGCAACTGCTTCTTTAAC
>ODAI013962618.1_pt1 | contig 10336 bp, 10 predicted proteins | sample 1539321 | NCBI WGS metagenome assembly ODAI01 (sample SAMN02144231, study PRJEB22623) | gut metagenome | biome: sheep rumen | host: Ovis aries | place: New Zealand | reverse complement strand
GCTTTGAAGTTGATACTTCGAGCATACAAGGAGATGGGCATTATGCACGATGGCGACGAAATCATCGTTCCTGCCAATACTTACATCGCCACCATCCTGGCTATTACTGCCAACAATCTTGTTCCCGTATTGGTAGAACCTACATGGGAAAACTTAGAGATTGATGAAGACCAGATAGAACAGCACATCACCCCCAAGACCAAGGGCATCATGATAGTCCACCTCTATGGTCGTCTAGCCTATACAGAAAAGATTGGCACCCTTTGCCAGAAGTACAATCTGAAACTGATCGAGGATAATGCGCAGGCTCATGGGTGCTGTGCACCAAATTATCAATTATCAACTATCAATTATCAATTAAAGAGAACTGGTGCTTTAGGTGATGCTGCAGCCCATTCTTTCTATCCAGGCAAGAATCTTGGAGCCTTTGGTGATGCTGGCGCTGTTACCACCAATGATGAAGAATTAGCAGCAGTCGTTAGGGCTTTGGCCAACTACGGCAGTCAGAGGAAATACGTGTTCAAATACGCAGGCATCAATAGTCGCATGTCTGAGGTAGATGCAGCCGTCCTCAGCGTAAAGCTGAAATATCTCGATGCAGACAATGCTAAGCGTCAGCAGCTGGCTGCTTACTATTACGAACACATCAAGAACCCGCTGATCACACTGCCCAGTCGCATACCAGATGCTCACAATGTCTATCATCAGTTCCCCATCTTCTGCCAGCATCGTGATGAATTGCAACAGTATCTGGCAGATAATGGTGTTCAGACATTAATTCATTATCCAATACCTCCCCATCACCAGGAATGCTACAAACAGTGGAACCATCTCTCGTTCCCCATTACTGAGCGCATCCATGCTCAGGAACTGTCCATACCGATGAATCAGGCAATAACTCATCAAGAGGCAGCAGAAGTTGTTCGTGTTCTTAATTCTTTCTCCAAACAATAAAGATGAAACTCTCCATAATAACAATCAACTATAATAATAAGGAGGGACTGCAGAAAACAATAGATTCTGTGGTCTGCCAGACTTGGCATGACTTCGAATGGATTGTCATTGACGGGGGCAGTTCGGATGGTAGCAAAGAATTGATTGAGCAATATCAACAGCATTTCTCTTATTGGTGCAGTGAACCAGATAAAGGCGTATACAATGCCATGAATAAAGGCATAGACCATGCTCATGGAGATTATGTGAATTTTATGAATTCGGGGGATGCTTTTCATGACGATGAAGTATTGAAATCTATATTTGAGAAAGAATTGTATGGTGATATTTTGATAGGACAAGTTAGCTGTGTAGGAAAAGATTTGATAGTTAATAGATTAGATAATGGTGGATGCGATATAGGTTGGAAGCGAGTTAATGAAGGTTTTTGTCATCAAGGGACTTTTTCTAGATTAAAAATGTTAAAGGTTTATCCTTTCGACGAAAACTTAAAAATCGCGTCAGACTGGAAATTCTGGTGTCAAACCATAATGTTTGATAATTACTCTATTCAGGATTTGGATATGATAGTAACAGATTATGATATGACTGGCATCAGTTCAAATACTGAGAATGATGAATTGCAATTAAAAGAGCGAGAATTGATAAAGCAATCATTGTTCCCACCTCGTATTTTAAAAGAACTGCAAGATTACCAGACTTTGCGTAACACACCATATGTCTATGGCATGAAATATATAGAGAAATGCAATTATGTGATATTTCTCTTTTTCAGGAAATTAATTTCACTTGTATATCGTTTTTTATATAGACCTACAATATGATAACCTTAAAAAAGTGGTTTCACAAGATATGTCAGTCTGTATGGGCTATTGGTTTTATGGAAACCAGTATTGATGATATCATTGCAGGTAAACCATACAAAATAAAATGGGTTGATGTACCGACAGATTGTTGGTATGCAGATCCATTTATTCTTAATGTTACTGAAAACAAGATAGATCTACTTGTTGAGGAATGGAATTATGACAGGGAGAAGGGTAGTATTTCCAAAATAACAATCAATAGTAAAACAAATAAGATAATAGATAGGAAAGCAGTATTGCAACTTGATACTCATTTGAGCTTTCCTGTCATTTACAAAATGGAAGAGCATATTTATGTATGCCCTGAGAATAGTGAATCGGGTAGTCATAATGCATATATATACGACGAAGTAAATGATACAGTTACACGATGTGGCAGTATCTGTGCATTACCTCTAACCGATGCCGTATCAACAGATCTGCTTGGGGAGAATTATCTTTTTTCAACTCAATCTTCCAATGCAAATGGCAAAGAACTGAGCGTCTTCAAATGGAATTCAAAAAAAAGTATTTTTGAATTGACATCATCGATTTCTTTTGATGAAAATATTGCAAGAATGGCTGGACACTTTTTTAAACATAAGGGATTTGTTTATAGGCCAGCGCAGGTGTGCAACAGTGCCTATGGTCAAGCTGTTTCATTGCAAAAAGTTGAAATGAAGAATGGAGCAATAGAAATGACAGAAATCAGAAGGCTGACCTCCACTCATAAACATTTAATTAATGGTATGCACACATTTAATTATTCACAAGGTGTTATTGTGGTGGATGCATGGGGATGGAAAGCTCCTTTTGTAAGAAGATTCTTTGTTGATGATTGGGGTAATATAAGGGGATGGATCAAGTGCCTATCTAAAATGGTTCAATGGTGATGGAAAAAGAAAGAGTTATAGTGTCGCTAACAACATATAGAAAAAGGATAGGGAATATACCAGTTGTGTTGGATACCATTTTTGCTCAAACGGTACCTCCTGATCTCGTTGTTCTGAATTTGGCATATGATGAGGTAATACCCGAATACGTCATAAAGTATATTGAATCTCATTCTATTGAAGTTAATAGAGTCCCAGACACGAAGGTATATAAGAAACTGATACCTACATTGAAGAAGTTTCCTCAGGATAGTATCATATCGATTGATGATGATTTCTTATATCCTAGCAATATGATAGAAGACTTCCTTCATATTCACAAACTGTACCCAAATAATCCAATTAGTGGCAATGATGTCGTTCAATATGGTATGCAGTGTCATTGTGGTTGTGCATCTCTGATGAAATATTGTTTTCTGGGCAATGAAATAGATTATATTGATGATGAAGTCATGAAACACTGTCCCAGTGACGATTTAGTTTATACATATTTCTCTAATAGAAATCATCATCCCTATATTAGAACTGAAAAATTGTATTATGACAATATGCAATCCTATTTGGAAGGTGAGAGCTATTCTAAGGACGTAGGTGGTGGGACAGGTATTACAGATACATATGATTATTTGATGAAGAGATTCGGACAACTGGACCAAAATTTGATTTTGCAATATATCCCCAATGCAGATTCATATATCGTATCTGTTATTGAACACGTATACAGGAAAGGTCATGGCACACAAATGTTCTTTATGGGATATGAACAAGGTGTTAAGGAGATGAAGTCCTCTTTCCCGTTTCGTACAGGTAAAATGATATTGTTACCTTTGAAATGGTTAATGAGCATATTCAATAGGTGTTTTGGGAAAAATGAACAGTGATAATAGATTATGTTCGATAGTCATTCCTGTCTATAAAGATAGTCTTGACAGATATGAGGAATTGTCATTCCGGCAGTGCCTTAAGATTCTCCATAAGTATAGGATTTATCTGGTTACTCATCAGCATATAAATCTTTCTGTTTACGAGAATCTTGCAGAAGAATATCACATCCAGATTAAAAAGGTTTTCTTTTCGAATTCATATTTTAAAGGAATTGCAGGATACAATAGTTTGTTGAAAAGCAAACAATTCTACTCGGCATTTACAGATTTTGACTACATATTGATTTACCAATTGGATGCTTTTGTATTCAAGGATGACTTGGCAATATGGTGCAGTAAAGGTTACGACTATATAGGTGCACCTTGGATTTCAGATGACGATAACAAGATTACGGATATTAGCTTGTGGAGGGTAGGTAACGGAGGTTTGTCATTACGTAAAGTGGCTTATTGCCTGAAGGTGCTTTCTTGGAAAGGTCCTGTTTTGACATATCGGTATTATAACAAATGGAAATATCTGCCATATATCTTAGGGTGGAAGAATAATATTAATTATTTCAGGAAGAGCCGGATGAATGAAGATGCACTCTTTTCTGGTTTTCTTTCTCCCACTTATTTGAACCCTAATTTACCAACGCCTCAAGAGGCTGCTCGCTTTGCCTTTGAGAAATATCCTTCTTATCTATATAAAGTATGTCATAATAGCCTGCCATTTGGTTGTCATGCTTTCCTAAAATACGAATACGAAGAGTTCTGGAAGCAGTATATTGAGGAACAAAAATAACCCAGAAGTGATATTTAGATGAAAAAAATTGCATATACAGGATTATGGGATGAGTTTTTCTCAGAGCAATCTCTTATTCCCCAAACCATACACGAAATATGTCAGATAGAAGACACTCCTGATATCACAAAGGCAGACTATTTGTTGTATTCTTTGTTTTCTCAGGATCATTGGTTTGCACCAGATCATGTGATTAAGATTTTCTATACAGGAGAAAATGTTACTCCAGACTTTAATGCATGTGATTATGCAATAGGTTTTGACTGGCTTGATTTTGGCGACAGATACTTCCGTTTTCCTTTGTATTATCTATATAAGGATATTTGCGAATTAATGGAAACGAAGCACCATAGACCCATAACAGAAAAAAGTGATTTCTGTAGCATAACAGTGAGTAACGCCAATAGGAATCCCATTTTCCAAGAGCTTTTCGAGAAATTGTCTATTTACAAAAAAGTTGATTCTGGTGGTGGATGGAGAAATAATATTGGAGGTTTGGTTGAGGATAAATTCTCTTTTGATTCTTCTCATAAATTTTCTATAGTTTGTGAAAATAGTTCTTCTCCAGGATATACTACAGAAAAACTAATACAGGCTTTTGCGGCAAATTGTATTCCCATCTATTGGGGAGACTCTGCAATAGATAAGGTCTTCAACAAGAAGGCATTTATAAATGTTATGGACTATGACTCAGTTGAAGATGTAGTAGAGAGAGTTAAGGAGATCGACCGCAATGACAGCTTATATGTTGCGATGCAAAAAGAGCCAGCGTTGGTAGATGAACGATATAAAAAAGATCATCAGACAAAAGAACTTAGCAACTTTTTATCTAAGATCTTCAATTCTCCATCGGATAAAGCCATGCGTAGAAATAGGGACTGCCGTGGTGAAAAGTATATCAGGGTTCAGAGACGGCAGATTGAAAAAGATAATGATTTCTTTTCAAAGATGAGAAACTTTATCATTAGGAAGGCCTGATAAAAAACATGACAGTATCTATTGTTATTCCTGTTTATAAAGTAGAACAATATATAGAGCGCTGTATCGAATCTGTGCTCAACCAGTCTTATAGGCAATTGGAAGTTATTCTTGTTGATGATTGTTCTCCGGATAATAGCATTGTATTAGCCCAAAAACATATCAAGAATTCTCCATTAAGTAAGGGTATCGTATTTAGATACGAACAGCACGAGCATAATCGAGGACTTTCGGCAGCCCGAAATACTGGGATGGATGCAGCAACAGGTGATTATATTTATTTCTTGGATAGCGATGACGAGATTACATCAGATTGCATAGAAACTTTAGTAGATGCTTCGGAGAATGGTAATGTTGATGTCGTTTGTGGAGCGTTGGAACTGTGCGGCTCTGTGGAGATGTTTTCTGTTGCCCTCTCTTTTTATGACGCTTTATATAAAGGGGGAAAGAAGGTCTTAGATGCTTTTGTAAGAGATCGTATTCCTATAGCAGCATGGAATAAGCTGTTACGTCGAGAGGTTCTCCTTGCCCAAAAAGTATATTTTAAAGAAGGTTTGATATATGAAGACAATTTATGGACCTTTGAATTAGTCCATAGCGTAAATTCAATCAAAACTATAACAAAGAAAACATATCATTATTGGATTCGTCCTAGTTCAATCATGACATCTACACACTATATTCAGAAATATGGTTATATGCTGATGGTGTTTGCAGAACGAGAGGAGTTCCTAAAATCAAGAAATCTATATAATCCCATAACGAGAAATTATCTGGTAAAGAACAAAGCTGTCTGGATACAGTGTAGACTTTGCGATAAGCATATTCCTTATAAAGAGCGTTTTAAGTTAGCACATTCTGTTTTGGCTCTTGATGATAGTTATAAAGTATTAGGATATAGCTTCTTTTATTATTTCAGATGGGTATTACATCAAATAAAATGTTACATATGTCGTTGAAAGAGAAGATTCGCTTTTACCTTTGGCGTATTCTGGGAATAGATTATAGCCATGTATTAAAGGTTGTAGACGATGTCTATTTAAAAGAAGATATATATACAATTATTGGACCGCATTCATACAACAACCATGCACGTGTATATAGATGGAGTGATGCTCCATTGGTAATAGGAAAATATAGTGCCATCTCTTATGGGGTGAAATTTATAATGGATGATGGGAAACATAAAAAGGACGTAGTTTCGTCATATCCTTTTAAAAATAACAAAATAGAAGGAGATGAGGGTATAATAATTGGTAATGATGTTTGGATTGGCATGAATGCAACAATTCTGTATCATGTCAAAATTGGTAATGGTGTAACCATAGCAGCTGGTTCTGTAGTGACACAAGATATTCCAGACTATTGTGTTGTTGGTGGAGTGCCTGCCAAAATTATAAAGAGGAAATGTACAGAAGAAGAGGCTGCAATGATGAATCAAATTGCCTGGTGGGACTGGGAAGATAAAAAAGTCGAAGAATGTCATGCTGATTTCCAGTTGTCTATTCCTCAGTTTATAAAAAAGCATCAGATTGGATGAAGAAGAAACTATTGTTTGTCATTGATTCTTTAGTATGTGGTGGTGCAGAGAAAAGTTTAGTTTCATTACTGCCACTTTTGAATCAAGATAAATATGAGATACATTTATGGATGCTTCATCGTGGGAAGGTCTTTGAGTCATTGCTATCTGACAATGTTATTATTGAACCAGAACCCTCATATCGATGGATTGAGCGTATCCAATTCCGTATAGCTCATTATCTCTACTCTATTATGTTCAGAATAAAGTCTATACTTGGTAAGTCCGAACACACAGCTGAAACTTTTTGGAAATGTTTAGGAAATGTGTATAAGGTTCCATCTGAAACCTATGATATAGCAATTGCATATCAACAGGGTGTTCCCACTTATATGGTTTCTAAAAAGATAAATGCCCACAAAAAAATAGCATGGATAAACGCAGACATCTTTGCTGCAGGATATAATACTAGTTATAATGCGACATTTTATGACCAGTTTGATGTACTTGTTCCTGTGAGTAAGAATTTGGAGTCAGTTTTACGGGAAAAGTATCCTCAATATAGTGAGAAATACCATTGCGTATATGATATCTTAAATCCAGATTTGATAAAACGTCAGTCATTAATGTCTGTTGATGATGATATTTTCAGTTATCAGCACCCCCTAATCGTAACAACGGGACGTTTGGCAATAGCTAAGAATCATAGATTGGCGGTTGAGGCAGCCAAAAAGCTGAAAGAAAGTGGAGTGGATTTTGTATGGCTCTTTGTTGGTGATGGAGAAGAACGACCAAATATTGAAAGTTTGATCACGACTTATAATCTTCAAAAAAATGTTATCATTATAGGAGAGCGTACCAATCCGTATCCGTATGTGGCTCAATGCGATGTGTATGTTCAGACATCTTCATTTGAAGGTTTTGGATTAACCATTGCTGAGGCTAAAATATTAGGGAAACCTGTTGTTAGTACAAACTTTGATGTGGTGTATGACCAGTTAAAGCATGAGTATAATGGCTTGATAGCTGAGATGACTCCAGAATCGGTTGCAGACAATATACTCCGAATGATTAATGATACGAATTTGAGAAACCGTATCATTGAGAATGTTAACAGGGAGAAAAATACGACCTTCATGACCGAGGTAATAAAGGTAGAAACGCTTTTTGATGCAAATTAAAATAATAACATGTCATGATGTATATAATCATGGCGCATCTCTTCAAGCCTATGCTTTACAGACGTATATAGGTTTATTGGGACATAGTGTAGAGATTATTGACTATAAGCCTGATTATCTTTGTGGAGATTATCAATTGTGGTCTGTCAATAACCCTGCTTTTGATAAATTATTATTTAAGCCGTTCTATCTGTTGGCAAAATTGCCTCAGAGGCTGTACTCTTTAAAAAGGAAATGGGCATTTGACCACTATACCAAACAATATCTGAAACTCACAGCTCAGTGTTTTCATAGTAATGAGGAGTTGAAACTAAATCCACCTTTGGCTGATATTTATATTGCAGGAAGTGATCAAATCTGGAACACTTTATTTCAGAATGGGCGCGATGCGGCATTTTATCTGGATTTTGCTCCTTCATCTGCGAAACGGATTTCGTATGCAGCCAGTTTTGCAACAGAAGATGTTGTAGATGAATATAGACCGTTTGTATGTAAGATGTTGCAGAACTTTGATGCTGTTTCCATTCGTGAGCGGTGTTCCTTGCCTTTATTGGAGTCATTGGGACGGGCTGATGGAGTCGCAGTGTGTGACCCAGTATTCTTGTTAACAAGGAAACAGTGGGAAACCGTGTTGCCTCAAAACCAGAGTCACGAAGAATATCTGCTGGTATATGATACGGAGTTTTCGCCAAAAGTAAAGGAAATAGCAAAACGAATTGCAAAAGAGAAGAATCTGAAAATATATAATGTCAGTGCCTCCCGAATAGGATATGCGGATAAGGATTTGTGGGCTTCTTCGCCTATCGACTTTGTTCAGTTAATCCGGGATGCACGTTATGTGGTATCTAATTCTTTCCATGCATCGGCTTTCTCCATCATCTTTGAACGCGACTTCTGTGTGATAAATCGTTCAGAGGGAATCAATGAGCGAATGAAGAGTTTGTTGTCCAATTACAAATTGGAAGAAAGACTTGTGGCAGGTTATTCCGAAAAACTCTTAAATCCGGTTGACTATCAGCAGGTTCGTCCTCAAGTATTAAAAGATATTGAATACTCAAAAGGATTCCTGAATCAATCGTTATGAAGAAGCGAATATTCATAACCATGCATTATTTAGAGTTGGGTGGGGCAGAGATTAGCCTCATTGGGCTCTTGCAGGCGTTGGATTATTCTAAATATGATGTGGATTTGTTCGTTCATCGTCATCAGGGAGAGTTGATGGCGTTCATTCCAAAAGCTGTAAACTTGTTACCAGAAATAACTGCTTATGCTTGTATAGAGAGTCCTTTAACAGAAGCAATACGTAGAGGACAGCTAGGAGTCGCATGGGGACGAATGAAGGCGAAATGGAGAGCAAAGCGATATCAGCCAAGGGATGCTTCTTTGTCTCAAAATGCAGTTTTTCAATATATAGCACAAGAGACAGAGCATTATCTCCCGTCCTTGGAACGATACGGAGAATACGACCTGGCTATCAGTTTCCTTCAGCCACATAATTATGTACTGAGTAAAGTCAAGGCGAAAAAGAAGATATGCTGGATCCATACGGATTATACGAAAGTAGAGTTCGACGTGAATGCTGAGTTGCCTATATGGACAGCCTTTGACCATATAGTCAGCATCTCTCCTGATGTGACAAAGACGTTTCTGCAGATATTTCCTTCATTAAAAGACAAGATCGTTGAGATAGAGAATATTTTGTCATCTGAATTTGTCCGAAAAAGGTCAGAAGAAACAAATGTTATGAATGAAATGCCTAAACAGGAGGGAAGAGTAAATCTCCTATCTGTAGGACGATATACAGACGCCAAGAACTATGATAATGTTCCTGATATCTGTCGAAGAGTACGTGAACAAGGAATAGATTTGAGATGGTATATTGTAGGATATGGGGATGAAGCATTAATCCGCCAGAAGATTCATGAGGCAGGGATGGAAGATTATGTTATATTATTAGGAAAACGAACGAATCCGTATCCTTATATAAAGGCCTGTGATATATATGCTCAACCATCACGTTACGAAGGGAAATCTGTCACGGTCCGTGAGGCTCAGATGTTGTGTAAACCAGTGGTTATAACGAACTATGCAACAGCGAAGAGTCAGATACATGATGGAGTAGATGGCGTGATTGTACCAATGGATAATGAAGGTTGTGCAAAAGGAATTGCAGACTTTCTTAGAAATACACAATTACAAAATGCTATTATAAGTTATCTGCATGACCATGATTACGGAAATGTGGATGAGGTTGAAAAAGTATATCGAATGATATGATTCCCAAGATAATACACTATT
>ODAI013044559.1_pt1 | contig 10336 bp, 9 predicted proteins | sample 1539321 | NCBI WGS metagenome assembly ODAI01 (sample SAMN02144231, study PRJEB22623) | gut metagenome | biome: sheep rumen | host: Ovis aries | place: New Zealand | reverse complement strand
GTCGAACCTTTTCTTTAGATAAACATCCATTGTCGAAAAAGCCTCCTTCACCTTGTTGTGCGACTGCACCAGCAGGTTAAAAGTGATGGCAACAAAAAGGATGAGCATCAGAATTGCAACGCCAATAATCAAGTAGGTCATCGCTCGTGGAAATATTAAAAGGAAAAATGTTTAAGAGTTGGATAGATCATTTTCGATAAACTGTATGAGCTTTTCAACAGCTTCCGCTTCGGGAATATTCTTTTCTATACACACCTTCCGCTTGTAGAGCGAAACTCTTCCCACTCCCGCACCAACATACCCATAATCAGCATCTGCCATTTCGCCAGGGCCATTCACTATGCAACCCATAATTCCAATTTTAAGGGTGGTAAAACGCTTGTCCGTCTTGGCACGTTCGCTCACAGCAGCACGAATCCGCGCGATGGTTTCTTCCAAATTGTAGAGGGTACGTCCGCAACCTGGGCAGCTGACGTATTCTGTCTTGACAAATTTGATACGCGCAGCTTGCAGGATGGAATCGGCTAATTCTATTAACTTATCTTCGGCAAAACCAGCGTTTTTAATCACAAGCTGATGCGCCAACTGGTCAATAAACAGGGCACCCACTGCCATAGCAGCCTTCAACTGCAAGTCTTCCCAATTCTTTTCGTGCAAAGTCACCTCCACCGTATCATTGCAGATTGTTCCTTTGGCCAGTTTCCTAAGGTGAGCACATTCTTCGATGGAATCGACCAGTTTCTTTGCCACAGGAATCTCACTTTCGGGAGCTTCAGACAAAGAGACACGGATTGTGTCGCCAATGCCTTCGCAGAGTAGTGCACCTATTCCAACGGCACTTTTTATGCGTCCGTCTTCACCTTCTCCTGCCTCTGTCACTCCCAAATGCAAGGGAAAGGCCATACCCTCCTTGTCCATCTGTGCCACTAACAGACGCACTGTGCAAACCATCACCACCGTGTTGCTCGCCTTAATTGAAATAATCACATCCTTAAACTTCTCTCGCACACAAATGCGCAAGAATTCCATGCACGATTCCACCATGCCTTCGGGTGTATCACCATAGCGCGACATGATTCGGTCGCTCAACGAGCCATGATTCACCCCGATGCGAATGGCCGTTCCGTGTTCTTTGCAAATGTTCAGAAATGGGACGAAACGATCATCTATTTTCTTGATTTCATCGGCATATTCGGCATCCGTATATTCCAATTTCTTAAACGTTCTGGCAGGGTCCACATAATTGCCAGGATTGATGCGCACTTTCTCGCATATTGTTGCGGCCGTGTCTGCCACTGCTGCATTGAAATGCACATCAGCCACCAGAGGCACGTCATAACCTTCAGCACGCAGGGCATCGTGGATATTTTTCATGTTCAGAGCCTCACGCTGCCCTTGGGTGGTAAATCGCACAATCTCTCCTCCTGCATCTACAATGCGCTTGGTCTGAGCCACTGATCCCTCCGTATCCATCGTCGATGTGTTAGCCATCGATTGCACCCGTATCGGAAATCGGCTTCCAATCATAATGCCCCCGACATTCACATCCGTTGTTTGTCTTCTCTGATAATTCATGTCCAATGAGATTCTGTTCTGTGGTTTTTGGGAAAAGTAGAAGGTAATTAGTTACACTTGTAGGCAAATTTCACCTCTTTCAAATCAGCATTAGCTTTTTCAATCTTTTGGCGAAGCCCATTTTTGTAGGAAGCAAATTTCTTTGCCAGTGCATCGTCGGAAAGAGCCAACATCTGAACAGCTAAGATGCCGGCATTCAGAGCGCCATTGATAGCCACTGTAGCCACAGGTATGCCTGGAGGCATCTGAAGCATCGAATAAACAGCATCAACACCATCCAATACACTCCCCTTTACTGGCACTCCAATCACAGGCAGCGTTGTACTTGCGGCAATCACCCCTGGCAAAGCGGCTGCCATCCCCGCACCAGCAATAATCACCCTGATACCACGCTCCTTAGCTCCCTTTGCAAAAGCCTCTACTGCATCGGGGGTTCGATGGGCTGAAAGTGCATTCATTTCAAACGGAATCTCCATTTCATCGAAGAATTGGGCAGCCTTTTCCATGACTGGGAGGTCAGATGTGCTACCCATGATAATTGACACAATTGGTTTCATATTGTTCATATTTTCGTTTTTATATTTCCATTTTTTATCTTTTATTATTTTCTATCTTTTTCACATCCACCCGATGAGGATGAATGTCATTGCACACACATATCCTATACCAAAACCAACCAAAACTTGTGCCAGGCTGTGCTGGCGCAAAATGATGCGGCTTGAACCCAAAGCTCCTGAAATCAATAGCAATGTGCAGAAAGGCCACACAGGGTTGTAGAAGAACAAGATGCTGAAAGCATTCAAAGCCCCCACCAATCCTCCTATGCCAACCATGTGGGTGCTCACTTTCCACCACGCATTGATAGTGATGCAGATAATCTGCGCAATGAGTCCAGCCATCACCACACCTCGAAAAAACATAGCGGTATTCAATTTCGTCATGATAGTGAGACAAGTGGCATAACTAAGCAGGGTAATAATGTAGGGCATGTGTCGGTGTTCACGGTGACTCAGTTCCAAATGAGTCCATTTCTTGAAAGTTCTGAAAATCGATATTCCCGAAGTTGGGATAAGAATGGTGAAGAGATAGACCAAGATGAGCACAAACAATTTGTACGACCACGGCAACAAGCTCAGGTAGCTAAACAGAAACAAGCCAATGAATACCCACAGAGGCATGTACAATGGCATGAAAAGTGTTGAAATCAGTTTTGCAATCTGTATCAGTGTCCGATTTTCCATACGATATTATATTCTCTTATCCACGACGATTTCCAACGGAAGGAATGCCAAGTTCTAATCGATATTTGGCAATGGTTCGACGAGCCAGCACCACTCCTTTTTGCTTCATCATCTCTACAAGATTTTCGTCGGAGAAAGGATTCGACTTGTCTTCTCCATCAATGATTTCCTTCAGCAGTTCCTTGACTTTATGTCCATCAATTTCTTCGCCTGAAGAATTTTTACGCGTTAATTTGAAGAAGTCTGATAAGGGATAGATGTGACCATCCAAAAGCGCACATTTCGAACTGCACACACGCGAAACGGTGGAGACATCATACCCAGCTTTTTGAGCCACGTCCTCCAGCACTAAGCGCACTTTGTCCTCCTCGTCTTTCGTTAAGAAAAAAGTGCGCTGCAACGCAATGATAGCCTTCATCGTCTCGTACAAGGTACGTCTCCTTTCTTTCACCGATTCGATAAACATCTGTGCAGCCTCAATCTTTTGCCGTGTATAAATCAGCCCCTCTTTCTCACTACGTTTCATTGTTCCAGAAGCCGTCTGGTAAACTTTCATCTGTTGCAAATAATCTTGGCTGACATGCAGACGGGGCACTTCCCCACCATTCAGCCTCATCTCAATGTTTCCGTCCAAGTCTGTTTCAACGATGAAATCGGGTATTTGAGTCTGCACTCTGTCCGACGAAGACTCGCTCAAAGCAAATCCTGGGTTCACATTTAGTTTCTTAATATCTTCAAAGAGCGCATCCACCTGAACAGATGACAGATTCAGTTTTTTCTTCAGCCTTTCCTTGTTCTTATTGATAAAAAGCTCGTAATTATAGGCAATAATCACTCTTTCAAGCTGCAACGCCTCTTTCTTGGCTGCCGAAACAGGTTCATCTTCATTGTTCAGTTGACGGTCAATTTGCAGCAGCAAGCATTCTTGCGTTGATCGGGCACCGATGCCCGCAGGTTCAAAACTCTGCAACACATGCAATATTCTCTCCACGTCCTCTTCGCTCACATACAGGTATTCCTTGAAAGCAAGTTCATCAGTCAACGTGGCTACAGAACGATCAATGAAGCCACGATTATCCAACGAACCTATCAAGTATTTGAGCACCCTTTTCTCATCCTCATTCAAATTGAAATTGACCATCTGCGATTCCAGATAATCAATAAAAGAGCCGCTGTCGCCCAAAGGCAATTGTTCCCTCGCTTCCGTTCCGTTGTTAGGGAGGGAAAGTGGCAGGTCATCCTCACCGTATGAAGAAATATCAGCAAGTTCCATTTCATCCGTATCGCTATAAGGATCCTCACCCGTATCATTCATATCGTTCGTTTCCTCTTCACCACGCTCTTCTGGAGCACCTTCTTCCAAAGCTGGATTATCCATCAGTTCCTTCTTCACTTGTTCTTCAAACTCTGCAATAGGCATTTCCAGCAGCCTGACCAGTTGCAACTGCTGCTGTGACAGACGGAGCTGCTGCTCCATCTTTTGGGTCTGAGTTTGGCTCAATGTCTGTGACATAACTCCAATTTTCTTGCAAATTTAGATAAAATTTTGGAGATTATAAGCCTGTTGAGATAAAAACTAAAACAAAATGACTCGAAAAGTTAGAAATCAAGGCTCGCATACGCACAATCCTATTTTCATAAGCACTAAAGGTTCATGTATTCTTTCAACAAGAATTGGTATGAACATCCATGAATTACTCAAATAATTCTGCTGGTGTACAAACACAGAAACCCCTCCAATCCCATGAGGAATGGAGGGGAAATCTAATTTTGATAAAAGACAGGTAACTACTACGCTTCGTTATGCATACATAGCCACGATTGCCTCGTAGAGTTCCTGCTTGCCAGAAGTCTGTTTGGGTTCGCCGACCTTCTTACCATACTCATACACTTGCTCGAAGGTAAGCTTACCATCTTCGAAGTCTTTGCCCAAACCGCTATCGAAACTTGCATAGCGAGCTTTCTTCATAGCGCAGTAGGGAGACTCCTCAAGGAGCTTGGCAGCAGACTCAAGAGCGCGAGCCATGGCGTCCATGCCTGAAATGTGAGCGATGAAGATGTCTTCAAGGTCTGTAGAGTTGCGACGAGTCTTTGCATCAAAGTTCGTACCACCTGTGCCAAGACCACCACCACGGATGATTTCCATCCAAGCCTGAACAAGCTCGTATTGGTCAATTGGGAACTGGTCAGTGTCCCAGCCATTCTGGTAGTCGCCACGATTTGCATCGATGGAGCCAAGCATGCCGGCATCTACAGCACAAGCGAGTTCGTGTTCGAAAGTGTGGCCTGCTAATGTTGCGTGGTTCACCTCAATGTTCACCTTGAAATCCTTGTCAAGATTGTGTGCTCTGAGGAAACCAATCACAGTTTCAGTGTCCACGTCATATTGGTGTTTAGAAGGTTCCATAGGCTTTGGTTCGATGAGGAACGTGCCCTTGAAACCCTTGCTGCGAGCATAGTCACGAGCCATGGTGAGCATCGTGGCCATGTGCTCCTTCTCACGCTTCTGGTCGGTGTTGAGCAGACTCATGTAACCTTCACGGCCTCCCCAGAACACGTAGTTTTCTGCACCCAGCTTGATACCAGCATCAATAGCGTTCTTAATCTGAACTATAGCACGAGCCACCACATCGAAATCAGGATTTGTGGAAGCGCCGTTCATGTAACGTCCATTGCCGAAAACGTTGGCAGTTGACCACAACAGCTTGATGCCTGTTTCCTTCATCTTCACGGCGAGATAGTCAGTGATTTCCTTCAGGTTCTGCTCATACTCCTCAATAGAGTTTCCTTCGCTGACAAGGTCAATGTCGTGGAAGCAGAAGTATGGGAAGCCGAGCTTCTGCATGATTTCGAAACCTGCATCAGCCTTCTGCTTTGCGATGGTCACAGCATCTGTCCCCTCGTTCCAAGGGAATTTCTTTGTGCCACCACCGAACTGGTCGCCACCTTCTGCACAGAGTGTGTGCCACCATGCCATAGCGAAACGAAGCCAATCTTTCATAGGTTTGCCCATGATGACTTTCTCTGCATCGTAGTAGTGGAATGCCATTGGATTTTTGGAATCCTTACCTTCAAACTTGATTTTACCAATCTCCGGAAAATACTCTTTAGCCATAATTTTAAGAATAATTTTTTAAAGTTTAACTTTCTTTTTATACTAACAAATGTGTGTATTCTTTTTTTGCTTAGCCGTTGCTCAAACGTTTCTTTTAGAGCGCATGAATTTATAGTAGCGTGCGGCCCTGTGTTTCACACCGTCCTCCTTTTCTTCAAGTGGCTTCACACATGACATAGAAGCCAATTTCTTGTGAAAATTCTTCACATCAATAGTTATGCCTTGCACATTTTCCATAACCGTCCTAAGCTGCGCAGCCGTAAACTTGCGCGGCAGGAGATTGAAAAGCAAAGTGCAATCAAGAATGGCTTTCTGTCTCACCGACTCCACAGCTTCCGCTACGATGTCGTTGTGGTCAAATGCCAACTTGGGCAGCTCGCTAAGAGGCATCCACCGAGCCTCGTAGCCCTCCTCCAATTTCTTCATGCGACGGTCAATGCGCAACAAAGAGGTGTAGGCGATGGTAACAATGCGTTCGATGTGGTGATCCAGATGGTGGAACCTCTCCAACCACACGCTGTCAGCAGGGTCTTTCAAGCGGTCTGCACCTCCAAACGCCTTGAACTGCATCATGTTCACCTGAACTAAACCTGTGAACTGATGGAGCACACGTTGTGCTGCCTCGTCCAAGTTCTCATCCATGTAAATCAGGCTGCCTGGCAGTTTATAATTTCCCGTGCTTCCCTCTCCGCCTTTTTCGCTCTGACGCACCACAAGCACATTGAGTTGCTCTCCGTCGAAGCCGAGGAGCACACAATCGACTGAAACATATGGATTGACTGTCTGATTCATGGCGATGTCAATGTTAGCGATAAGATTGTCACCTTTTTTATTTGATTTCGGGTACAAAGTTATGGGTTTGTTTTAAATTAGCAAAGAAAAAACAAACTTTTTTAGATTTTTATACAAACTTTTTTATCAAACAGTTAGTTTTCTTACTTTTTACGATAAGTAAGCACTTATTTATATCGTATTTTTTACGAAAAGTATCTGACAAGAAAAGATTCCTTTACTGAGAAATAAGTTTCTTTTCTGAAGTGCCGTCACTATATTTAAAAATATAGATGCCTTGAGGGAGAGGAGCGTCCACCTTCATGCCAGACAATGTAAAGACACCTTCCAAACTGCGAGGAGTTTTTGCAGCTGATGCCCCCCCGACGCCATTGGGTGTAGGAGTGTAGGAGAAATAACCGTCTAAATACTCAATGCGATCTTTCACCCAAGCATGCAACCGGCCGATGGTATCGATATTGGCATTGCGAATATATGGCTTCACACTGGTTCTGTCGATGGTGGCTCGCCAAAGCCTGCCCTCTAATCTACAGACATCACCTGCATGATAATAATAAGAAGCATAATAAGGTTCGACATCGCCATACAGCTCCCAATCTTCACAGACCTCCCAACCCGTGTTGCAAATAGTGGTGCAGTAACAGGGACTTGTATTCCAGCGTTGCCTCTCCTTAGCATAAAATTCACTGCCCACCCGATTGTACCAATCATCTGCCAACTGATTAATGTTTGCCGCATCAATCACCTCACGTTTCCTCAGTTCGTGGTAACGTTGACGAATTTCCTTTTGATAATACCGATGAACCCAGTAAAAGGGACCTGAGATAAGCGGCTCAATATCATGCGCAGCGGGGCGCACCACCCCATAGAGATTGATGCCAAAAGTTTGGTCTAGGTCATAGGGAGCCACACTCCAATGCTGCCCATCGTAAGTGAACCACTGCCAGTTCTTGAGTGTTCCGTCGCAGTTCACCTGCAAATAGAAGAGCACGTAATAATCTATGAGACTCTGTATTTCGTAGCGACGTTCTATTTCCTGTTTCAACACCGCAGTATCAACATTTTCCTTGACCAAAGCATCCAATTCCTTCTTGTAACGGCTTAGCTGCTTGATATACTGCTTCACTCGAGCCGTACGTTGCTTCGCCTCTTTCACTTCAGGCATATCGTCTGGCAGCTGGTAGGCCTCACAGAGATTGTCTATCAATTCCTTGGGTTTGTTCCCATTATAAAGTTCTCCCTCCTTGTCGTACAGATTCTGAGGATTCCGTACTTCGAACTGACTCCACTTGATGTTGCCAAGAAAAAGGTTGTCGTTGTTCAGGTTTCCATCCAGATGGATGTGCTCTGCCACTTCCTTTTTCATGTTCATGTTTTTGCGGCTCTTTTTCAACTGCCAAGCAAAAACACCATAGAACTCTCCATTCAGATAGACCACACAGGGGAACGCATCGGGGAAACACCGTGCACGGCTTGGGACGGTATTTCCAAATCCCCCAGCAGGAAGGTTTGAATCAGTTTGTCCCACCCTTTCCCAAAAAGGCAAACGGTCGCTCACCATCTGCTCATAGAGCTTATACCCCACCTCGCCAATGCCACGCAAAAAGTCGGTATAGAACGCTTTGAAATGGAACGAGCTCTGTGTCACCCATTCGCCTATCCTCATTTCCAGCCCATTTTCCTCATTCCACAAACTGTCACAAAAGTGGCACACAAAATTCCGCTTAGGGTATTTTAGCGAATACCCCCCCTGCCCACGTAGGGTCACCGGCACCTTAAAATATCGCCCAGCACCATCATAAACCTCCATCCACCCTCGCTTTTCCGCATTTTTGGCTGTGGGCATATTGGCAAAACCCGTCAGGTTGACAAAAGCCAATCTCGGCTCCTCCATCTCAATTTTTCCCACACTACTATAATCAGTCACACCCACCTTGAATCCACGAGCAGCCACCAACTGTTCGAACTCAGTCTTGTCCTGAGCTCCAACACATACGCCCCAAAGCACGAGAAATCCTAACCAAAATATCTTAATCACTCTCATCTACTGATATTAATGGCCACAAAGGTACGATTAAGTGAGCACACTACAAAATGAAAAATCACATTTCTCACTTTTATTGTCGAGCGTGAGTACCTTGCACGGAGCGGACGGTACGATTAAGTGAACGAAAAAACAAATTTCATTCCGTTTTTCCACTGAAAATGAAAATTCTTTATCTCTGTTGGCTTATGATTCCCAAATTTTACCTACATTTGCATAAGCAAATCTTTTAATTTCAGATTTTTTCATCTCCCACAGATGCACACTGATTTTATTTTTTATTCTTTCAAATTTTTATCATACAGGGAAATGGATGCATTTTTTAACATGGAAAATTTGTTGAATCTGATTAACGATGACAATGTGAACGCTATAGGTTCTGTCTTCAAACTACTCCTGAGCATGACCTTGGGAGCAGCAGTAGGACTGGAACGAAGACATAAAGGGCAGATTGCCGGCATGCGCACCTTTGCCCTCATCTGCATGGGTGCCACCTTGGCCATGCTGGTGTCCATCTACATTCCGCAGAAACTGATGGGACAGACGGAAAACGGCGACCCGGGGCGCATTGCGGCCCAAGTCATCTCGGGCATTGGTTTCCTGGGTGCTGGTGCTATTATCCAGATGAAAGGTTCTGTGCGAGGTTTGACAACAGCCGCTGGCATGTGGATGACTGCAAGCATCGGTTTGGCTGTAGGAGCCGGCATGTACGGGGTGGCATCTGTAGCCAGCCTCCTCATCATTTTAGTATTGACGCTGTTAGAACTATGCGAAAAGCGAATCTTCAAAGGGAAAGAGCAAAAGATAGTGCGGCTGAAGGTGAACTACATTCTTCAAGACGCTACCCCTTTCCGCAAGCTGTTCAGCGAACACAATGTCCACATCTCTGATGAATTCTTCCGCTACGACTACACACAAGAAACCACCATCATCAACTTCATGGTGCGCAGTCAGGACAAGACCAACTTCATCGCCTTGTTCGACAAAATGCACGCACTTGGCAATGTTCTTTCACTCACACTAACCAACGAAGTGAACAATTAAGCACAGAAGCTAATAGAACACACTGCTACTGCTCGGACTACATGACAAAACCAACGCAATTCGGGGATGGACCGAATAAATCAATACAAAAATGTGCGACAATGTCGCACATTTTTTACAAGATACACTTTTCGATCGTCGCAAATCACGACGGTGATTTTATTCTTTATCAAGCACTTCCCAATGTCCACTATAACCACTACCTACATAACGGATATTTGGCATTTTTGCAAGGTGGCGCTTGATAGTCATTGAGGTAACCCCAAATTGTTTCGCCAATTCTTCTGTGGTAATATTAACCCGACTTTGACCCCGCTGAACAATTTTTCATGAATTTCGGGGTGATTTGGCAGTATAAAATGGTCTGCAGGCCCCTGTTTCCGTGGTCATGAGTCTCTGATTCCGTTTTGTAGTACACAGAAGTTTCGCGGAAAAGCTGTCCCTTTGCACCCGCGATGCACTTCATATCTCAAACCCGGTACAATCCCTCCATCGGTGCAGACGATTATTACTACCGCATCAAGG
>ODAI011544982.1_pt1 | contig 10336 bp, 9 predicted proteins | sample 1539321 | NCBI WGS metagenome assembly ODAI01 (sample SAMN02144231, study PRJEB22623) | gut metagenome | biome: sheep rumen | host: Ovis aries | place: New Zealand | reverse complement strand
GTTGCCGAACATGATGCCGATCTTCTCGCGCAGCTGGTTGATGAAGATGCAGCAGGTGTTGGTCTTGGCGATGTTGGCGGTCAGCTTGCGCAGGGCCTGGCTCATCAGGCGGGCCTGCAGGCCGACCTTGTTGTCGCCCATCTCACCCTCGATCTCAGCCTTCGGCGTGAGGGCGGCGACGGAGTCGATCACGACGATGTCGATCGCGCCGGAGCGGATGAGGTTGTCGGCGATCTCGAGCGCCTGCTCGCCGTTGTCGGGCTGGGAGATGAGGAGGGTCTCCAGGTTCACGCCCAGCGCCTGGGCGTAGGTGCGGTCGAAGGCGTGCTCCGCGTCGATCATCGCCGCGATGCCGCCCAGTTTCTGCGCCTCGGCGATCGCATGGATCGCGAGGGTGGTCTTACCGCTGGATTCGGGTCCGTAGATTTCAATGATGCGGCCGCGCGGGTAGCCGCCGATGCCGAGGGCGTGGTCCAGCGCCACGGAGCCGCTCGGGATGACCTGGACATCCCAGTCGGGCTGGTCGCCCAACTTCATGATCGTGCCCTTGCCGTAGTCCTTCTCAATCTTGTCGATCGTCGCCTGGAGGGCCTTGAGTTTCGCCGCATTCACGTCCACGGTCTTTGCTTCTTCTTTCGCCATAATCGGTTTTTTTTGAGTTTAACAGTTTTTATAGTTCAGTTGCTCCGGCACGACGGCCGGAGAAAGCAAATATACGCAATAATTCTGTTTCCCGGCAGCATATTTTTGATTAAATTTGCAGGGATGAAAGAGAAGTTACTCGGCATGACCCTGGCGGAGCTGAAGGCCGCCGCACAGGCCTGCGGACTCAAGCCCTTCGTGGGGGCGCAGCTCGCGGACTGGCTCTACGCCAAGCGCGTGGACGGCTGGGACCGGATGGCCAACATCTCCAAGGCGGCCCGCGAAGCGCTCGCCGCCCGCTACGACCTCGGCATTTCCGCGCCAGCCGGCACGGCCGTCTCCTCCGACGGCACGAAGAAGTATCTGTTCAAGGTCTCCCCTCACTTCCCCGCGAGGATGCCGGATCGCGAAAGCGATCATCCGGCCATCCCCCTCGAGGGGGCGCAGGGGGTGAAGACAGAAGACAGATTCGACGGATTCAATGAATTCGTCGAATCCGTCATGATTCCGGACGAAGACCGTTTCACGCTCTGCGTGTCGTCGCAGGCCGGGTGCAAGATGGGCTGCAAGTTCTGCATGACCGGGCGCCAGGGCTTCCACGGGCAGCTCGACGCCGCCGACATCCTCAACCAGTTCGTCAGCATCGACGAGTCCGCCGCCCTCACCAACGCCGTGTTCATGGGCATGGGCGAGCCCCTCGACAACTACGACACGGTCGCGCGCGTGATCGAGGTCCTCACGGCCCCCTGGGGCTTTGGCTGGAGCCCCAAGCGCATCACGGTCAGCACCATCGGCGTGCTGCCGGCGCTGCGGCGCTTCCTCGACGAGCAGCGCTGCCACCTGGCCGTCAGCCTCCACGACCCCTTCCCCGAAGAGCGGCTCTCGCTGATGCCGGTCCAGAAGGCCTGGGACATCCGCGAGGTGCTCGACCTCATCCGCCAGTACGACTTCACAGGGCAGCGCCGCGTGAGTTTCGAATACACGATGTTCGCCGGGTTCAACGACGACAAGCGCCACGCCGACGCCCTCATCCGGCTGCTCCGCGGCCTGGAATGCCGCGTCAACCTCATCCGCTTCCACCAGATCCCGGATTTCCCCTACCGCTGTGCCACGGACCAGGCCATGGAGGCCTTCCGCGACCGCCTCAACAACCACCAGATCCTATGCACCATCCGTTCTTCCCGGGGCGAAGACATCCTGGCCGCATGCGGGATGCTCGCCGGACAGCTTTCGGAGCGATCCTAGCCCTTGCGCTGCTGGGCAGCTCTCCGTTGTTTGCACAGACCTATCCCAACGGCCTGTCGGCGGACAGCGTGGACCCGCAGGGGGACGCCGTCGCGCTCCGGCAGATCCGCCGGCGGCTCGACGACATCCGCGCCGACCGGCACCGCCCGACCGTGGGGCTCGTGCTCTCGGGCGGCGGGGCCAAGGGAGCCGCCCAGGTCGGCGCCATCAAGTATATCGAGGAGCTGGGCATCCCCATCGACTTCGTCTGCGGGACGAGCATCGGCGGCCTGGTCGGCGGGCTGTATGCCCTCGGCTACGACGCCGCCGACCTCGAGCAACTCTTCCGCACGCAGGACTGGGACCGCATGCTGTCGGACCGCATCCCTTATGAATATATTCCCTACGGGACCAAGATGGACCGGTCCACCTACCTGGTGAACATCCCCTTCTACAACCCGGCGCCGGTGCCCGGAGCCGCGGACGAGGTCCGCTACACCCGCGGACGGCAGCGCCGCAACCTCAAAGAGGCGCTCCAGCCCCGGACGGAGGGCGCCTCTTTGGGCAGTTCGCTGCCGGCCGGCTACGCCTACGGGTTCAACGTCAACAACACCCTGGCGAGCATGTCCGTCGGCTACCAGGACAGCATCTCCTTCAGCAGGCTGCCCATCCCCTTCGTCTGCGTGGCGGGCGACATCGTCAGCTCCAGGGCCAAGAACTGGGCCAGCGGGTCCCTGCCCACGGCCATGCGGTCCACGATGTCCATCCCGGGACTCTTCGACCCCGTCCGCACGGACGGGATGGTGCTCGTGGACGGCGGCGTGCGCAACAATTTCCCGACCGACATCGCCAAGGCCGTCGGTGCAGATTACATCATCGGCATCGAGATCTCAGACGCCCTGCCCGACTACGACCAGATCAACAACATCGGCGACATCATGGGGCAGTTCATCACGATGCTCGGCAAGGACGCCTTCACCAAGAACGTAGGCCGGAGCGATGTCTTCATCAAGCCCACGCTGACCGGCTACAACATGATGAGTTTCAACGCGGAAGCGGTAGACACCATGCTCACGCGCGGCTATGCCGCCGCCGTGGCGCAGCGCGACGGGCTGCTCGCCATCCGCGAGCGGACCGGCCGGCGCACCGGCGCACCGGCCGCCCGGGCCATCGACCTGTCCGAAACGCCGGTCCGGCTCGCCTCGATCGAATACGAGGGCGTTAGCGACGCCACGGCCCGGCGTCTTTCGCGCCTGACCGGTCTCGCGGTCGAGGAGCCGCTCGACCGCGCCCGCATCGAGGACGCCATGTGCCGCCTGCAGGCCACGGGCGCCTTCGAATCCGTGACCTTCTCCCTTTACGGCTCCGAGGAGCCTTTCCGGCTGGTCTTCCACTGCACGCCGGCGCCGATCCACAACGTCGCCCTCGGCCTGCGCGCCGACACCGAGGAGGGCGCGGCCCTGCTCTTCAACATCGGGCTGGGCACCAACCGCCTGTCCGGACCCAAGGCCGACCTGACCGCCCGGATCGGCACGAACCTCAAGGGCCGGCTGCACCTGGCCCTCGACACCCGGGACTGGCCGACCCTCAATTTCTCCGCATCCATCGCCAATTACCGCGGGCACCTCGGCCACTCCGACGACGCGCTGAAGTACGACGTCGCCTACTGGACGCACCGCGAGGACTTCTACATCTCCGGGGTGGACTGGACCAAGCTCGATTTCCAGGCCGGAATCGGCCACAAGGCCTACCCCCTCAACCCACAGACGGTCTTCGCCCGCCAGATGCAGGCCGACGGGATGGCGCTTGACGCGCAGTTCGTCGGGACGTACCTGCAGGGCATCCTCCACACGCTGGACCACCGGTATTTCCCGACCCGGGGCGTGTCCCTGAGCCTGCGGGCCGACTACGATTTCCTGCAGCCCGGCAACGCCGCGTTCACCCCCATCCTGTCCGCGGACCTCGACTTCCAGGCCGCCGTCCCGCTGGGGCACGACTGGGCCTTCCTGCCGGAAGTCCATCTGCGCGGCACCTCGCATTTCGGCGAACGGGTGGTGGACGGACTCACGCACACCAACTTCGTCGGCGGGACGCTGCCCGGACGCTACACCGAGGACCAGGTGCCCTTCTTCGGCATCAACCACGTCATCGCCACGGACGACTATCTGGTCGACACCACCCTGGGGCTCCGGTGGCGGGCCGTGGACAAGCTCTTCGTGACGGCCCTGGCCGGCGCGCTCCTCTACGACGACACGATCGGGGCGCTGGTCCGGCATCCGCTCCCGCGCATCTGGGCGGGGGGCGCCGAAGCCGGCTACGACACCTTCGCCGGGCCGATCCGCTTCAACGTACACTGGTCCAACACCTTGGGATGGGGTGCCCACCTATCCTTCGGCTATGATTTCTGAGACATGGAAGAAAGGGTAAAGCAAGTCCTCGATGCGCTTGAGGCGCAGTGCGCCAAGCGCGAATACTGCACCGCCGACATCCGGCGCAAGGCCCTCGAGCGGCTCGACTGGGACGCGGAGGCGGCCGGGGCGGTCGTCGACGCCCTGGTCGAAGGGCGCTTCGTCGACGACCGGCGCTACGCCGCCGCCTACGCCCGCGAGAAATCATCGCTCTCCGGCTGGGGCCCGGTCAAGATCCGCACCACGCTGCTCGCCCGGGGCGTCCCGCGGGACGCCGTGCTCGCCGCCCTGGACGAGATCGACCCCGAGCGCGCCTCCGCCAAGTTGGAGAAGGTCCTGGAAGCGAAATGGCGCACCCTGCAGGATGACCCCCAGGGCCGGCTCAAACTCATCCGCTTCGCCCTCTCCCGCGGCTACGACTACGACCCCATCCGCCCCCTGATCGACCGCATCACCCGACCCCAATCCCCGGACCCGGAAGCCTAGCCCTGAGGATGATCCCCCGCCCCTCCGACCACTCGGATACATCCGACCTCTCTGACTTTTCCGGCTCTTGATCCGGCACCTCACCCCCAGCCCCGACACCACTGCGTTTTACATATCTTTCCTATTTTCAAACACTTACAGATTGACCTGCATTGATTCTTTTGCAGGTCAACCCACACATAACTGGTTATCAAGTAATTACGAAAAACAGCACTTCATCACAGCCGATGGATAAACCGACTGATTTGTTTGTCCGAAGCGGATGTCGTGTTCTGAAACAAGAGCGCCAACTTGTCCAGACGGGCATCCGGAAGATGGAACATAGGCATTCCTTGATCCAGTATTCCATACTTCCCGGCGATTGAACACATTTCCCTGAACGGAATATCCGAAGCCCACTCATATTCTTCCTTGATATCATACTCCGATCCGCTGGACACTTCTGCAGCCCCGAGCATGCGGTCATAGCCGCCGAACAGATCATAACAGGCTTTCCGATCCTGAAAGAAATAACGCTGAATGATATAATCCGTCAATTGCTCACGTTCGGGGACCGTCATCAGAGAAAAGAAGTGGAACAACAGCCCATATCCAAGGTAGCGCCCCGCCCTATATTCATGGTCGACCTGATGAATTGCATCAACCAGGGTCTTCCGGCTGCGTCGAATCGTCGGCCGGCTGCTGAACGGGTATTCCTTTTCGTAATAGGCCAGAAACGTCCATCGGTCTTCCTCCGCACGTCGGACCAGTTTTTTCTCAACCGGATTGTTCATGACATAAACGGCGCAGGAACGCTGAGCCTTCTCACCCCATTTGGGGGCGCATCCGAAGCGTCTGTCAAAAAGCGGCCCGCGCCGTCTTGTCTCCGTATTATAAACCCGGGCGAACATTGCCGATAGATCACGATGATAGTCAGATAGTTGGACAATATCTTCCGGAGCATCCAACTCATGGACATGCGTAAACATATGGGAGGTCAACAGCACCCGCAGATGATGTCTGCGGCTCATCACCGACTGCATCGAGTAATACACCAGATGATCAATTGTCCGGTAGAACAAGACCCCGCCATCCGAAGTGATTTTGTAGGTATGGTAGAACGCACCCTTTACGGTTTTCCTTTTCATAGTCCAAGTGTTTTTTATATCATTTTGATAATAAAGCTATTGCAGATTATCCCGCAAACTTTTTGACGCAGGTCAACTTCGTTTGCATTGATTATCAGCAGATTCCATAAAACAGTTCATGCAGGATAACGGCCCACCGCAGATTCAAGGCTCTGCAATCACGCAGCGCGCAAGTTTGGACGCTTGCTCGGCCGGAAGGATACCTGCGGCAGCAAGGGCATCGACCGTCCAGCCCTCGCGGGGCGTATGTTCGCGGAAAAGGATTATTGAACGGGCCGCTTCCCGGGAGCGGATGTAAGGATGCAGGCGCAGCGAGTCGGCCGGGAGCGTCCAGAGCGCGAAAGGCTCCGGACGCGAGCAATAGACAAGGTCGCTCAGAGCGTCATATTTCTCCTGGTCGAAATGGTAGAGGTCCATCAACTGCTCGGGATAAGAATAGCCGCCGAGTTCGCGGCGGTAACTCAGGATCTTTGTTGCGAAATAGGGCCCGATGCCCGGCAAGGCGTCGAGGGCCGTGGAGTCCGCCGTGTTCAGGTTGAGCCGCGGGATGTCGATGTAGCGCTCGAGCCTGCGGTAGACGGAGTCAGCCACGACAAAGGATTTCGCGAAATCGGATTTGCGACGGAAGCGCCCGCCCTTGGCGCGGTAGTTGTCGATGGCACGGGCTTGTTTCTCACTGAATCCCAGTCGGATAAGGTCCTCTACCGAGACGGTGTTGGGGTTGAAGCGAAAACTCTCCACCCGCCGTGTTGCCCGGCGGTAATTCTGGACGAACTCCGAGTGCGGCGCATTCCGGCGGACGCTCATACCTGGCACCTGGACCGGATCGGAAGATGCCCCGCCCCAGGAATGTCCACTCCGGGGATTCTGCCCGGGCAACGTCGATGCGGTGTCGGCGGGCATGGAGGCTCCGGGGCCGAATCCGCTGATATAGACCGTGTCGGGCCGGTCGCGATGGGCTTCGATGCGGAGCCGGGCCGCCCGGCCTACGAAAAGAGCAGTCTGATAACCGATGACAAGGAACGCAAGGGCGATGGCGCCGACTTTGAATGCGGCGGAAGAAGAGGAAGGGTTGGACTTCCGGGAAGGATCTATCGTGTCTTTCATAGCCATGGATGCGAAGATGGCAAGAAAGAGGCGAATCCGCAAGGGCACAGGACAATCCTACACCAAAAAGATACGATTCTTAAAGATTGCGACGATTCTTTATATACAACGGACAATACTACCCTTCGTCCTTGTATTTGTTGCGGTGCACGCGCGGGGCGTCGTCGCGCTGGCCGCCGACGACGATGACGATTTCGCCCTTGGGCTCGACCGCCTGGAAATGCGCCAGCACCTCGGCGAGCGTGCCGCGGACGTGCTCCTCATGGAGCTTGGAGATCTCGCGCGCCACGGAGCAGGGCCGCTCCGGCCCGAAGACCGCCGCGAACTGCTCCAACGTCCCCACGAGCCGCCGCGGCGACTCGTAGAAGACCATCGTCCGCGGGTCCTGCGCCAGCTGCGCGAGCAGGGTCTGGCGCCCTTTCTTCAGGGGCAGGAAGCCCTCGAAGCAGAAACGGTCGCAAGGCAGGCCGGAGGACACGATGGCCGGGATGCACGCCGTGGCGCCCGGCAGGGTCTGGACCCCGATCCCCTCGGCCGCGCAGGTGCGCGCCAGCAGGAAGCCCGGATCGGAGATCCCGGGCGTGCCGGCGTCGCTCACCAGCGCCACGCTGGCCCCGGCGAGGATCCGGTCGCGGATCATCTCCACGGTCTGGTGCTCGTTGAACTTATGGTGCGAGAGGAGCTGCTTGCCCCGGATGTCGAAATGCTGCAGCAGGACGGCGGTGGTACGCGTGTCCTCCGCCAGGATCAGGTCTGCCTCCCTGAGGACGCTCACGGCCCTGAAAGTCATATCGTCAAGGTTGCCGACCGGGGTCGGGACTATGTATAAAATTCCGGCTGCGCTCATCTCCATCCAGCGTTTAATTGTTATCTTTGTAGGACAGTAACCGCAAATTTACGCAATGTTTTCCGAGAATTACAAAAAAACCGGCTGCATCGAGGTGGTCTGCGGCTCCATGTTCTCCGGCAAGACCGAAGAACTCCTCCGCCGCCTCAAACGCGCCCAGTTCGCCAAGCAGAAGATCGTCATCTTCAAGCCCTCCGTCGACAACCGGTATTCCGACGTCGAAGTCGTCTCGCACGACTTCCATAAAATCACCTCCACCCCCATCTCCGACCCAGCCGAGATGCTCAAGGTCGGCCCCGACGTGCAGGTCGTGGGCGTGGACGAGGCGCAGTTCTTCGACGAGAGCCTCGTCGACGTGTGCCAGCAGCTCGCGAACCGCGGCATCCGCGTGATCGTGGCCGGGCTGGACACCGACTTCCTGGGGCAGCCCTTCGGGCCGATGCCGCGCCTGATGGCCGTCGCGGAGGACGTGCAGAAAGTGCACGCCATCTGCGTGCGCTGCGGCGCGCTGGCCAACCACTCCCACCGCCTGAGCAAGAGCGAAGACCTCGTCCTGCTCGGCGAGAAGAACGTCTACGAGCCCCTCTGCCGCGACTGCTACAACGCCGCCCGGGCCCGGGAAGAGCAGGAGAAAAGCACGCCGCGTCTGTTCGAAGACCAATAAACCAGCCACCCCGACACCATGGAGAGCCGGATCCTCCGGGACTACCGCTACTACCTGCGGATGGAGCGCAAGCTGTCGCCGAACACGGTGGCGGCGTACGGGCGCGACGTATCCGACTTCCTCGACGCCGCGGAGATCGAACCCCGCGCGATCCGCTCCGAGGACATCGTGCGCTACCTTTCGACGCGCGGGGATCTCTCCAAACGCTCGCAGGCCCGCCTGCTCAGCGGGCTGCGCTCCTTCTTCGACTGGCTGATCCTGGAAGGCGAGCGGAAAGACAACCCCTGCGACCGCGTGGACGCGCCCAAGCTGGGGCGCTACCTGCCCGCCGTCCTGTCGGTCGACGAGGTGACGGCCATCATCGACTCCGTCGACACGGCCTCGGGCGCCTGGACGGCCCTGCGCGACCGCGCCATTCTCGAGATCCTCTACGGCTGCGGCCTGCGCGTCTCCGAGGCCTGCGGCCTGCTGATCTCGCACGTCTACCTCGCCGAGGGGTTCGTGCGCGTGGTGGGCAAAGGAGACAAAGAACGGCTCGTCCCGCTGGGCGAGATGGCCGCCGACGCGTTCGCGCGCTACCTGGACGCGCGCCCGCCCGCGGCCGAACCCGCCTTCGACGACGTGGCGTTCCTCAACAAAAACGGCCGCCCGTTGAGCCGGGTGGCCATCTTCAATCTCGTCAAGAAACAGGCATTGGTCGCGGGCGTGAACAAGGAGATCTCCCCCCACACCTTCCGCCACTCCTTCGCCACGCACCTCATCGAGAACGGCGCGGACCTGCGCGTCGTCCAGGAGATGCTCGGGCACGAATCCATCCTCACGACGGAGATCTACACCCACATCGATGCCGCCACGTGGCAGCGCTCCATCCTGGAGCACCACCCGCGGCGCTAGCCCTACTGGTAGTATTCCTTATACCACTGTGCAAACTTGCGCAGGCCCTCGCGCAGGGTAATGCGCGGGGTGAAGCCGAAGTCGCGCTCGAGCGCGGAGGCGTCGGCGTAGGTCGTGGGCACGTCGCCCGGCTGCATCGGCACGAGCTCCTTATGCGCCTCAAAATCGTAGTCCGCCGGCAGCACGCCCGCCCGGAGCAGCTCCTCCTGGAGCGTCTGGACAAAATCCAGCAGATTCTCCGGCTGGCCGCCGCCGATGTTGTAGACCGCATACGGCGGCACCGGCAGGCCGTCCTCGCCTTTGCGGCGCGCGGGAGCCCCTGCCATCACCCGCACGATTCCCTCCACGATGTCGTCCACATACGTGAAATCGCGCCGGCAGTTGCCGTAATTGTAAATCTGGATCTTCTGGCCGGCCAGGAGCTTGTTCGTAAAACCGAAATAAGCCATGTCCGGGCGACCCGCGGGGCCGTAGACTGTGAAGAAACGCAGGCCCGTCGTCGGGATGTCATAGAGTTTGCTGTAGCAATGCGCGAAGAGTTCGTTGCTCTTCTTCGTCGCCGCATAGAGCGAGACGGGATTGTCCACCCGGTCCTCCACCGCGAACGGCACCTTCTTGTTGCCGCCGTACACGCTGGAGCTGCTGGCGTACACCAGGTGCTCCACCGGATGGTGCCGGCAGGCTTCCAGGATGTTGTAGAAGCCTATTACGTTGCTCTCGATGTAGGCATCCGGGTTCTCGATGCTGTAGCGCACGCCGGCCTGGGCCGCCAGGTTCACCACAATGTCGAAACCGCCTTCGGCGAACAGCTTATCCACCAACGCCTTGTCGGCGATGCTTCCCCACACGAAACGGTATGCGTGCTCCGGATGCTCCGCCGCCTTCTGCTCCACCAGCCGCAGCCCGCACTCCTTCAGCGAAGGATCTTAATAACTGT
>ODAI013610445.1_pt1 | contig 10337 bp, 8 predicted proteins | sample 1539321 | NCBI WGS metagenome assembly ODAI01 (sample SAMN02144231, study PRJEB22623) | gut metagenome | biome: sheep rumen | host: Ovis aries | place: New Zealand | reverse complement strand
TGGGTAAAAGTCCGGGAGGACTGGCGCAACAAGCCCTCGGATCTGCATACCCTGGGTTACGAATAAATGCTCCGGAACATCCCTGCCGCCTGAGCGGTCACCGCACAGCGGCCGTCGGTTACCTCTGAGCCTGGCATATCACCGCTTTGAGTCCCTGAAAAGAAGGAATGTACATGCAAAAAAAGGCCTTTTTCCTTTTTCTGATACTGCTCGTTTCTCTCTGCCTGTCCTGCTGTGCAGAGAATGCACCGGCTTTCTCGGAAACTTTTGAGGGCGGCCTGCTGACAACCCTGCCGTGGTCTGATACAGGAACGCTTGAAAAAAATAAAGGTTACGAAGTCGTCTTTTCCGTGTTTTGCTATATGGATACCGTTCTTCATCTGACCAATGGCGAATCGGCCAATCTTGCCGAGATGGAGGCGTTTCAGCAAATCATGAAAACGGCAGTAGGAAAGAGCTATATTAACACCGGACGGACGGAAAATGCCATGATGGTCATTTTCACGGACACACAGCAATCCGTCATTTTCAGTTATACCCCCGCCGGGAACAGGATCAGCTATCAGCGGGTAGCCGGTTTCCCGGATATTGGTGCCTGGGAAGACAAATTGCAGATCCTGTCTCAGGAGTTTCTTTACGCGCTCAATGCGCTTTCCCAGCCCATGACGGATCCCGCTGCACCAAAAAAACAATAACAAAAACTGCCCTCAGAGGAGGGCAGTTTTTGTTATGTATGAGATTTTTTCGTTCGGCTGTCCCAGGCACGCTGCGCCTCAGCCATCAGCTCATCCTGTGCAATCAGGGCGTCCTGCTGCTGCTTTTTCGCTTCCTGATCATGCGCCACGGCCAGCATCAGGCGAATCCGGTTCTCCTGATTGACCTTTGTGGCGGAGAGATCATAGTCAATGGGAACAATGTTGATTCCGGGATGGACCTCCGTCAGACGACGGATCATGCCCTTGCCGTTGATGTGATTGGGGAGACAGCCAAACGGCTGGGTACAGACGATGTTCTCATAGCCGTTTTCCGCTAGTTCCAGCATTTCTGCCGTCAGCAGCCATCCTTCGCCCATCTTTGAGCCGTATCCGATGACCCCTTTGACCAATGACTTGATATGACTGTACCGGGTCGGAGGGACAAACCGGTCATGTCCTTTGAACGCATCGATCAGGATACGTTCCATCCGCTGACAGTACCGGAGGAACAGCCTGCAGAAAATGAGCTTGAAAATGTTGCCGCCATACAGACGGATATCTTCAATCCGGTTGTCGATTTTGAAAAGGATGAAGCCCATAATGCCCGGCAGCATGTACTCACAGTCCTGTTTCCTGAGGAACTCCTCCAGGCCGTTATTGCCAAGAGAGGAGTATTTCACATAGATTTCCCCGACAATGCCCACCTTCGTCTTCGGCTCACTGCTGCGCTCAATGGCATCAAACTCATTGACGATCTGCCGGAGATTTTCACGCATCTCCCTGTATCCAAGGCCTTTGCCCGCGTTAAACTGCTCAATGAGACGCTCATTCCATGACTCAATCAGTTTATCTGTCTGGCCTTTCTGGTATTCATACGGCCGGGTCTGATTGGAGGCACACATGATGCAGTCGCCGTAGAGCAGCGAGGCAATGAGCTGACGCAGAAGGGGAATGGTCAGTTTAAATCCGGAGGCATGTTCAAGGCCGGAAAGGTTGGCGGAAATGACGGGAATATAGTCAAGACCGGCTTTCCGAAGCGCCTTCCGCAGAAGGAAAATATAGTTGCTGGCGCGGCAGCCGCCGCCGGTCTGGCTAATGATCAGGGCGGTTTTGTGCAGATCATATTTGCCGGAATGCAGGGCATCCAGGAACTGCCCGATGACCAGCAGCGCCGGAACACAGGTATCATTGTGGACGTATTTCAGTCCCTCTGCCATGACATTCGGCCCGTGATTCTTGAGCACGACGGCATTGTATCCGTTCAGCCGCAGCACCTTTTCAATCAGGGAAAAATGGAATTCCAGCATATTGGGGACCAGAATGGTATAGCCCTGGTCCCGCATTTCCTTTGTAAATTCTACATGTTGTATGTCCACTCACATGCCCTCCTTGCGCTTACCGGCTTCCTGCTGGTCAATCGCTGCAAACAGAGACCGGAGACGGATACGAACCGCACCAAGATTGGTGATTTCATCAATTTTGATCTGTGTATAGATTTTCCCGGCATCCTCCAGGATTTCCCGGACCTCATCGGTGGTAATCGCGTCCACGCCGCAGCCAAAGGACACCAGCTGAACCAGATTGATATCCGGCTGAGAGGTAATGTATTTGGCGGCTGCATACAGACGGGAATGATAGGTCCACTGATTCAGGACATGAACCGGTTCCTTATGCATGTACGCGCTCAGCGAGTCCTCGGTGATGACCGCGGCGCCAAATCCGGCGATCAGGCGGTCGATGCCGTGATTGATTTCCGGATCCACATGGTACGGCCGGCCGATGAGGCAGATGATGCGGCGTTTCTCGGCGCGGGCCCTAGCCATCATTTCCGCACCGGTTTTCCGGATGTCCTGCATCCATTCCTCATAGGCCGCATAAGCCCTGTCACAGGCATGGCGCACTTCCGCCCGGGTGATGTCCGGGAAGTGTTTCTTCAGAATGTGATAGAACTTTCCGGGGAAATGATGCCGGTGGTCTATGCCCACATAGTCATAGATGAACCGGACATTCCGCACCGCAGGCATATTGGCCGCGATGACCTCCGGATAATACGCCACCACCGGACAGTTATAATGATTATCGCCCAGCTGCTCGTCCATATTGTAGGACATGCAGGGGTAGAAGATGGTATCAAGTCCCTGATCGATCAGCCACTGAATATGGCCGTGCAGCAGTTTGGCCGGGAAACAGACGGTGTCCGAGGGGATGGTTGCCTGTCCGGAAATGTACAGTTCCCGGGTTGAATAGGGAGACACGACCGGATCAAAGCCCAGTTCCGTGAACAGCGCATGCCAGAACGGAAGCAGTTCAAACAGATTGAGTCCCATGGGAATGCCGATCCGGCCTCTGCGGGGATGCTCGGGATGCGCATTGCGAAGGGCCGTGATTTTGGCCTGCTTGTAGGCATACAGGTTGAGTCCGTCATCCTTTTTCGCCCCGGTCACCGGGCGGTCACAGCGGTTGCCGCTGATGTATTTCCGTTTGTCTCCAAAGTTGTGCACCGTGAGACGGCAATGATTTTCGCAAAGGCCGCACCGGACCTCTTTGACGGAATGCTGGAACTGGTCGATAGCCTCAAGATCCAGAATGGTGCTCCTGCCCGGATGAATCCCGCGCTGTGTTCTTGCATACAGGGCCGCGCCGTAGGCACCCATCAGCCCGGCAATGTCCGGCCGGATCACTTCGACCCCCAGTTCCTTTTCAAAGGCACGGAGGACCGCGTCATTGAGGAACGTGCCGCCCTGCACGACAATCCGGTTTCCCAGCTCCTCGGGACGGCCGCAGCGAATGACCTTGTAAAGGGCATTCTTGACAACGGAGATGGACAGACCGGCGGAGATGTCCGTAATATCCGCGCCGTCTTTCTGGGCCTGCTTGACTGAGGAATTCATGAATACGGTGCAGCGGCTGCCCAGGTCCACCGGACGCCTGGCGGCCAGGCCAAGCTGCGCAAAATCCGCAATGGAGTAGCCCAGAGCGCCGGCAAATGTCTGCAGGAACGACCCGCATCCGGAGGAACAGGCCTCATTCAGGAAGATGTTGTCAATGGCGCCGTTATGAATCTTAAAGCATTTGATGTCCTGTCCGCCGATATCGATAATAAAATCGACGTCGGGGAGAAACGAACGGGCGGCTTCGAAATGGGCCACTGTTTCAACCAGACCGAAATCCACGCCAAACGCGTTCCGGATCAGATCCTCGCCGTAACCGGTGACCGCGCCGGCGAGGATATTCCAGGAGGGATATTTGGTCCGCAGATCCCGGATAAAATCAAGCACATGGGGAACAGGATCGCCCTCATTGCCCTGATAGCGGGTCAGCAGCAGCTGACCGTCACTGGAGACGACCACGGACTTGATGGTGGTGGAACCGGAATCAATGCCCAGATACACATCGCCGGAATAGGTGTCCGGATCAAGAACCGGCACCTTTGACCGGGCATGCCGCCGGCGGAATTCAGCCAGTTCCTTTTCTGACTCAAACAGCGGGGGAAGGGCATTATAGGATTCTGTGCTGTGAAAGGCATCAATCGCATCAATGCATTCCTTCAGCCGAACCGGCGCAGAGGGCTGCTTGGCCGCACCGAACGCAACGTAATACAGCGAATTTTCCGGACAGACCCCTTTCAGATGAAGCACCTCATCAAAGCAGGCCCGCAGCTCACTGAGGAACGTCAGGGGACCGCCGAGATACAGCACGTTCCCCTCAATGGGCCGTCCCTGGGCCAGACCGGCAATGGTCTGGTTGACCACCGCCATGAAAATGGAACGGGAGATGTCCTCGTGTCTGGCGCCCTGGTTGAGGAGCGGCTGGACATCCGTCTTGGCAAAAACGCCGCAGCGGGAGGCGATGGTATAGGTCTTTTCGGCCCGTGCAGCCGCCTCGTTCATATCCGTGGGGGTCGTATTGAGAAGGGTCGCCATCTGATCAATAAACGCACCCGTGCCGCCTGCACAGGATCCGTTCATCCGGACCTCCAGCGTTCCCTGAAGAAAGAGTATTTTGGCATCCTCGCCGCCCAGCTCGATGATACAGTCCGTTCCCGGCATCAGCGTATCTGCGGCCACCTTCGTCGCATAAACCTCCTGAACAAAGGACAGCCTGGCGCCAAGCGCAAGGCCCATGCCGGCGGAACCGGAAATACTGATACAAACAGGCTCATCATGGATAAATTCCTGATTAAGCCGGGTGAGAAACTCCCTGGTTTTCTGTGTTATGAGTGAGTAATGACGCTCGTAACAGGAATAGAGGATGGAATCATGCTCATCGAGAACAACGCACTTGATCGTCGTAGAGCCGATATCCAGGCCGATTCTGTACTGATTTGCCATTGATAATCCCCTTTGCGTAAATCTATGGTCCCAACTGATGCTGTCCTGTTTTGCTTTCTCAGGCGTAACATGGCACGCTTTTTTTCTCTGCTGGTAAGAAAACGGCATAAAAATATAAAGGGACAGACTCAATCGAAACGATATTATAAGCGATTCCGTTAGGTTTGACAAGCTCGACTTTCCCCGGGTCAGTCCTCCGCCGTGCAAAAAAGACAGCCTGCAGTTTGTGCAGACTGTCGATTTTTACATTTCGCGGCGCCCGGAAACCGCACGTGAGAGCGTGACCTCATCCGTATATTCAAGGTCTCCGCCCACGGGCAGACCATGAGCGATTCGGGTGACAAGAACGCCTTTCGGCTTGAGCAGACGTGCAATGTAACTGGCCGTTGCCTCTCCCTCAATGTCCGGATTTGTCGCCATGATAACCTCTTTGACGGATTCCTTTTCAATCCGGTCCAGCAGTTCACGAATGCGGATATCCTCCGGCCCGATCCCGTTCATGGGGGAAAGAATGCCGTGCAGGACATGATAAGTGCCCCGGTATTCATGCATCCGTTCCATGGCCGCAACATCCCGCGGATCCTTCACGACACAGATAATGCCGTTGTGACGTTCAGGATTCTGACAGATGGGACAGGGATCACTGACCGTGAAATTCCCGCAGATGCTGCAGTACCGGATGGCCTTGCGTCCCTGCCAGATCGCTGCGGCAAGCTCCCGGACCTGATCCTCCGGCTGCGATGCAATGTGATAGGCGAGACGAAGGGCGGTTTTGCTGCCGATTCCAGGCAGACGGGCCAGCTGCTGCTGCATGCGGGAAATCGGTTCAATCTGCTCAGCCATGCTCAGAACAACCCGCCCATTCCGGTGGCTCCGCTCAGTTTGGACATCTGTGCCTCCCGGTTATCCTCGCCCTGCTTCAGCGCATCGTTTACCGCTGCCAGAATGGTATCCTCGAGCATTTCCACATCGTCCGGATCCACCACATCTTTATTAATTTTAAGAGAAACAAGCTGCCGAAGTCCGTTTACCGTGCAGGTGACCGCACCGCCGCCGGCAGTTCCCGTATATTCCATACTGTCAAGTTTCTCATTCATTTCAAGTGCCTGCTGCTGCAGTTTCTGTGCCTGGCGCATCAGCTGCTGCATGTTATTTCCTCCCGGAAATCCGGAAAATCCTCCACGTGCCATGACGTTTTACCTCCTAACTGATGATGGGCCCTATTATACATGAGATGCCGTGAAAATGGAAGCAAGAAGTTTTACGTGCCCGGTATCGCGTCGTTTTCCCTTCACGAGATGATTGATTTTCTCTCCGTTGTGAGATAAAATAATCAGCAAAACGTGATACATTCAGGGCCGAACAGATGACTTCAACGGAGGGTTTATGCAAAAAATCACGAAAATGCTGAATGGACGCTGGATCCCGTATACCATCGCAACTTGTTCTGCCGTCGTCCTTTATGTGGTCCTTACACATTTCCATAACATTCGCGCAGCTTTCGACGCGCTGTTCGGATATACCTTTCCGGTGGTTATGGCCATCATTATTGCATATATTCTCGATCCGCTTGTCCGTTTTTTTGAACGCTTTCCCTTCGGAAAGCTGAAAAACCGGCATCTTGCCAGAAACCTTTCTGTCGCACTGGCGTTTCTGTTTCTTCTTGTTTTCGTCATTATCCTGATGTCGGCCCTGATCCCGCAGCTGATTTCAAGCGTGCTCAGTTTCATTGACAATATGGACGGATACATTACGCAGCTGCTGAACCTGATCAATTCCTTCGGACTGACCGTTGAGCAGAATGTCGAGGGCATTAATCTGGACCTGTCCGCCGTGACGACGTACAGCGCCAATATTCTCGGCACGATTTCAAGATACCTGCGGGAAAACCTTTCGGTCGTTCTCAGCAGTTCCACCACCATCGGCAGCCGCATCTTTACCTGGATTATCGCCTTTATTCTTTCCATCTACTTTCTGATTGACCTTAAATCGATTGTCCGGGGCGTCAGGCGTCTGCTGAAACTGATTGTTCCGGAGGACAAACAGGTGGGTCTGCGCCTTTTCCTCTCAAAATGCAATGCCATCATCGGAAAATATGTGGTATTTGCACTGATTGATGCACTCATTGTCGGATTTTCCAATTTCATCTTTATGACCATCATGAAGATGCCTTATGCGGTCCTGATTTCCGTCGTGGTCGGGATAACCAACCTGGCACCGACTTTCGGCCCGCTGGTCGGTGCCGTGATCGGGGCATTTATCCTGCTCCTGGCCGACCCCTGGAACGCGCTTGCGTTCATCATCTTTACCATTATTCTGCAGACCATTGACGGGTATGTCATCAAACCGAAGATGTTCGGCGGCACACTCGGGGTTTCATCGGTCGTTATTCTTGCCTTTATCATTATCGGCGGGCGCATGTTCGGCATCTGGGGGCTGCTTCTGGCGATTCCGACGGCTGCGATTGCCGACTTTGTCTATAACGAACTGTTCCTGCCATGGCTTGAAAAGCGCAAAAAGGCCGCACAGGAACAGAAAAAGAAACAGCTGCAGGAACAGGCCGCAGCAAAGCAGTGACCCGAGCAGGCAAATCAGCCCGGGCTCAGCTTCGGGCCTGAGGGGGAACGTCAGATGGACTTTACGCGAATTCGGTCTGAAATCGAAAAGCTGGAGGGGAACATCGGCATCGCCATTGAGGCGGGCGATGGCACCCGGTATCAGTTTAACGGCGATATGCCGATTGAGGCCGCGTCGGTGATTAAGCTGCCGATTATGGGCGCCGTATTTGAAGCCGCTCAGGAAGGGCGGATACAGCTGGATCAGCTGGTGGAAACACGGGCGGAGGAGATGATGCCGGGCTGCGGTGTCCTGACCCGCCTGCATCCCGGTCTTCGTCTGACCGTGCGGGATCTGGTGGTTCTGATGATCATCGTTTCCGATAATACGGCGACAAATGGCCTGATTGATCTGGTCGGAATGGACGCCATAAACCGCTTTATTGACCGCCAGGGCCTCCGCGGAACACGGCTGCGCCGGAAACTGTTTGATGCAGCTTTGTCCGCAAAGGGCATCCAGAATACCGTTGCGGCAAATGACATGTCCCTGCTGCTCCGGCACATTCTGAACAGGGAGCTGGTCAGTCCGCAGGCCTCCGGTGAGATGCTTGAGATCCTTTCCGCTCAGCAGCTGAACGGGAAGATTCCGTTCTATCTTTCCTCCAATTCAGAGGGAACAAAGCCGGCTTATCCGGATGTGGACTGTGCACATAAAACAGGTGAGGATGAGGGAATTACACACGATGTCGGCATCCTTTTCACGGAGAGTCCCTCGATCCTCTGTTTTCTCAGCGAGAAGACGGAGGTGCAGCGGGCCCTTCGCGCGATTCAGAAAATCGCAGGGCTCCTTGCCTATCCGGATCGGACCGATTTTGCATAAAGACTGACCGGACTTCAAAAGCGCCCTGAACCGTCAAAAAGAATAGGATTTGTCCTCTGTTTATGGTATACTTGACGCAAAGTAACGAAGAATTCTTTTTTGTGATCAGTTGATTCTGAGAGGATAACAATGAAAAAATCACACGCCAGAAAAATAAAGGGATATCTGAGTCTGCTGCCAAAATGGGTCTATTACTTGGGCTCCCTGTTTATCGCCGGTCCCGTCGGTCCGATTATCTTTTTCATCCTGTTTACGGTTCTGGACAGGGCCGAGAATGTGCTTGATGATGACAGCGACGAAACAGCCTCCACCTATTCCCAGACGTTTCATCAATACCGGCCATCCGGTGCCGGAACCCGCGGGAACGTCGTTGTCGGGGACGACTATACGGTAAGGGATGAGGAACCCGCCGCTGCCGCCTCCGCTTCATCCGGCCGCAAACAATCGCAAAAGCCGTTTGAGGAGGAGGAAATTCCCTCATTTGATTCATCCGATGTCCGGGAAATCATCGCGCAGGGCGAACGGGCACTGCAAATGATCCAGCGGGCGAACAGCCGTATTCCGGATCCGACGCTTTCAGCCACCATCGACTCCATTGAAACCAGCTGCCGGCAGATTCTTGACATCCTTGGCCAGAAAGAGGAAATTCTGCCGCAGATGCGAACCTTCCTGCGTTACTATCTGCCGACAACCCTGAAGCTGCTCAACGCCCGGGCCAAGCTGGACCGAAGCGCATATACGGTCAAAGCCAGGGAAGTCCGCAGCCGGATTAACAAGGCCTTATGTGAAGTGGATGCCGCGTTCAAGAAACAGCTGGAATCCCTGGATGAATACCGTTTTGTCGATCTGGAAAGTGAGATAGATGTTCTCACGGACATGCTCAAGGCAGACGGGCTGCTGGATGAGGAAAACGACCGGCAGACACAGGCCGGTTACTGACAAAAGGATCTGGTATCAGTTATCGTGAACATGACATTTGCCGCCACAGCGGCAGTTTATCAGATATAAGCACCGGATATTTCGCGATGCCGAAAGCCCAAACTGCGGCTGATGAGGATAGACATGTTATGAAGCAGTTTAATACGACAGCAGTGTGTATTCCATCAAAGCATTACATGGTTGATCTCTCCCAGCGGGTCAAAGAAATAAAAACACTTGTCGATGAGGGAAAGTATTTCACCATCAACCGCGCGAGGCAGTATGGAAAGACAACGACTTTAATGGCTCTGAAACAAATATTGAAAACAGAGTATATCGTTTTGTCATTAGACTTTCAACGTGTTGATCATGATGTTTTTGAGAACGGCGCGACTTTTTCACAGGCAATGTCCCGACTTATCATGGATGCGCATGAGTTTGAAGATGTTCCTGTACCGGAAAATACACTCTCTGCACTCGAAGAATTGAACAACTCGGATCCTCAGAAAATAAAGATGGACCATTTGTTCCGAATTCTGAAAAGGTGGATAAAGCATTCTGAGCAGCCAATCGTCCTTATGATCGATGAAATAGACAGTGCAACAAATAATCAGGTGTTTCTTGACTTCCTCGCTCAGCTTCGTGATGGATATATTGGACGTGATACAGATGGAACGCCGGCTTTTCAGTCCGTTATTTTGGCCGGTGTAACAGATGTAAAACATCTGAAAAGCAAGATTCCTCCGGAAGATCAGCATAAGGTAAACAGTCCATGGAATATTGCTGCTGACTTTGACATAGATATGAGCCTTGCGGAAGCCGGCATAAAAGGCATGCTTGATGAGTATGAGACGGATCATAAAACCGGGATGGATACTGCAGCTATTGCCGGAATGATCAGAAAGTATACAAACGGATATCCTTACCTGGTAAGCCGTATCTGTCAGATCATTGATAC
>ODAI012271987.1_pt1 | contig 10337 bp, 7 predicted proteins | sample 1539321 | NCBI WGS metagenome assembly ODAI01 (sample SAMN02144231, study PRJEB22623) | gut metagenome | biome: sheep rumen | host: Ovis aries | place: New Zealand | reverse complement strand
ATGTATGATGATGACCGTCTGGAGCGGGCTGTGCGGTTTCTGTCGGAGTGCGGAAGACAGGTGATTCTTTTCTCCTGCCAGAGGCGGGAACTGGAGATGGTGTCAAAAATACAGCAGCAGTCTTGACTTTTCAGGTCTTGCTATGTATGATTTTCGCGTTGCGCCGGGAAATGGGACATGTTTGTCCGGCCTCCTTTTTTGCGAAGCAAAAATTGCATGGCGGACTGACATAACAGTTCAGAACCAAGGGCTCTGAACTGTTAAGATGAGCGAGGGAAAGGAATCATGGTAAAGAAGGCACTTTCGCAGGAACTGGCAGGGAATTGTTATCCGGGACGCGGCATTGTTGTTGGCCGGTCAGAGGACGGACGATATGCGGTCGCCGCATATTTTATCATGGGACGGTCTGCAAACAGCAGGAACCGGATATTTGTGGAAGACGGAGAGGGAATCAGGACGCAGGCATTTGACCCTTCCAGGATGGAAGACCCGAGCCTGATCATATATGCTCCGGTACGTGTGTTTGGAACGAATCTGATCATTACAAACGGAGACCAGACGGACACCGTCGTGCAGGGGCTGCTGGATGGGAAGACCTTCGGAGAGTCACTCAGGAGCCGCACCTTTGAGCCGGATGCGCCGAATTATACGCCCAGGATCTCCGCACTTTTGGATATCAGGAACGGGGCTTATGAGTATAAGATGAATATCCTCAAGAGCGCGGACGGGGATCCATCCTCCTGTGAGCGCTTTAATTTCTCGTATGAGAATCCGAAGGCGGGCGAGGGTCATTTCCTCCACACCTATCTGTCCGACGGAGATCCGCTCCCGAGCTTTGAGGGGGAGCCGCAGCGTGTCGATATCACGGGCGGGATCGATGACTTTACTTCCATGGTCTGGGAAAACCTGAACAAGGATAACAAGGTTTCCCTGTTTGTACGCTACATAGAGATCGAAACAGGGCGGTATGAAACACGTATCGTCAATCTGCACCAGAATGGAGAGAGCAATGAATGAACTTGTCTTAAAATATGGCTGTAATCCAAACCAGAAACCGTCCCGTGTCTTCATGCAGGACGGCAGTGACCTGCCTGTCACGGTTCTGAATGGCAGGCCGGGATATATCAATCTGCTGGACGCACTGAACGGATGGCAGTTGGTACGTGAGCTGAGGCGGGAAACACACCTCCCAGCCGCTACGTCCTTCAAGCATGTATCGCCTGCCGGCGCTGCGGTGGGACTTCCCCTGACGGATGTCCTGAGGAAGATTTACTGGGTCGATGACCTGAAAGAGGATCTTTCCCCGCTGGCCTGTGCCTATGCGCGGGCAAGGGGCGCAGACCGGATGAGCTCTTTCGGCGATTTCATTTCCCTGTCGGATGAGTGCGATGAGGATACGGCCCGCCTGATCAAGCGTGAGGTGTCGGATGGGGTGATTGCGCCGGGCTATTCGAAGGAGGCGCTGGAGATCCTGAAAGGGAAGAAGAAGGGAAACTACGTCATCCTGCAGATCGACCCGGAATATGAGCCGGAAGCGCTGGAGCGGAAGATGGTATATGGGATCACATTTGAGCAGGGAAGGCAGAACCTTGTCATCGATGATGATTTCCTGAAAAATGTTGTGACAAAGAACCGCAGCCTTGATGAAGCAGCAATCCGTGATATTAAGATTTCCCTGATCACGCTCAAATATACCCAGTCGAACTCAGTCTGTTTTGTCAAAGACGGGCAGGCAATCGGGATCGGCGCAGGGCAGCAGTCCAGGGTTCATTGCACAAGGCTTGCAGGCTCCAAGGCGGATAACTGGTATCTGAGGCAGAGTGATACGGTCCTGAATCTTCCGTTCCGAAGCGATATCGGCAGGGCCGACCGCGACAACGCCATCGATGTCTATATCGGAGAGTGGCCGGAGGACGTGCTGGCGGATGGCTGCTGGCAGAAGGTGTTTACCGAACAGCCGAAGGCATTCTCCAAAGAAGCCAAAAGAGCCTGGCTGGATACCCTTCAGGGAGTGACGCTGGGATCAGATGCCTTCTTCCCGTTTTCGGATAATATTGACCGCGCTTACAAGAGCGGAGTGAAATACGTAGCCCAGCCCGGAGGCAGCATCAGGGACGACCTGGTCATTGAGCGCTGCAACGACTACGGGATGGTCATGGTATTCACCGGGATCCGCCTGTTCCATCATTGATGACCAATTGAAAAACGCTGCCCTGTCGAAAGCCGGGGCAGCGTTTTTTATTCATCGTAACAAGTCACGCCCCTGCAGGCAGGGGGAACCATCGCCGTCCATGCGGTAGGAGCGCATATTGCCGGTCACGCCCCGGCTGGCAGGGGAAACCATTCAATGTTGTTTCTTGTTTTGTTTTCTCAGGAAACGATTGATCCGGTCTACCGGGTCAAGCAGATCGCTCAGAGAACTGTCATGATTGAGGGAATCGATGATCAGCGCAATGAATTTGCTCAGGTCACAGCCGCGGTAATATGGCTTCGAGAGAAGCTCCGGCCGCTGGTAGACCAGGTTGGTTGTCAGCAGGGAGTGGAAAATGCCTTTCTTCCAGGCTTCATCAAACTTGTCCAGCCCGTCCGTAAACAGACCGAATGTCGCGCAGATGAAGATCCGTCTGGCTCCGAGGGATTTCAGTTCCTTCGCGATCTGAAGGACAGTATTGCCGGAAGAGATCATATCATCCAGAAGGACAATATCCTTTCCCTCCACAGGCGCGCCAAGGAATTCATGGGCAACGATGGGATTCTCTCCGTTCACCGTTACCGTATAGTTCCTTCTCCTGTAGAACATCCCCATGTTTACCCCCAGCACGTTTGCCATATAGACGGCACGGGAGGTACCGGCCTCGTCAGGGCTGACGATCATCAGATGGTCAGGCGATACCGAGAAGTCTGGCGCCGCGCGGAAAAGACCTTTGATAAACTGGTAAATAGGCAGGAAGTTTTCAAATCCGGACAGCGGGATCGCATTCTGGATGCGGGGGTCGTGGGCATCAAAGGTGATGATATTATCGACTCCCATGCGTACCAGCTCTTTCAAAGCCTGGGCACAGTCAAGGGATTCCCTGCCGGAACGCCTGAACTGGCGGCTTTCATAGAGAAACGGCATTATCACGTTGATGCGGCGTGCTTTCCCGCCGATCGCCGAGATCACCCGCTCCAGGTCGATGAAGTGATCATCAGGCGACATGTGATTGACCTTTCCGCGCATATTGTAAGTAATGCTGTAATTACATACATCCAGAATGAGAAAGATATCTAATCCGCGGATGGAATCGAATATGGTAGCTTTGGCTTCTCCTGACCCGAAGCGGGGAGTCTCCGTACGGATCAGATAGTTGTCGCGCACATAGCCATGCAGCTGCGGGTGGTTTTGATGCTTATGGTCGCGTTCTTCGCGCCACTGTACGATATAATCATTAATCTTGCGCCCCATCTCCGCGCTGGATGGGAGTGCGATGATCCCCAGATCACCGAGCGGAAGCACATCGCGGTTCTTTTTGGCAGCCGCCTTTGTCCCGGTACGTGTCGTGCGATCGCCTTTTGCTGCAGTAAGCATAGTAGCCTCCTCTTCATCAGTTTGTACAGTGCCGATGCCGCTTCCATTACAGGCCGCCTGCCGGCAGGAATGCGGTTATGCATCCGTTACCGTTACAGCCCGTCCCGCCTGCGGCGTATGGGAGTGCAGTGTTTTTCAGGCTATACAGAAGCTCCTCTGATTCGCTTGCGGACACGGATATCCTCACCGAATACCCGGATCAGAATGAAATGCTCCATGATGCGCGAAGATATGCGGTCGGAATAGATCCGGCCGATCTCGAGGGGAGAGAGATTGGTAGAGATCACTGTTCCCCTGCGCAGGGAAATACGCGCGTTCAGAAGCTGGAAGAGGGCAGAGCCCACAAAACTGTTGATGTATTCTGTCCCCAGGTCATCAATGATCAGGAGGTCGCATCCGGTCAGGAAAGCATCATCCACGCCTTCCAAGGGGTCGTCCTCCCGTCCGAAGCGGTGGCTGGCAAGCTGGTCAAACAGCTCCCCGGCTGAATAGTAGATGACAGAGCGGCCTTTGTCAATGAGCTCTTTCGCAATACAGTGTGTCAGAAACGTTTTTCCAAGGCCTGCTTTCCCAGTCAGAAGCAGGTCATCCATCTGCTTCCCGTTCCCATATCCTTGCGCAAACCTTTTGCAGGCTGACAGCGCAGATGTCATGATCTGCCGGGAGCTTTTCCCTGACCTTTCATCGATCAGATCCTCCCGGTAGAGAGAAAGGTCGAAGGTGTCAAAGTTTTCCTTCAGGAGAATATCCGAAAGGCCTGACTGGGTATAGAACAAGGATATGACCTCGCGGTCAAAGCAGTGACAGTGCTTTGCGCCCTGCCACCCCGTGTCATGGCAGTCGGGGCAGGTATAGACAGGATCCAGATAGTCCTCCGGAAATCCGTGTGCCGCAAGAAGCTGCCTGCGCCTTTGTTCAGGGGCCATGCCGCCGGCAGCGTCCTTCAGATGCGCCCCAAGGCTGGCGGGGAGGACTCCTTCGCCTGATTGGGGCTTTCCGCCTTTCAGAGACCTTCGCAGCGCCTCTACAGACAAAGAGGCAACCGCCCTGTCAAGCTGCCCCAGCGCAGGGATCGCATCATAAGCGGCCTGGCGCCGTGCTTCCTCGACATGGTGGTTGTCGACCCTTCTTTTTTCATAGACGCGCATGATGGCGTCATATTGTGAATTGGTAATTCCCATCCGTCAGGACTCCTGTGACAAACGTGCCTGTTCCTCCTGAACTCTCATGACATTGTCGGCAACGGCATTCCAGTCCGTGCCGGAAGGTTCAAAATTGAGGAAACGTCCGGAGGTTGCGTTTGCTGCGGCGTGCCTGGCCGGCGCCTTCGCGCGGCTGACGGAAAGCTCATGCGCCTTATCCAGGCGTTCGATATCCCGGGCGCTCTTTACGCCGCTTTCACTCCAGCTTTTCAGAATGGATTCCGTATAAGCCAGGCGGGACTTCCCTGTCTGGAGGATGGTGCGCCTGCAGGCCATAAGGATCACATCCATCGGAAGGGCATATTCATCCAGCCAGCGGTCCATGTATTCGCGTTCTCCCGGCGTCGGCTCATGGTCCCGGATCCCCAGCGCACGCAGGATGGTATAGTATTCCTGCCTGATGGAAGAGGAGTCCCTGCGTGCCTGTTCCACGGTCTTTATCCCCTTGCCGGCCCAGTTTACCGCCACCTTCTGGATATAACGGAAGCTGGTATGGTTCAGCGTGACACAGTAGTCGAGAAGATAGTCGATCAGGTCGATATCCATCCCGAGATCGGTCAGAAAATAAACCAGCGTCTCCTGCTCAGGCTGTGAGAGAGGCCGGCCCAGATAGCTTTCCGCAACGAAAACCACGCTTTTCACATCCTCTTTGGAAGCCTTCCGGACAGGCCGAAATTCCGTGATCTTGCTGCCGGTACCCGGCGGAAGCGGGCAGGACGGCTCCGGATCAGACAGCGGTGCACTGGCAGTTTCCGGCTCTTCGATCAGCTCCAGGCAATTCATTTTCTGCCAGTATCCCATGGCGCGCTTCACGTCGGATTCCGTATAATGCAGCGCATCGGCAATCTGGGCAACAGAAATGTCTGCGCTGCCGTTTTGCGCGCAGCGCATCAGATACAGATAAATTTTTACAAAATCCCCGCTTGACGTGGGCATGAGATGATCGATAAATGTGTTCTCAATCATGGTCATGCCACCATTATCCGGCAGATGAACCCGCATGAAAACACCGCCTTTCTGATTGGAATGATCCCCCTTATCGATCATAAGTGTGTAAGATTTCATACTCTCCATGGCTCCCTTAAGCCCATGCCGCCCGCATGTCTCCCTCAGTCTAAGGAACTGGCACGAAATAACTTGTGCAGATTGCGCAGGATTTTCATTCGAGCGTGCAGCTCAAAAATCATGAGCATAGCGGGCTATGTGATTGATTTTTGAGCTGTGCGATCGGATGAAAAGACAAGCAAGGTGTACAAGTTATTCCGTGACAGGTCCTAAGCGTCGCGGCTGAGTTGAAGTATACCATATCGGTGTGGCTCTTTTAAGTGGATCTGTCCACGAATTATCTACAAAGAAATCCACAGGCTGCAAATCAGACCCAAATATCGTACAGTTACATTTACCGTTCTTTTTCCAGCAGATCTTCTCCTACGCGCACGATGTCTCCGGCTCCGGTGGTGATGATCAGGTCGCCTTCCCTGACGTGGGAAAGCAGGAACGCCTCGATCTGGTCAAAGTCCGGGAAATACTGCGCGCTTGTTCCCAGGCCTGCAATCTGCTGGCGCAGGGTATCTGAACTGATGCCCAGGGTGTCGGTCTCCCTGGCCGCATAGATCGGCGCGAGCACCACTTCATCCGCCTGGCAAAGCGCACCGGCAAATTCATCCATCAGTGCTTTTGTCCGTGTGTAGGTGTGCGGCTGGAATACGCACCAGATCTTCTTATGCGGATAATTCCGGGCAGCTTCCAGGGTGGCGCGGATCTCGGTAGGATGGTGGGCATAATCGTCGATGACAGTGGCACCGTTTTTCAGCTTGCCCTTGACCTGGAATCTGCGGTCGGCTCCGTGGAACGCATCCAGCCCTTTCCTGCAGTCTTCTATGGAGATCCCCATCTGGTCTGCGGCAGCGATGGCGCAGACGGCATTGGAGACATTATGTGCGCCGGGGACATGAAGCGTGAACGCGCCAAGGTCACGGCCATCGTGCCGGACATGGAACGTCCCTGATCCGGTGTCATCATAGGAAACATCGAAAGGAACATAGTCAGCAATGTCTTCGCCATAGGTGATGACCTTTGCGTTGATCCCATCCGTGATCTCCTCCGGATGCGGGATCCCGGAATTCATGATCAGAACTCCGCCCGGAAGGATGTTTTGGGCAAAGCGGTGGAAGGAGCGGCGGATATCCTCCAGATCCTTGAAAAAGTCCAGATGGTCGGCATCGATGTTCAGGATCAGCCCATATTTGGGCTTCAGGCTGAGGAAGCTGTTGGTATATTCACACGCTTCCGTAATAAAATGACTGGAATGGCCGACGCGGATATTTCCTCCGATCTCCTTCAGGATCCCCCCCACGGAGATGGTGGGATCAACGTCCGCGCTCAGCAGGATGCAGGAAAGCATGGAGGTTACCGTGGTTTTCCCATGCGTGCCGGAAACAGCAACCGATTCCGTGTAATGATCCATGATCTGCCCCAGAAGCTGTGCTCTGGTAAGGATGGGGATCCCCATGGAAATGGCTGCGGCATATTCCGGATTGTCCGGATGGATCGCAGCCGTACATACCATGACATCGATGTCTTTGGTGATATTCTGCGCACTTTGCGGATAGGAAATGACTGCGCCCTTTTGTTCCAGCTGACGGGTGAGGTCAGATTGCCTGGAATCGGAACCGGTGACTGTAAAGCCCCTTCCCAGCAGAACAAAAGCAAGCCCGCTCATGCTGATCCCGCCGATCCCGCAGAAATGCACGTGAACCGGCTGACTGTAATCGATCTGATACATAATCTGTATCCTTTCCTTATTTGATTGTTCCATAACTTTGATTGTTCCGTAACGGTTTGGAACCTGTTCGGAACGGTTACGCATCGGACGATGTGATTGTTTCTGCAACAGTATACACTTTCCGGGTATTCTGATTCAAGTGTCTTGGCTGCAAGTCCCATCCCGCCAGTGGGCCGGCCTGTGGGTGTTCCCGCTGGCGGGGGAGCTGCGGCAGGGACTGTAAGCGTCAGCAATTTAACAAAGTATTGTTTGACATTTACGCAGAAATGCTTTGAATTTACGCAAAAAGGAGAAAATGAATTTGTGACATATTTAACGCAGAGAATCTGTGACGAATTGTAAAATCTGTTCACAAATAAAAAGCTGTGTGCTATAATGTGAAAGGTAGTATCTCTGATCAGCTTGTTGAGGGGGGATAGCGTGGTAAAGAAAGAGATGATTGCAATGCTTCTGGCGGGAGGCCAAGGCTCGAGACTTGGTGTTCTGACAGCTAAGGTTGCGAAACCTGCAGTTGCGTTTGGGGGCAAATACCGTATCATTGACTTCCCGCTCAGTAACTGCATTAATTCTGGGATTGATACGGTGGGTGTCTTGACGCAGTACCAGCCGCTTCGCCTGAATACGCATATCGGGATCGGCATCCCATGGGATCTGGACCGCAATCAGGGCGGCGTCACTGTGCTTCCGCCCTATGAAAAGGTGGGGAAGACCGAGTGGTATACGGGAACCGCGAATGCAATCTATCAGAACCTTGCCTATATGGAGAGCTTCCATCCGGATTATGTCCTGATCCTGTCGGGAGATCATATCTATAAGATGGACTATGAGGTGATGCTGGAATTCCATAAGTCCCATCATGCAGATGTTTCGATCGCTGTCATGCCGGTTCCGGAGGAAGAAGCGGGAAGGTTCGGGATCGTTGTCGCAGGTGAGGATGGACGGATCCGTGAGTTCCAGGAGAAGCCGGAGCATCCGAAGAGTAACCTTGCGTCGATGGGAATCTATATCTTCAGCTGGCCTGTCCTGCGTGACGCGTTGATTGCGCTGAGTGCACAGGAAGGATGCGACTTTGGCAAGCATGTGATTCCGTATTGCTTTGAGCAGGGAAAGAATCTGGAGGCCTATGAGTTTAACGGCTACTGGAAGGATGTCGGGACGCTCGGCTCCTACTGGGAGGCGAACATGGAACTGATCGATATCATTCCCGAGTTCAATCTCTACGAGGAATTCTGGAAGATTTACACTAAGAATGATATCATTCCCCCGCAGTATATATCTGCGGATGCGAAAGTGTTCCGGAGCCTGATCTCGGATGGAACCGAGGTGTATGGAGAGGTCTCGAATTCGATCATCGGAAGCGGGGTTACGATCGAGGCAGGAGCGGTTGTCCGGGATTCGATCATCATGCAGAACACCGTGATCAAGGCAGGAGCCATCCTGGACAAGGCGATTGTCGCTGAGAATTGCGTGATCGGAGAGAAGAGTGTGGTCGGATGGGGCGATCAGGCGCCAAACAGGGTCAGGCCTGATATATACGGCTTCGCGCTTGCAGTAGTCGGGGAGGATACCGTCATACCGGGCGGTGTCAGGATCGGCAGGAATACTGCGGTAACCGGTGTCACTGTTCCGGAAGATTATCCGGACGGCAGCCTCGCCAGCGGCGAGATCCTTGATAAGGCAGGTGTTGTGTCATGAGAGCAGTCGGTATGATCCTGGCCGGCGGCAACAGCTACCGGATGAAGGAACTGTCCAATAAAAGAGCGATCGCGGCAATGCCGATCGCAGGGTCGTTTCGCAGCATCGATTTTGCGCTCAGTTCGATGTCGAATTCCCGCATACAGAAAGTTGCTGTGCTGACCCAGTATAATTCAAGATCCCTGAATGAGCACCTGTCATCCTCAAAGTGGTGGGATTTCGGGCGCAAGATGGGAGGGTTATATGTATTCCCGCCGACCGTCACGGTTGATAATAATTTCTGGTACAGGGGAACGGCGGATGCGCTGTACCAGAATATCGACTTCCTGAAGAATTGCCATGAGCCGTATGTTGTGATTGCGTCGGGCGATGGGGTGTACAAGCTGGACTACCACAAAGTCCTTGAGTACCATATTGCAAAGAAGGCCGACATTACGGTTGTGTGCAAGCAGCTTCCCCCACAGGAAGACGTGACTCGGTTTGGGGTGCTGAAGATGAACGAGGAGTGCAGGATCGAACAGTTCGAGGAGAAGCCGATGGCTGCCGATTCGAATACGATTTCCTGCGGAATCTACGTCATCCGGAGGCGTCAGCTGATCGAGCTGATTGAGAAGAGCGCGGAGGAGGGAAGGTTCGACTTCGTGCGTGACGTCTTGATCCGCTACAAGGGCGTCAAGAGGATCTATGGGTATAAGATCGATTCATACTGGAGCAATATCGCTTCTGTGGAATCATACTACAGAACGAATATGGATTTCCTGAAGCCGGAAGTAAGAGATTTCTTCTTCCGACAGTATCCGGAGGTCCACTCCAAGGTCGACGACCTTCCGCCGGCCAAGTATAATCCGGGGAGCGAGGTGAAAAACAGCCTTGTCAGCGCGGGATCGATCATCAATGGATATGTGGAGAATTCTCTCATATTCAAGAATGTATTTGTTGGTGAAAACTGTGTGATCAGGAATTCCATCGTGCTGAACGATGTGTATCTTGGTGACAATGTTCATTTGGAGAACTGCATCGTGGAAAGCCGCGATACCATTCGGGCGAATACTTATTACAACGGGGATGATGGTATCAAGATTGTCAT
>ODAI014379240.1_pt1 | contig 10338 bp, 18 predicted proteins | sample 1539321 | NCBI WGS metagenome assembly ODAI01 (sample SAMN02144231, study PRJEB22623) | gut metagenome | biome: sheep rumen | host: Ovis aries | place: New Zealand | reverse complement strand
ATTTCCGCATATTTGTCGACTACATCAAATCCGAAGTTGTAGTCATCTTCATATTTTAATTTAAAATTTTCATAAAAGTCTTCATAAGAGTCAAAGTCAACTCTTTCTACAAAATCTCCAATTACTGAGGTCATTTAATTATCTCCATAAATATTATATGATTACTGCTAAAAATTTAGCGGGTTTATCGTTAAGTGCTACCATTGCGTGTCTGTGTGTTGAATCGAAAAAGATTGAATCTCCTTCGTTTAAAATGATTTCATTATTGTGTATATAAATTTTTAAGGAACCCTCTAAAACATAGTTAAATTCTTGTCCGGGGTGTGAATTCAGTGAAGGGACTGGATTTTTTTCAGGGTCCACAACAACTATAAAGGTTTCAGCTTTTTTGTGAATGAATTTGGAACATAGGTTTTCATGTGTATATTCCTTTCTTCTGTCTACTGAAACTCCCTTGTTTGCACGAGTAACATCAAAGATACTCATTCTACTTTCTTCACCTGTTAATAATAATCCTAAATCAACTTTAAAGATGTGTGCAAGTTCGTATAAGAAACTTGCTGGAATGTCTACTTCAGCATTTTCATATTGGATATAAGTTTCTTCGCTAATGTTCAATTCTTCTGAAATTTCTTTAATAGTAATGTCTGACAGTTCTCTCAATTCTCTAATTCTATTTCCAATATCTATATTGTATTCATTCATTCATAAACACCTATTTTCTAATTGATTTTCATTCACTATAATATAATATATTATAATATTATATGTTTTAGATTTCGAATTATATAAACCTTATTAAAAACCGTGATAATTCGTTATAAATTTGTCCAAACAAAGAATTTTTAATTGAATTTTTCATTGAATAATTTTGGAAAGTTTTATATAGTTCAAACAATAATTCTAATTTAATAAATTAAGGAGATTATAAAAATGTCATCTAATGAAATTGGTACTAATGTAATTTTCAAAAAACAGTTAGGTTTGAATTACGAAATAGACCAAAAATACGTTGGCCTAAAAATGAAGGAAAACAATATTTTATCTTTTAATTTCAGGGTTCCTGGAGCTTTGATTAATGAAGTTGAAGCATACTTTAAAAGATTCAAATTAGGTGAACCGATTATGGTTGATATTGGTGGAACTGGAGATATCAAATGTGATTTTAAAGGACTTTCTCCTGTCTTAAAAAATAAGGATGAATTCGACCAGTACTTTATATCAGCAACTCTTCAAGAGGATAAGCAGTATGATCCTTTAGAAGAAGAAAAATGTGAAACTTGTAGTGGATGCGGATTCCACTAATTTAAACTTTTTTTTTAAATTTCAACTTTAAACCAACTAATTGTACTGTCCAGTTGGTCATAGAATTTATCTGAGTCAATTTTTAAGTTAATTTTATCCATGTTGCTTACGTCAGCTATGGAATGTTTGATGTCACCGACCCTTTCACGGAGATATTTTGGTTCGATGTCGCTTCTTAAATTAGTTTTAATGATTTCATATAACTGATTAATGCTTCGGCTTTCACCGGATGCAACATTCACGACTCCGTTGAAATCAGATTTGCACGCATTGATGTTTGCAGTAATTATATCGTCAATAAATACAAAATCTCTGGTTTGCTCACCGTCTCCGTAGATATGTGGCTGTTTGTTTTCAAGAAGTGAATTTATGAAACTTGGAATTACTGAAGCATATTCGGAATCTGCTTTTTGTAGAGGTCCAAATACATTAAAATATCTAAGGGATGTATAATTCAATCCATAAGTGTCATAAAATGATTTTAAATAATAATCGCAGCTTGCTTTAGACACTCCATATGGGGATGTTGGCATTAAAGGTGATGTTTCTTTTAAAGGCAAATTCTCATTTTCACCATATGCTGCAGATGAAGATGAAAACACAATTTTGTCAACATTGTTTTTCACTGCTGATTTTAAAAGCCTTATTGTGGAAACAACATTTATCTCATTGCATTCAAGTGGTCTAATGACGCTTAAAGGGACACTTGCCATTGCCGCAAGATGGAATATGCAGTCAATATTTGATGTTAATTCATCAAAATTAGCTGTGCGGATGTCCTGGTTAATTATTGTCAAATTCTCATTGTCCTGGTCTTTTATATTATAGAGACTTCCTGTGGAGAAATTATCGACAATTGTAACTTCGTTATCTTTTATTAATTTATTTGAAAGGTGTGAACCAATAAAACCTAGTCCACCGGTTATTAAAATATTTTTATCTTTCATTAGGCCACCAATTGTTAATTAAAATTATAATTAAGCTATTATGTATTATTTTTAAGTAACAATATTTATATATTTTTATAAGTATATTTATTATTTAAGAGGAGTCTTAATAATATGTTTGATTTGGTTGACAGTACCGTATTCTTTGCTTCCTATGGGAATGCATTCGGATTGGCTAACATAACAATTAGTTCATTCGATATCATTTTGGCATATATTGTTGCCATTATCGTTTCAATAGTGGTAGCTCTTGCTTTAAGAATCCCATTATTGCCAAGCAAACCATATAGGTACTCTTTTGATGTAAGTGCAATATATCCAACTCCAATAATAGCTATTGGCGTATTTTCAATTTTTTTAGTTTTAAATTACACTTTCATGTATAACGGTTTGGTTTTAGCTATTGTTATTGGTATTTTATCTGCATTATTTGTGAAATATTTATTCGATTTTGTATTTCCAAAGCCTCTAAATGAAGATAATGGAGAGGATATAGATGAATGAGGTAATTGGAATAATAATTGCTGCAATTCTTTGTTGGTTGAATTTTGTAATTGTGGATACATATTTCGGACTTCCCGAACAGCCTGGTGTTAGAGGAGCTAGGATAATTGGACAAGACGTCGAAAAAAGAGGGGGAGACATTGCTGGTGGATTCTTCCAAGGAAACATTTTATGTTCTCCGGATGCATCTGCTGGTACATTATTAGCTTCTATTGGATACTTGCTTTTAGGAATTCCCGGAGGAATCATTGCAGCATTCTTTGTGTTTATCGGAAACAGGTTATGTGCTGATCCGGGATATGCCGGAACTTGCGGAAGTATAACAGCGACAGTTATAATATTCCTATGTTCATTTATTGGAATGACACCTGAAATGTTCACTGTCGGAATGGTTATAGCTATCTTAACAATTATGGGCATAGACCAAGCTAAAGCTTCTGTGGTTTTAGGTAAAATCGCAAAGAAATTCAATAGGCATGCTAGGGAGTGATTATATGTATGTAGAGATTATTGGTGTCATAGTCATATTCGTAGCATTAAGAGCTTTAGTGACAAGAAATAGAGCTGAAAGACTTTTATACTTAAATGTCATAGGATTTGGTGTATCTGCTTTAATAGCATTGGTTATAAACACTCCATTCGCTCTGGTTGTTGCTGCAGCATTCTTTATTTGTTCTACAATTAGTGCTAATGCAATTGCTTATACCTTAAAAAGGTTAGACGATGAGGTACTTCTGGAGTGATTTAGATGGAGGCTTTCGTATCAATAATTGCAATTGCTTTAATGCTTATCGGTGCATTCGGTATTATATTTCTTAAGAAACCGTTGGATAAGGTCATAATGTTTTCAATACTTGATGCAGGATTTGTTTTAGTGGTTGTACTATTCAAATATTTAGATGTAGCAATGTTCGCAGCATTGGCAGATCCATTATCCACATTAGTATTTATTTTAGCTATTGTGAAAATCAATGAAATTAGAAAAAAGAAAATTGCAAGTGGTGATGTAGATGATTAGCGTTCCCTTATTCTTTTACTTTGGAATTTTCCTTGCAATTGTAGGAAGTATAGCTACAGCATGGGGACCTGGTGTGAATGACCCTATTATAAGGACATTCAACACTGAAGTCGCATCAATCGGTGTCTGTCTGGTATTATTGTGTTATAATCATGTTTTAGCATTATTAACATTACTTGCAACAACTGTCATTATCAGTTTAATCTTATTTAGAGCTATTATTCGTTTGGAAGAAATGGGGGCAGATGTATGAGAATCGGAGTTTTATGGAATAAACTGGCTGACCCTAAAAACATTCCAAGGCTATTTGCATTCAGTTTAGGAATCATTCTAATTGTGGGTCTTATAGTCCCAATGGCTTTAAATCCAGATCAATTATATGTTAGACCCGCTCCTCAAGAGCAAATTGATGATGGTTTAGCAATCGCTCCTTATGACAGGGGCGGTGAAGTATTGACTCAACCAGGTCAAATCAATCCTCAATATCCAGATAATGCAGCCCAATTGGGAATGATTACTGGATATATGTCTCCATTAGCACAATGGGTGTCATCAATTTCCCCATACTTTGGAACTTCAATCTATTCATCTCCGGGTGGACTTATAGATGAAATATTGTATTATACAAGGGGTTTCGATACAATACTTGAATCCTCAATATTGATGATGTCATTCATCATCGCTTCATGGTTGTCAATCAATTATACCATGAACAGGAAAAACGACAAAAATGAAATCAAACATGACGTTAAGAAAGCTATTGAAGGCTCAACCAAAGTGGCTAATGAAGTTAAGGCTAATGATTTAAAAGCTAGATCAAAACAGTTAAGGAGGGATAACTGATGGTATTTATCCCAGCGGCAGTTCCAACAGCATTCCTTAATATGTATTTGCCTGCAATCTATGCAGGATTAATCGTCGGATTCATTGGAACAATGGCAATCGCCTTGAAAAGAGAAGAGATTCATATTCTCATATTAACTGATTTAGTTGGTCTTGCTATGATATTTGTGGTTTCTGCTGTCGGAACCGACCTTGCAGAAGCTTTAATCTTGCCGGGTTTAGTAGTGGAACTTGCTGAAACCTTGGCAATTTCTGAAATTTTGATTACAAGAGAAATGAGAATAATCGAGAATAATCCTAGAAGAAATCTGTCCAAATCCTCTTCATTATTCCCACAACCGTTTGCATTGAATATGGAGATTTTAAATACTGCTCCTAATTTCATCGCATTGGTATTGATTGGTTATGGTATTTTCCTAACCGGTTTTACCGGAGGTGCTGTAGCTGGTGGGGGAATCGTATTGTACGCTTTATCCAAAAAGGCAAGAGGACTTCCAGTACTTATGTTGGATGGAATCGCTGGTGTTTCTGGAATTGCATGGTGCTTATGGATCATCGGATTCTTACTGTTCTTTGTAACTCCTCAATACTGGTTATTAAGTTTATTCTTGGCAGCATGTGGTTTATTATTAAAAGTAGCTTCAAAAGTAGGTTTAATAGGCTTGCTTATGAGAGAGGACATTGATAAGGAGTAGTGGTAGAATGGATTTTGTTACACTTGGAGGAAACGTACTTGGAACAATTCCACTTGGAGATATCGTATTGTATCTTACACCATTTAACTTGTTCCTGTTTGCAGTTTTACTTGGTTTCACATTATTGATTGCACTAAGTAAACCTGAAACTCAAATCGAAGCTACAATGCATTATTTGAATAATACAGAAGTTAAAGTCGGACCTAAAGAGTTTAAACAAAGAAGATTCTTGTCCATACTCTGTGGTATAGCATCTGCTGGAGCGATGATTACTGGAGATTTATTCAACTTCACACTTTTCATGGCTTTGGTAGGTATATTAAACATCGGTATTGTATCAGCCGTAAAGCAAACCAGTGTGTTAAACTCAGCATTTAACTATGGTCTAATTGCAATGATGTGCAGTTTGCCGTTGTTTGGTGGTGCAGCCATTATTCTTGCATCAACCGGAACATTGTCACTTGCAGTTTTATCCCAAATGTCTGCAAGTCCAATGGTTGTATTCGGTGCAGTATTGATGTTGATAGGTATATTGGGTGAAAGTGGAGTAGCACCATTCTTCGCCAGTAAGGCAGAAATGTTCAGGACCGCAGGTTCTCCATTCATTGTTATTATTCACTTGAGTTCATTGTTTATTATTGTAAGAGCTGTTGAAATTTTATTATTGGTATTGTGGTAAGTGGTAGTATGAATAGAGGTTTGTATATTATATTATTGGCATTATCAACCATAGCTATCCTTGCTTGTCTGGTAATAGACTTTGAGGCATGGATTGTTTACACAGTAGCTATATTTGGCATTCCATTATGGGTTTTATCCTTAGGATTATTGACAATGGCTAAGGCAAAACCTGAAGATGTAGAAGAAAGGGTGAAAGAACCATTTACCGGGTATTAAAGTGGTATTATGAATTTGATGGCAGAAATTTTAATTCAAGTTATTATTGCATTCCAGGCAGGAAGCCTGCTTTTAGGTTTGCATAGGAAAGTCATGGCCCGTGTTCAGAAACGTCCGGGACCACCTATAGTTCAGCATTTAATTCACTCTTTGAAATTCTTCTTTAAAGAAACAGCAATTCCAAAAACAGTTTCAAAAGTGTTTTACGTAGGTATTGTATTTATATTGGCATTGGTGTGGATTGTTGGTGTAATTGCAGGTCCTGTAGCTCATGATTCATTATTAATATTGTTCGGTGTCTATGCAGTTTACAAAATCGTTGAGCATAACTCCGGGTCAAGTTCAGGTTCACCTTACGGTAAATTAAGCTGTGTAAGGGCAGTATTGTCTGCGGCAACTGAACTTCCATTATTTGCAGCTATTGTACTTGTCTATTTGATGACTGGAACAATGAATATTGGAGAAATCATTACTTATCAATCAGTTCATGGTCCTCTGGCATTTTCAATTCCACTTGCAGCAGTGATGTTTTTCATGTTGATTATCACAAAATCACCATATTCCCCATTTGCAATCACTAAAGACAAGGCATTGATTTCAGGATTTGAAACAGAACATTTTGGATTTTTAAGGGGATTCATGCTGTTTTCAGAATCAATTGCATGGTATGTTATGCTTTGGGTATTCTTAACCATATTCTTTGGTCCGTTAAATGCAGTCGGATACTTAATTGGAATGATTGTAATTACATTTATCACAGGTTTCATTAATGCAACAACTCCTATTTTCTCTCCAAATCATTCAGTCATGACTCAAATTACAATAGGGGCAATTTGCTTCTTTGGAACTTTATTGATGATATTTACTGGAGTGGTAGCATGAATAGTGAAGATGTAATTGTTTATTTAACAGCACTGGTCGCTGTTGGTATGATAGTTATAGGAATATTGACTACTGCATTGCATTCTTATCTTATTGCTCCGATAGTGATTATTGGCGTTATCCTTGCAATTTTCGTATTGTTGGCCAAAGGTACTTTTGCACATAAAATTGAAAGTATAGAGAAAATATGTTTTATAATAACATTTTTAGCAATAATTTGTTCATTTATATTGCTTTATAAACCAATGTAGGAGATTATTATGTTAGATTATATGATTTATATACTTGCATTTGCTATTGGTTCCATCTTAGGTTTGCTTTATAGTTATAAGCAGCATGGTGAGCCATTTGTTGCAGACACAGACTTCAACATGGTGATGGCTGCAGTTGCAATTTTCGGATGGTGTTTGGCATTTGATTCAGGCAATGTGATTTTAGCAGCAATCGGTTTTCTCCTCGCTGGATTTGTAATGGGGGAAAGGCCGGGATACGGTAGAAAGGAAACAGCAGTTGGATTGATTATTGCAATAATTTTATATTTCTTATTAAAATGGACAGTATGATGTGATTGGAATGGACGATGATGCTAAATTGAGATTGATGCAAAAAAGAATAATAAAAAGTTATGCTTGGCAAAGAGATATTATAGTTCCACTTTCCAAGGAATTTGATTGTACTGTTGATGAATTAGAAGATTTATTCTTTAGTTTGCTGGATATGGATTCCCTTGAGAATTTGCATGGAACCTTTGAATCAGCAAGGGATATTTGTCTGTATCAGAAATTGAATGCTGATTTAAGATTATGCTGGTTTTCAGGTACTTTGGAGTTAATATCTCCTGAAGACGGAAGAGATTTGAAAATGAGATTGGTTGAAGAGATTAAAAATGGTAAATCTTATGATGATGCACTAAAAGAGGGCAGATTAGAACTATTTGAATTATTAAAGAAAGAAGCTAAATATTAATGTTTATAATAAATTATTAGAAAGAGGGAGTACAATGTTAGACGCTATTAAGGATGCTGTGAGAAAAAGCTCAATTCATGTCTGTATCGTAAATTGTGGCGGATGCAATGGATGCGATGTAGAATGTGTTGCATTATTGTCTCCAAGATATGATTTAGAGCAATATGGTATTTATGTTCACAATAATCCTCGTGAAGCTGATGTTCTGCTGTTAACTGGAGCAGTTACAGAACAATGGGTTGATAATCTTAAACGGATTTATGATAAGGCCCCTGAACCAAAAATTGCTGTAGCGGTAGGAAATTGTCCAGTGTCTGGAGATGTATTTAATCAAGAAGGAGGCCATGTTCATGCGCCTGCATCTAATTTCATCCCGGTTGCTGCAAATATTCCTGGATGTCCGCCTAGGCCTAGTGAAATACTGGAGGCTATTCTGGCTGTGGGCCCACAAGCTATTGCAGACCGTGGGAGGGAACAAAAATGATAGTACCTATTGGTCCGATTCACCCAGCTTTAAAAGAGCCGGTAAGGCTTAAACTTCAAACCGAAGGAGAACGTGTTGTTAAAGCAGAGATTGAATATGGTTATGTTCACAGAGGTATTGAAAAAATCATAGAAGGACAAACCTGGCAGAAAGGAATTTATCTTTCAGAACGTGTATGTGGTATCTGTTCATATGAACACACCCAGACATTTGCAGAAACAATTGAAAAAATTTCAGACGTTGATGTTCCATTAAGGGCTCAATTCTTAAGAGTAATTACCAATGAACTTGATAGAATTCAAAGCCATTTCCTGGCAAATTCAACATTCTTCAAAGCAATGGATCATGAAACTTTATTCATGCATGTTTTAGAATTGAGGGAATATGCGATGGATTCCATTGAATTGTTAACTGGAAACAGAGTGAATATGGGATGGAATGTTGTTGGTGGTGTTAGAATGGATGCTGATGAACGCCACTTCAAACCGATACTTGAAAACCTCAAAAAAATTGAAGAGGGATTCGAAACCACACGTGCATTGTTTGCTGAAGGTCCTGCACTGGCATTAAGATGTAAAGGAATAGGGTTAATGACCAAAAAAGAAGCGATTAAAGGACGTGCTGTAGGTCCAATCGGTAGGGCTTCAGACATTAAGGAAGATTATAGGATAGGTCATTACACTTATGACGATCATTTTGACTTCAAGGTTATTAGAAGAAAAGAGGGAGATAACTATGCAAGAACATTAACTAGATTTGATGAGATTCCAGAATCCATTAGTTTAGTTAGGCAAGCTATTGAAAACATACCTGATGGTGAAGTTCGTACTCCTGCTGATTTAAAATCAGGTTATGCAATGCGTAGAAATGAGGCTCCTCGTGGTGAAGTCACTTACATGATTGAAACTAATGGTAATTTAATCAAGAATATTTCCATCAGAACACCAAGTATTTCTAATATGGATTCCTGTGCAAAATACATGATTAGGGATGTGCCGACTGTTGCTGATGCAGTGGCAACCTATGCTTCATGTGACCCATGTGTTGCCTGTGCTGAAAGAGTGGCAATTACAAATGAGCATGGAAAGACAGATATCAAAAGAATCGATGAGGTGATATAAATGTCATCTCTAATGTGGTATATTTATGATTTTGCAAGAAAAGCATGGGCAGATGCATTCGCAGATGCAAAAACAGACCCTGAAATCGCTGAAAAACCGGAAAGATTTAGAGATTTTCCAAAAGTTAATAAAGAATATTGTATAGGTTGCGGTGCTTGTACTGTGTCCTGTCCATCTCCAAATGCAATCAAGCTTGTAAGGGAAAAGGACGACGAGACAGGTGAGGGATTGACATATCCGGTAATCACTCCAGGTGCATGTATCAGATGCGGTTTTTGTGCTGAAGTATGTCCAACAGACCCAAAAACATTGGAATGTGGATTAAATCACTTGATTTTACCTGAATTCAATTTAATTCCATCAAAAAGACAATACATAGTTGATGATTATTTATGTATCAAATGTAAGAAATGTTTGAAAAAATGTCCGGTTGATGCAATAAGTGAAATTGACGGTAAGGTTGTTGTGGATCAGCTCAAATGTATCTCCTGTGGTGAATGTCTTGAAGTCTGTCCGGTGAACGGAGCAATGAAAGGTGTTTTCGTTGACAATTTACAAGACCAAAAAGACTTGATTTTATTATGTGTAAATCATCTTGAAGAGTTTATCAATAATCAGGAGGATGACTTAAGATCATTGGAAAGAGACGGACTGCTGCAATATGACGTGCCGCTTT
>ODAI013232509.1_pt1 | contig 10338 bp, 22 predicted proteins | sample 1539321 | NCBI WGS metagenome assembly ODAI01 (sample SAMN02144231, study PRJEB22623) | gut metagenome | biome: sheep rumen | host: Ovis aries | place: New Zealand | reverse complement strand
TGGCTGAGAGAGGAGAATAATAAGACAATTATTATTGGGGTTAGAGCGACAGACCCAATTACAGGTAAAATAGACTATTATTACAATGGTATATACTATGTACCTAAAAACAATGTTAGTGCATTGTGTTTTATATCACCAACACCTGAGAATGGTTATTCTACTTATGAAGAAGCCTGTGAAGCTGCTATTAAATATTGTTTAGTGAAGTTGCTTTAATATGACAAAAGCAGAATATATAATTGCTAAATATTGGTGTAAGTTAAGATGTACACCAATTGAAAATAAGTGTAAATGCTGTTCTATATTAAAATATTTTAAAGAATATGAACAAAGAATACAAGCTAAAGGGTTGGGTGGCTAAAAATGGCGCATCAAATGAAAATGAAAGAACATATTTGTATATCTATGATAACAATATCATTTTTAGTGAGATAAAACCAACAAGAAATGAATATTACAAACATTGGGATTGTTCTAATTTTTATTTGAGTCCTAAAGCATTTCCAGATTTGAAATGGGAAGATGAACCAATTGAAGTTGAATTGACTATTAAAACAGTATAATAATATGACACAAGAAGAAAAACAACTGCTCCTTAAAGACATCTGTGCGAGGTTGCCTTATGGAGTAATGGTACAATCCGTTGGGGAGAACAAAATACTCGGATTATCAGATTTGTCCAATCCAGATTTGTTTCTTCCTAAACCCTATCTCCGTCCAATGTCTTCTATGACAGAGGAAGAATTGAAGGAATTTTATATGATAGAAGGTATGGACACAAAACCTATTATATGGAATAAACCCCAATATGATTGGCATTTTACTACTAATGGTGTTGATTATCTCCTGTCCCATCATTTTGATTATCGTGGCTTGATTCCTATGGGATTGGCATTGGAAGCGTCTGAAAATATGTATAAGGAAAATTAATATATGACAAACGAAGATAAACAACTGTTGCTTAAAGACCTTTGCGCGAGATTGGCATTCGGCAGAGTAAAATGTCAAGTTAAAGTACTATCGTTCAATGAGGAAATGGACGAGTACGGAATTGAATTGCTTGATGACGAGATTGTTTTTATAGAACCTGACATCTATAATGTTTATCTGTACTATGAGGGAACCGATGTGGATATTTCTGAAATTAAACCTTATCTCCGACTTCTGTCAAGTATGACGGATGATGAGGATAAAGAGTGGCAATCGTACAAGTGTAGTATTGCAGAGAGTTGCGACAGAAGGTTAGAAGAGAAAATAAATGCGCTTTACGACTGGTTTAACGCTCGTCACTTAGATTGGAGGGGGTTAATCCCAAAAGGTCTTGCGATTGAAGCACCTGAAGGAATGTATAAAACCGAATAGAATATGCAAATTGATATTTTGTTTCTTATTATAATAGTTACGTGGATTCCAATTGGGCTTCTTATTGATTATATTGCAGATAAGTGCGAGCTTCCTATGCAAGATGGTTTAAATCCATCCCCTTGGGCGCTTCTCGGGTTAGTTTGGCCAATATCTTTATTTCCATTCCTCATATACTGTTTATTGCACAATAAAAATAAGAAATTATGATTACCGAAGATTACGTCTCCTTTAATACCGCTAAACTCCTGAAAGCGAAGGGGTTTAATTCTGCTTCTTTTTACTGTTATGAAGAAAAAGAAAAAAATGGTATCTTGTTAGTTGTTCTATTTTATCCACTATCTAATAGCGATTTAGATAATACAATAGAATCGCATAAATGCTGGTCTGCTCCAACTATCCAAGTGGTAATGAAGTGGTTGAGAGAAAACTTCAACATGAACCCGGTTCCGTACGCCACAAGTAATGGGTGGTATTTTGAGGTCTTCGATTTGACCAAGAGGGATATTACTGGTTGTGCCCCCCTTTATCAAGTCGGCATTCCGCCAAAAGAAAAGATGTTTGAAACCTACGAAGAAGCGTGTGAAGCGGCAATAAGATATACGCTTGAAAATTTGATTTAGAATATGGAAAGAAACTGTACCAATTGTGCATTTTGCGAAAGGTTTAAGTATTCTCCGAAAGATAAGACGGAAATGATGAGGTGTTGGCAAGAACCTGGTGTTTGTGACCATGCTTTTGTACAATCTATGAATGACGCTGAAGATTATGTTTGTGACGAGCACCGCACAAAAGAAGAAAGAGAAAATTATCTTTTTGAGCTGGCAAAAGAAGAATACAGATGTTGTAAAAACCATATTAAAGAACTAGAAATAAAATATCCTACTTTAAAAAATATGATTTAATGTTCTATGAGTAAGAAACGAATTATTAAGGAAACTTTTGACGATGGAACAGTGCAGTATCGTGTAGAGGTATTTCAGAAACCGTTATTCTTTTGGAAAGGTTACTGGGTAACAGATACATATTTTGAACCGTTTGGATATGGCGTAGACCTTGAAGCCGTTTTTGACACACTTGAAGAAGCCGAGGAATATGTGTTTGACTATTCAAAATCAAAAAAAGTTGTTAAGCGAGAAATATTGAATTATGAATAAAATAGAGCAGGAAATTCTTGACTTAATCAACCACGATTACAGTCATATGACATTTGACACTCGCCTATACGAATTGTTTTGCAAGGAGGACGAATTTGTCAAGGCATACATTAAGGTAGGAAGGAAATTCTGGCATTATGACTACGAGAAAATGTACTGGCGAAAACTTACAGTAACTTATGTCAGGTCAGGTGTTATGTTCTTCACCTTTGACGATGAACCTGATGTTGAACACGGCTGGTTTATTGAAAGTATGAATTGTCTTTGCTTGCATGCCGCCGAAATACATCCTTATGAAATCAGCAAAATCATATCTGAAAGGTATCCGGATAATGATTTTGTGGAGATATGCAAGCAATGCAAGTGGGATGACGCTGAAGGGGATATAACAGTTGATGTAATTTGGGAATAATATGATATATCACGGAAAAGAAAAAGAAAACCATAGGGGAAGTCACGTAAAGTACTATCACTGTGGGAAATGGCATGAAGGAACACTACTGGAACCGGTCAATTACCAGTTTGTCGTGACGAAAGAAAATCCTCCGGCAATACTTTCAACACACACATATGCCTCGCCGGACCATGAAGATGTCTTGGATGCTAGGATGAAGGTAGCAAACGGGGACTACACGGAAAACGACCTTAAGCTCTTGATGCAGTACCTTAGCCCGGCAAGTCGCGTCCCTGAAGTTGAAAGTGTTGAAATCACAGACGCTGACGACATCACCCAGGAGGAGGCGGACAAAATTATTGAACAACTATTGAAGGAAAGAGAAAAATGACATTAGAAGAAAGAATTCAAAAGGACCTGGTGTCGGCTATGAAGAACCGCCAGGAGAACGCGTTGGCAGCACTGAGGTCTATTAAGGCCGCAATACAAAATGAGAAGACCAACGGCACATATCACGAACTTACTGACGCTGATATTGTTTGGCTCATACAGAAACTCATCAAGCAGCGTAAGGAAAGTATTGACATATATTCTCAGGCCGGTAGGGACGAACTTGCCGAAGAGGAGCAGAAGGAGATGTCTGTCCTTACGGAGTATGTTCCGAAGCAGCTTACCGAGGAAGAGATTGAGGAGAAGGTTAAGTCCATCATCGCAGAAACCGGAGCATCATCTATGAAGGATATGGGTAAGGTTATGGGCCTTGCAACACAGAGAATGAAGGGCCTGGCGGAAGGGAAAACTATCTCCAAGATTGTTAAAAACCTGCTCAGTAATTAAAACATTATGAAACTTGATTACGAACTGATATGGGGCCTCGAGGAGTGGAAGGACAACGGCTATAAAATCACTAAAGATTTTTATCGTCTTAAGGTTTTCACTGAAAGAATGGCACGGTTTTTGTATAATGAAACAGGAAAAGATATTCCGGTCGGGTCTGTCGGGAAATTGACTTACGACGAAATGAGGCAACTTAACCAAATTATAACCGAAGCAAAAAAATTCGACGGTTTATTTGGGGCTCACAGAGCGAATGCGTTTGATTTGAATTGTTTCTACGAGGAAGGTAAAGACGGGCTGGCAACGGAAGACGAACTGAAGTACGATTATATTTTTAACGAATTATAAATCAATTGTTTATGTTAATTTTTTATCTTGTAGTAAGTTTTTGTGCCGTTATCTTTTGTGTTCTCGGCCTTATTATCACTGTTCGCGATGGAGAGTGGGGCTTGGCCACTTTTGACCTGCTCATCTGCGCCATTTCGGTTATTTTATTTATTGGCGTTATCGATGCAATTCGCAGGGATAATACGCAAACCACTGAATATTATTTTCCCGCCGACCATTACACATTTGAAAAGATTATTACAGTGACCAATGAAACAAAATTAGTTGGTATAGATACGCTTGTTGTCGTGAAAAGAGACACCACATATAGGCTGATTGGACAGGACCCGATTATCGGCAGCAGCAAACACTTCAAAAGGGAATATCCTGACAATTCTAAATAATTGTTTATGAAAGAATTACTCGCAGACAAATACGACAGACTCAAGGCTGAGGAAAACGATTTCAAGAAAAACCTGGCGGAAGAAATATGTCCGGGGATTGAGAACCTTGTCGGTAAGACCATCTATGAATGCCATTCCAGCAAACGAAACCCAAACGCAGATTTTGATGAATGGGAGATTACTGGATATAGTGTTCTCGGAAAGGACGTGCATGACCTGGCGAAGAAACTTGGTGACCGGTATGGTTTTCCTTATGCAAAGAAAATTACGAAGGCATTGATTGCAGACTGTGAGGACTACCTTTCAAAACTTAAAGCCCTTTCCACGGACGTTTTGGAAGTCATTTTCTACGTTGAGCGTAATACCCCGCAATGGAAAAGTTCAATGGGGATAAGATATTCCAAGGACAAAGGATTTGAAGACCAGTATGGGAAAACAAACTACAGTTTCAACAAGGACGACTTCAATGAAAGGGTTGAGAACGACCGCGAGGAATATGAGAAGTATTATGCCCCAAGGGAAGGTTGTGTTGCCTGCGAGCGTTGCGGTAAGCAAGTTCCTGTAAATGAAGTGGTTAAATATAAGCTTATCTACCAGGTGTGGGACAACTATCGCGGAAGGTATGTCACGAGTAGGGTTGGCACTTTCTGTTCAGGAGAATGTGCAATGAACGAACAAATGTCATTGGAGGGGTAGTTTGGCACGGTTTTTGTAATATTATGATTGAAAATATTAAAATAAAGAACAAGAATATGAGAACTAACTTTCCACCGAAAAACGAAAAGGATTTCATCTCGTTCGTCCTGAAAACCAGGGAGATGAAATACGATGCCAATACTGTCGATGTCCGTATAAAATACACCTTGGAATACGGTTATATCTATGTCTGGCGGTACAGGTTCAAGAAGACAAGAAAATTTCTCGGCATCCGGTTGAACGACAAGTGGAAACCAATCTGGAAATGGACCATATATTGTGGCCGGGAAGGAAATAAAGATGGGTATGACCCGACGAATGAGGAAAATTGGCATCCGCAGACGGTTTTTAGTCTTGAAAATGTTGGAAAGACAATAAAATCCATCCACATGTTCAAGGAACTCTGGAAATATTTTGAACTGGAGGAAAACTATATGAAGGCCGAAGAGGACGGAAGCAAGTTCTTCAGGAACAAGAAATCAAAAGAAGATATCTTAAAGAAATATGAGATATGAGAAAGAAGAGAACCGACGACGGTGAGATTGAAATTCGTCTCATACACAATGTTGTTGACCACTATTTTCTTCAGTGGAGATTTAAGGAACCGCGTAAGTTCTTGTTTTTCAATATTAAAGACAAGTGGAAACTGATATCGTACTACAACCCAGGGGTCTCAAGTGTAGATGATGACCCCAACGACGACATCTATTGGTACTGGCGTGGGTTCCATATGGGAAAGAGGAGCGAGGTGCAGGAATACGAAGAAATCAAAAGAGACATTAAAACTAAAAAACAACTTTTTGACTATTTCGATGTCTCTGCTAACATAAAGAATTATTATCGCGACCTGCACGAGCACAATAAATGGCTCAAGGAAACCAACGAAAACATCAACAAATACGTTAAGTAAAAGATTATGAGCGAAATACATAACCACATTACATATCCGGAAGAGCTTAAACTGTGTCCTTTCTGCGGTAAAAAGCCTTACTGGTATCTTAAGGGGCGGAACGAGCCGTTCAACAAGAAGTCAATAACCATCAAGTGCGACTGTGGTGTGACAATGGAGCAATCGGCAATTCGTTATGATGTTGAATGGCTTAAGGAGAAAATGATTGAAAAGTGGAATAACAGGGTATGACAAAAGAAGAAAGAAATAAGAAAAGGTTTGAGAAAGTCCAGCGATATTATGATGAAGGTCGTGGGGACTGGTGGTTCATGCCTTGGTGGAAGAAGATATTATATGTGATACTGATGCCATTGTTTTTCATCTGGGTAGGTTTTTCTTGGTGTGTTATGAAAATCGGGCGTGGAATATACCAGTTTGGGGATTTTATGTCCGGATACAGATGGAACGGCGGTGATTGGTCTGAGGAGGGGTAAAATGATGCAAGAATACGACAACAAGGAAATAAGGGCGTGTATTGACAAGGCTTTTGATGCCGGTTATGCGGAAGGAACCAGGAAAGCCGCCGAATGGATACGAGAAAACATTCTTGGCTATCTGGATACCGACAAAAATTTCGAAGATTGCCCGATTGATATCATTCTTTCTCCATATTGGGAAGAAGATTTCATTGAATATATGAATGACAAATGAAAAAATACTACGTACATATATGGCTTGATGATTTCCGTGCGCCGGTGGTTCCAGATGGGGAGAGCATTTTCTGGCTTAAGAACTATGATGGCTTTGTTTCTTGCGTAATGGGCCTCGGCGAGAAGATTTCAAGTTGCATCGTCCATTTTGACCATGACCTAGGAGAGGAAAAGAGTGGGTATGATTGCGCTAAGTGGTTGATTGACTGGTGTATTAAAAATGACTATGGGGTCCCGGACTATGATATCCAGTCGTCAAACCCGGTAGGCAGGCAGAACATTGAGTCCGTCTTTGAAAGTTATTGGAAGGTATTCTTTGATAACATATGAAACATTTTAGTGAAGACGGCCGCAATAAAACGCCTGTATACGATGAACCAGTTTATTTTAAATTACCCCCGATTCTTCCGTCGTTCTCTTCGCCTTACTTCAAACACCTGAGGTATCGTTATTTCTTTGTCCGCCAATTGATAGTTAAAACCATTCTTGTCAAGGTAGAAATGTAACTTTTCCACCCAAGGGCTATTCACCTTATACAGATTCCTGAAATGGTCTAAATCCTTGGAGTATAACCAATAGTCATCATAATCCTCGGTGGGATTCAAAAGTATGTCAACCCTGGTGATAAGTTTAAATGCATTAGGTATCTTGTTGTCGCGGCAATTCCAAGGATAAGTCCATAAAGAATCTTCAAACTCATGACAACCCCTCCACCTTTTGAAGTCGGAGATTTCCTGTGCGGACTTGGCGTCCAGCGCTGGCGATGATTGCTTATTATCAGAAGTCCACCATAACTCGTCAAACGGCTCCGTCTTGAAATATCTAATGTTGTTAAGCATGCGGCCATCAAATTCAATCCTCACTAAACAACCGTTTTTGGTGTAACGATTATCCATGTATTCCGTAGCCGCATACCCCTCGGCATTACTCCTAATCCTCGAAAGACTAACATGTGGAAAAGGACGTGGCGCCCAAGAAGGCGATGCATCATAAGTATTGCCATCTGAATGAGCTATAATGCTATCCGTTTTTATAATAGACCACAAGCCCTCCAAACTAGTGAAATGCCACTCTCGGTCAAGAGCCGCCTCCCTGAGAATACGCTTTACCGACTCCATTACCAAATGCCGCATGTCGCCCTCTGTAAGCTTAATCTTTTCCATAACAATAAATACTGTTTTTTAATATAAATAGTTTTAACGATAAATAGCTGAAGACATTCAAAGAAACTTTAATAGAGATGTATTCCAAAGATTATGACCGTTGGAAAGCTTTTATTACGGAAAATAATTCTTTTGAAGCCTTGCAACGGGCAAATGAATATCAGACTATGGTGGAATGTACGAAGGAGCTTCCAGACGATATCAGCCCGAGAGAGTATACTGAATTAATAAAAAATCCCAGGTCTTTTGTTGCCTGGGATTTGGTTTATTTCCTATCAGTAAGAAGTGAGCTTAAACGGTTCCTTTCTTTTGATGTAAACTTGTAAGGAACACCGGTATCATTTTTCTTACCTTTCGCCTTCTTATAGCCTTTGCTTCTTGCAGATGCTTTCTGGGCCTCAGTACCGTTTTCTACGCCATAAAGCTTGTAGTAGTAGTGGGCTGCGTTTGTTCCGTCCGCATTTAACTGGGAAACAACCGTCTTGTCTTTACTTGAAGTCTTTTCCTTCTTGTTCTTTCTTTTCTTCTTCTTTTTCTTTTTTTCCATCAGGATGCTTTTAACTGCGCTTCTTGCATATCCTTCAGCGAGTTGGCGAAGCTCATCAATACCTGCAGGCTCGTCATCGTCTGGCTCATCTGCATAAACCGGGTCATCATTTCCGTCGACGTCAGGACCTTCATAGTGCCTTCCTGGCTGTGATTTGCCCATTTCCTCCCAGAAATCGTTGTGTTCATCAGGGATTTCTTCGTTAGAATAGTCATAATCGTCAATCTCGTCATTTTCAAAGCCGTCATTTTCGTCATCATGGCCATATTTGTCATTCCACCATGAAGGCATACTGTCCATTTCACCAAGAGATTCACGGACAAGTCCCTTAATATAATTACTTAATTGCTTTTTCTCATTGATAGTCATAATAAAAGAATTCTTTAATAATAAATAGTCTTTCAAGCACAATAATTCAATGAGAAAAAAAGCAAAAAAATCACAAAAAAGTTTGTTTTTCAAAAAAAAGTGTGTACTATAGTAATGTTGCAAACGTGAACAACAAGTTTGGCACGGTTTTTGTAATATAATTGTATGTAACACGAAGTTTAACTAAAAATACATTCACTATGATGTACTACGACAAGAACATTACTCTTACTGAGAACGGCGCTACTTCCTTTGCTTCTGCAGGAAAGGCCATCATTGACCAGTTCGCTCACGCAGGTACTGCCATTGGGCGTCCTATCAATACTGTGTTTGCTGAGCAGGCGCAGTTGTGGCGTGAGGACCCCGAATCCGCAATCCGTTTCCCGTTCTATCTCCGCCTTATCACCAGAAAGGTAAAGGTCAGTGAGAACGAGAAGACCGAGGCTGTTCAGAAGGGTGCCGGTCTGAGGGATGAGGCGTTCAAGCGTATCCTTTGGGTTGCATACAACCAGCCTGAGGTTTTCAAGCGCAACGCTTGGCTTCTGCCGGTGGTAGGCTCCTGGAAGGACCTCTGGACCCTTATGCTCCTGGACATGGAGAACGAGAACAAGCTCGACAGGACTTTCATTTTCAGTATCATGGCCGCAGGGCTTGATGATGCCACCCAGTGTGACCTTATTCGCAAGTACATGCCTGCGATTAAGTCCACCGAGAAGTGCAAGACTGACAGGGCTAAGACCCTTAACGTGCTTGCAAAGGCATTTTCTGCATTCCTCGGCCTCAGCGCCAAGGAGTACCGTAAGATGAAGGCTTCCGGCACGGCACACGATTTCCAGAAGCTCATCTGCTCCAGGGCTTACGCCGACATTGACTGGAAGACCATTCCGGGTCGTGCCCTTACCCACTTGATTTCTGGTAAGTTCCTTGACAACCATGGTCTTACCCAGAGCTACCTCAAGTGGGTCATGTCTCAGCCGACTGTCAAGTTCACTGGCTACGTCTATGAGCTTGGTATGAAGCTTGATATGATGGGTCGCAACCTGTCCATGAACCTTGCCCCGTCAAAGGCAGCAGCTCTCTACACCATCAACAAGCAGTTTGACGGTCTCATTGAGCTTGCCAAGAAAGACCAGGGTGGACTGAAGGGTAACGTCCTCTGCGGTCTTGACACTTCTGGCTCTATGAGCTCTGGTATTGATGGCGTACCGGGTCTTACCTCCTACGACGTTTGCGTCTCCCTCGGTATCTACTTCTCCGAGTTGAACGAGGGCTACTTCCACAATGTTGTCGCCATGTTTGATAACACCTCGCGTGTTATGAAGCTTTCCGGCACATTTGCCGAGATGTGGGAGGCAATTCGCAACGCCTCTATCGCTTGGGGTGGAACCAACTTCCTGTCCCTTGTAAACCTCCTCGTTGCCGAGAGGAAGAAGCACCCTTCCATCCCGGAGAGTGAGTTCCCTCAGACCCTGCTCGTTGT
>ODAI011918019.1_pt1 | contig 10338 bp, 2 predicted proteins | sample 1539321 | NCBI WGS metagenome assembly ODAI01 (sample SAMN02144231, study PRJEB22623) | gut metagenome | biome: sheep rumen | host: Ovis aries | place: New Zealand | reverse complement strand
TTTTTTCACAAGGCTCTCAAAGCCCTTCTTATAGATCTCCTCAGGGTGATCGTTTACAGAGAATTCAAGAAATATAATATCAGGTGAAGCATCAAGTATATCTCTCTGAGCTCTCATAAGACCTACAACTGAAGAAGTTCCTGAGAGACCGGCATTAATAAAATTTACATTTGAACCAAAAGTATTCTTGAAGTATGTGCTGAACGGATCTGTGTAGTTCTTACCCTCGGTGATAGAACCACCGAGGTAAGCAACTGTTACTTTCTTGCCGCTCTCTGCCTTTTCGATAGCAGAAACGAGACGTGAAGTATTTCCCATATTGTCTATGGAATCAGAATAAAACTTTACCATTGAAGCTGAAGCTGTCTCAACATAATTGTCCCACTGATTTACAGCACTTGCAAATGAAGTGATGCTGCCGTGGATATATTTGCTTAAAAGAACGAGATCAGCAGAATCAACTTTGCCGCTGCTGTCTACGTCGGCAGCTTTCTCAGCTTCTGATGAAGCAAATCCGTTTACAACGCCCTGCTTTGCCATGATAAGATCAAATACATCGATGACCTCATCGCCGTTGATATCGCCCTTTATTACCGGCTTCGGAAGCTCAGGCTGACCTGCACCGGGTATCTTTGTACCGGCAACAGCAACGCTTACGTTGTCGATATAGAAGTTGTTGGTCGAATTATCAGTTGTTTCTACGTACAGGAGAAGGTCTGTTGCATCTTCGGGGATCTTATAGTTCGTATTTGCGAGCTGTACCCATTTGCCCTTTACACCTGTGCCGCTTGCGATCTCGCTGTAATGCGGCTCTCCGTCTGAACCTGTGTACTGGAGAGTGAGCTTGTAGGCAGTTGTTTCGTCTCCGTCAAAATATGAAACGTTAGCCGAGAAGCTGTATTCCTTACCGGGAACGAATACTGACGAATCGAGAGGCTTAGCACCGCCGTGCCATGAAGAAGTTCTATCCTGAACGAGAAGAGCCTCGCTGCCCTCGTATGCTGTACGTCCGCTTGTGAGAACTGTAGCTTCGCCTCTGCCTGTCCAGTTGAATGTATCTGCTTCAAAAGTATCTGTGAAGTAGTAACCGTTTTCATCAGGTCCTGTCGGCTGCGGATCAGGACCGGGATCAACAGTGCCGCCGCTGAGTGTTACAACGAATGTTGAAACGCTTCGTGCAGGGAGCTGTGCCCAGAATTTACCATCACTGTTTTCAAGATTCTCAGTAAGTGCGAGACTCTCATCAGCAGTAGTTCTGTAGCGATCGATATCTGAGATACCTGTTCCGAGACTGAACTGCTGAGCATAGCCTGTATCACTGTCGTTTACAGCTACGATAGCGACCTGATTCTTGTTGTTCTTGTAAGCAGAAACGTATACATTAGATGCAGGAGCTGAATTGCCTACGTCTACACGCTTGTCTCCGGGACGAACGAACTTTGAGAACTGAGCCATACAGTAGCCACGCTTACTGATCGTGCCGTTTTCGCTGAGAGGACCGTAGCTTCTTCTGATGTACCACCATACATAGGCGTTGAGGTTACCGATCGTAAGACCGTTGTGGATATTTACAGCGACCTTTACAGCGTCCGGCCATTTGTTGTTTGAATCAGCCTTTGAGTCCGGAACGTATACCTCTGTCATCCAGATCTCCTTGCCTGAATTCTCAAGAGCAGGGAAATCCATCTGTGAAGGCTGAGTTCCGTAGAAATGTGTACCGAAAAGGTCACAGTTTGCCATAGCCTTGGGGTTGTTGAGTATCTTTGTGTAGTAGTCCTTGTTTGTGTACTGGAAAGTTTCCGGTGACATTACACGGCAATTGATCTTGTCGGCGTAATTTGCAAGGAAGTTAGTTGTCTCATCTGACGACCATGCTGTCCAGTCCTGAGAATAGTCAGGTTCGTTCTGGACTGAGATCGAGTAGAGATCAACGCCCTTGCTCTTCATAAAGCTTACATAGTTATTGAGATGCTGTGCGTATTCTGCATATTTATTAGTTTTGAGGTGGTATTTACCGCCTCTGATACCGCCGCTTCCGTTTTCACGGATCGATGAAGGCGGGTTCCACGGTGTAGCGAATACTGTAGCACCGAGTTTCTGTGCGGCAAGTGCAGTAGGAACTGCCCTGCCCCAGTCATTGCTGTTATCACTTACATAAACACGGAGGATAGTAAGTCCGAGTTCGTCCTTACCGTTTCCGAAAGCTTTCTGCACCTGTGCGGATGTCATATCCGAACCTGCCCATTCAGGAAGGTTGATACCGCCAAATCCCCTTATGGTCTGGTATTCTTTTCCTAAATTGATAGTAACGATATCTGCGGCATCTGCCTGGATAACGTTACGTGGGATAAATGGTACTGCACTTACCATTAAAGCAATAGATGCAGCTGCTGATATGATCCTGTTCAGTAGCTTCAATTTCTGCATTTTTACCACTCCTTATAAATTCTTGAAACACGGCGAACAGCCATACCTTGGTGATATGGCTGATCTTTCCGATTTGTCCCTTACAATTAATCACTTATATTGATCTGGAGACCCGTTGTGCAGATGGATCTCCAGCACCAACCTTATTATAAACTATTTTTCACATTTTGTCAATAGTTAACGCAAATTTTTGTATTGTTTATTGAAATTCATACAAATATGCTAATATCAGACAGGAATTATTATGTTCTGCTTATATCAGTTACATTAATGACATCATGCGAACTGCCACCAGTCAAGCTCCATATCGCCGCTGTATACGAAGTAGAGATCCTTGCTTCCGCTTACAGATGCAACTGTCGGAACTGTTACTTCGCTCACGCTGCCGGCAGGTATCTCAACGTATGCGATAGCATCGCCCGAAGTGCTGCCTGTGCAGATCTTAATAACTCCGCCGTTTGTTGAAGATGCTCTTACTGTGATCTTGTCAGCACCCTTGGAGAAGTTAACGCCTGAAACCTTTGTGAAGCTGCCCTTCTTAACAGCTACTGTAGTATTGCCAACGCCCTTTACAACTATATCCTTTGACTGATTTGACATAGTTGCTGCACGGTTCTGTACGTAGGGGTTGAGAGATTCGATCTGCTTTACACCGCCCATGGTGATGTTGCAGGAGATCTTGCCTGTTGAAGCATCGAATGTAGCTTCATCAAGGTGTGTTGAACGATAGTTACCGTCCTGGCTTGTTGTTAATTCACCCTTTGAGTTATAGAACTTGTAACCGTTTTCCTTAGTCATGCTGATAGCCTGAGCTCTTGTGTGATAAGCAACATAGTACTTATTCTTGAAGTAAATGATAGAGTGGTGGTTGTTGCCGCCCTTGTCAACTACGCCTGTGCCGGGAAGAACTTTACCCTTTAAGCTGCTGCTTGTCCACTGACCGTAACCCATAGGATCCTTTGAAGTCATGTAGCAGATCTCACCGCTGCCGAATGATGTTCCGTTGATATTTGTGCCGTAAGGAACGTTCCAGTTCGTGCAGTATGAGTAGTACCATGTATCGCCTATCTTGATAAGGCTGGAGTCCTCAAAGAGATAAGGAGTTTCCATTGTCTTTGTAGAGCCCTTGATAGAGATCATATCATCGCCAAGCTCTGCGATACGGCCGGTCTTCGGGTTTGCCTTGTCCTTGCCGTCAACGCCGCCGCCGAATGCGATATAGCCCTTGCCTGTTGTCTCATCGTAGTATACGCCGGGATCGAACATCCATACAACACCGCTGTTGCCGGGTGTGTTCCAGTCAAGGAGGGGTTTGCCGATAGGATCTGTCCAGGGACCTGTCGGGCTGTCTGCTGTAAGAACGCCGATACCGCCGCCGCTGTTAGCGAAGTAGAGGAAGAACTTATCCTTGCCGTTTATTTTCTTCCAGCAAGCATCAGGAGCCCATGCACGGTTAGCCCACTTAGCAACGCCGTTGTTTGTAGGGTTAGTTGTGCTCTTGTGCTGACCTGCTACAGGGATAGCACCGTGGTCTGTCCAGTTTACAAGGTCAGCGGAAGAAATGCAGTTGATAGTACCTGAATCGTAGGTATTCTCACGCATTTTACCGTCTGAATTGTACTCGAATGCGTCATTTGTCGTATAGAGGTAGAGCCTTCCGTCATATACCATCCAGCCCGGATCAGCTCCGAATCGCTGTGTGGTAAGCGGGTTGTTCTCGTTATTTTTCTTGTAGCTTGATGTAACTGAAATGCTCTTGAAGATGTTCTCCATAGCACCAACATCAACTACCTTTTCGGCAACAGGGAATTCCTTGATCTTGCCTGTAACATATTCCTGGATAAGAACAGCATCGTTTATCTCAAACTTGCCGCTCTGGTCAGCGTCAGCAGCCTTTTCAGCGTTTTCATCGCTGAATACCTTTGATACGATAGCCTGCTTAGCCATGATAAGGTCGAATACATCGATAACACCGTCAGAGTTTACATCTCCGGGAACTACCGGCTTCGGAAGTTCAGGCTGACCTGCACCCTGTATACCTGTGCCTGCAACAGCACCGATAACTTCATCGATGTAGAAATTGTTTGTTGTTTCATCAGAAGTCTCTACATAGATCTTCATGTCTGTAGCGTCTTCCGGGATCTTGTAGTTTGTGTTTGCGAGCTGTACCCACTTGCCCTTAACGCCTGTAGCACTTGCGATCTCGCTGTAGTGAGGTTCTCCGTCTGAACCTGTGTACTGGAGTGTGAATTTGAAATCAGTTGTCTCAGGGCCGTCAAAATATGTTACGTTTACTGAGAAGCTGAACTCTTCGCCGGGTTTGAAGGGATTCGGGCTGAGTGAAAGCTGAGCACCGTGCCATGCACTTGTTCTCTCCTGAACAAGAAGTGCTTCATTTCCTACATAAGCAGTTCTGCCGCTTGTAAGGACAGTAGCACCGCCTCTTCCCTCCCAGTTATGGAGGTCGCCCTCGAATCCGTGCTGGAAGTACCAGCCGTACTCGTTAGGCTCTATAAGCGTTACATTGCCGCCGTCGTACTTTGAACCGTCGCCCCATTCATTGTCAGGAATAATTGAAGTAATAGAGTTGTACGCTGTCTTGGGCTGATTGTTTCCATTATAAAGGAGAGGATAATTAGGCTGACCTGCTTTATTCTTTCCTACCCATGAATTATCGTCATTAGGGCCCCATACCTGAACAAGTGTTACCTTGCCCTTATATTTACCGCTCTTATTTACGTCTACACAGTGCTGGAAGATAGCCTTATACTTATCAGCCTGCTGCTGATCAGTGAACTTTCCGCCGTCACGGGAGATATCAAGCTCTGTTACCTGAACATCGATGCCGAGGCTGAGGTAATCGTCCATTGCAGCGAGGTAAGAAGAAGTGCTGCCCCAATCCCACTGTCCTGTGCTGCAGTCGATATGGGACTGCATACCCATTCCATCAAGGAGTCCTTTATTGTGGAGAGGGATAAGGATAGTATTCTTTATGCAGTCTTTCTTATCGCCTGCAAATTCATTATAATCGTTGTAGTAAAGCTTACACGTAGGCGGAGCATATCTTCTTGCATAGGTGAATGCCTTTTCAACGAATGAGTTATTTCCGTAAACTCTTACCCATGCAGAGCTTCCGTTCTGTCCGTTCGTGCCGTTTGTCGGTCTGAGACCGCCGTTCTTGGCTGTACCGTCGTAGATGACCTCGTTACATACATCATAAGCGTAGAGGTTTACTGACGGATACTGTGTAGCGTAGGCATTGAACATATTCTTGATGTAGCTCTCCATACGCTGATCCATTACAGATGATGATACATATCCTCCGTTGTCGCTGAAGTTCTGCTTAAAGAACCACTCAGGAGTCTGGCTGTGCCATACGAATGTATGACCACGGAATGCGATGCCGTTCTTTGCACAGAAGTCGAGTATAGCTGCACACTGATTGAGAGTTACTTTTACATTTGTATCTGTAGAACCGTTCTGAACGATCGTAGCATAAGGCTTTGTCTCGTTCTCGCACTCGACAGCATTGTGATCCTTGAGGATTATACCCTGGATAGCAGAATTCTTTATTGTATTTCCGTTGAAGATATTTCCTACACGGAAGTAATCAGCGAACTCATCTTTGAGTCCCTTGCCTGCCGGTGCTGCTTTTATTGTAACAGGACGGTTTGCTGTGATGCTTACATCGTCGATGATGAAATCGTTCGTGCTGTCGTTCGTTATAGTAATGAGATACTCATATGTATTATCCGGAGCTTTGTAATTTGCAGATATCTCTGTCCACTCGCCGGCTTTTACCTTCTGTGAATCAAGCTCAACAACAGTTGCCTTGTCTGTATCAAGATCCTTGTAAAGGAGAGAGACGTGGAAGACCTCGTCAGTCTCACTGAACACCTTTACATTGTACTTGTAGTTTATTCCTCCTACAAGGTAGAAGCCCTTTGAAGAAGCAAGGCCGTCCTCAGGTGAAGTACGTCCGCTTATCTTCATGCCCCTTGAACCGTTGAAGCCTTCACCGTTTACTGCTTCAAAGACAACACTGTCGTTGTTTCCGTACCAGCCCTCATAGTCAGTCTCGAAATCATTATGAACATATTCAGCAGCGTATGTTTTGTCCGTTAGCTGTGGGAATGTTGATAAGATTCCGCCGCAACAAGCGAGTGCTGTCAGGCAAGCAGATACTCTTTTTAATTTCATTATAATTCCTCCTCAGTTTTTTCTTTGACAAACTAACCGTTTGTCCCTCACTCCGATGATTGACAGATCTCTTTTTTTGTGATATTATGATATCATGGCATAGTTCTATCTGCACAGTCTGCTTCCTTTGCCTATCTCAGGGAGCCGAACCTTATCCATGATATCTCACATTTATTTATCTGATTTCATTATATACAAAAATATACATATCTTCAACCCACATTCTAAATAAATAGTGGATAAAATGAATAATTTCATATACTTTATGTCACTTATTAATATCAAAGGAGCTTGAAAATGAAAGAGACCGATAAGCTCAATATCGGCATTATCACTGCATCTGCATCGGATATGGAACAGAAACAGCAGCTCAGCGGAATAATCGAAGCTGCTCAGGAACTCGATGCAAATGTTTTTGTTTTTTCAAATATATATAATTCGCAAAAATATTACGCAGATGTAGAGATAGAAAATAACATCTACGATCTTATTCTTTCTCACAGGATAGACGCTCTTGTGCTGACTGCCGAATGTATAATGAACAATGAACTTCAGCAGAGTATATATAATAGTATAGTCTCACGAAGCGATATACCCGTTGTTGTGACCGGTGCGGAGATACCCGGCCTTACCTGCATAAATACCGATGTTGAAGAAGATATTTATAATATGATACGCCACCTGACTGATGTTCACGGCTTTACGGAGATAGATCTTCTCACCGGCCCCGAAAAATGGTCTACATCTCACGAAAGAGTCAACGGTTACAGACGAGCCATTGAGCAGGCAGGAATACGCTTCTCGGAGGAACGTGTCATCTTCGGAGATTTCTGGCTCGGTTCGGGAACTGCTCTCGCCAATGAATATATTTCCGGTAAACGTCCGCTCCCGCAGGCTGTTGCGTGTGCAAATGACTATATGGCATACGGACTCTGCGACACGCTCCTTCCGTCTGATATAAGAGTACCGGACAAACTGGCTGTCACGGGATATGAGTATTCCGGAAACAGGATATATCATGCTCCTATCCTGACTACTTTCCAGCGGAACAGAGCAGCTCTCGGAAAGCGTGCTGTCTATATGCTCGTAAATCAGCTCCGTGGTTCGGATCATCCGCTGCCTGATCTCGGAGGATACATTATAAAAGGAGATTCCTGCTCGTGCGGTTCTGATAATACAGAACTTTGCAAAGAACTTGGTTCTGTCCGGAACAATGAATTCTACAAGAGCCTCAACCTTACCGGCAACTTTGAACAGCAGCTCGCAAAATGCCGCTCCGTGACGGAATACGTCGGAGTTATACAGGAGTTCCTGTACCTTATCCGTGATATCAAGGGATTGTATCTCTGCCTGTACGACAACTGGTGCAGCAGCGGCGATTTCGATTCTGATATCATGCAGATGTATCAGCTTTTAGCACCTGAGCCGTTTTCTACTGCTCCGGTGTCGTTCAGGAAGAATGAGCTTTTCTCAGATATAATACCGGCGATAGACGGAAGAAGGATACTCTACTTCTGTCCGCTGTTTTTCTCCGGACGGAGCTTCGGACATCTTATACTGCAATACGATTCCCCGGACGGATATGATCCTGTTTTCCGTGACTGGCTGAAGATCGCTGCAAATGCTCTCGAACAGCTTCGTATGAAGAACGACATCTCGTATCTTCTTGAATGCCGCAACCTCTCTATCATGCACGACTCTGTAACAGGACTGCTGAATGAAATTGGTCTGCTAAGCGAGACTGAACTGCTCAGCTCCGGAAGCAGCTCGGAGAGCATTACTGTCATATTGATAAAGACGAATATCTATTCAGAGGGAATGAGCATCTCAAATTCCGAACTTTCAATAAGAACAGACTGCGAGACTGCTGATAATATCCGCTCTTTCTCGCACAGCCGCTCTGATATTTGTGCAAGGATAGGCGACGGTGTATACGTTTTCGTCACAGCCGAACCAATGACAGATGAAAGCATTTCCATTATGACTGACAAGATGAAGGCTAAGATAGGAAATTCTCCTCTGTACAGCCATACGTGCGGCTTCAATTCTGTCATTATCCGCCACAGGATCTGTTCCGCAGATGGATTTCAGCTAAGTGATGTCCTGAAAGAGCTTCGCAGCAGCATCAATGATGAGATATGCAGAAAAACTGTCAAACGCTCAAATGCCGCTTTCGGCGGATACGCTTCGGTCAGGAACAAGATCTACTCTTCGCCTGAAAAGTCGTGGACAGCAGAGGAATTCTGCCGTGAGATGAACCACAGCAGCGGATATTTCCGCAGCACTTACAAAGACCTTTTCGGTATAAGCTTTCATCAGGATCTTATACAGAGCCGTATCACACACGCAAAATACCTGCTTCTGACAACGCCTATGAGTCTTTCGGCTATCGCTTATAAATGCGGATATGACGACGAGAAATATTTCTTCCGCCAGTTCAGGCAGATGACTTCGATGACACCTAATCAGTATAAAACACAGTAACGCAGAAAGCGGAGGAAGAATTTCCGGTGAAGTTCTTCCTCCGCTTATTATGATATGTATACAAAGATCACAGGCCTGCATTTTTCCGCTTTTCTTCTGAAACTTCACGGAATATGCCCATATCACTGTATTTTTCGTTGATGCGGTCGATCTCTTTTATAAATCTGCGGCATTTTTCCTGATCGTTTATCTCGGTGTAGATATCGATAAGGATATTGAGCAGTTCCGCCTGTTTGTCGATATAAGGGAGCATTCCGGGATACTTTTTGCAAAGTGAGACAGCTTCCGTTATCTTCCCGGCTGACGAACTGATACGCCCATGATACAAAAGGCAGTTCGCAGCAGGGATAATAACGATGTCTATTATCTCAAGATCAGTTTTAAAAAGCTTACCGGCGGCTTTTTCTGCCTTATCGATATATCTGAGCGTTTTCCTGATGTCCGGTTCACAGAGAGTGTAATACCACGCTGACACCATAAAATAATAGCAATGGTCGTCACAGAGTTCATGTTCGTATTTATTGATAAGATCATGGAGCATATCGAGTATCTCTTTCACATCGCCACGCATTCCGGGATCAGTCCTTATCATACATGATGCAAGCGAAAGATAATATTTTATCAGATAATTCGTCTTCCGGCTGTCAGACGATCTCTCAGTTTCTTCGATCGCTCTGAACTGCATTTTATAGAGCTTATTGACCAGCTTTTCCTCTTCCGGAGTTTCAGGGCAGTACGCACCGTCAAGGAGCGTATCGTAATAGCAGCCGCACATATCGTAATACATTCCCTTTATAAGATGCCTCGGATGACGTTTTGTGAATTCAGCGGCTTCACGGAGTATCTCCTTAATATGGACGTGATTTGCCATACCGACATAGATATCTGTCATCTGCTTGTAATGCTCCATAACTGTCACGTCGTCCGTGTTCCACAGCCAACTGCGGACGGTCTCGGCTATTACCGGGTGAAGATGAACTCTCTTGTCGCTGAAAAGCCAGCCTTCCGCTGAAAGTCCGGATATGACATCTTTGCTTATCATAGGATAGAACCTGATAACAAGCTCTTCTTCCAGACCACGGACATCGAGAAGAGCGAGTATTTTCAGAGTAAGGCGTGCAGTCTCACTTACGTCACCTGCGTCAAACAGGGCTGATATAATAGCTGACAGCGTACCATATACTTCTTCGCCGTCCTTGTAATTTCCTATCTTCTCGCCGGAAAAGC
>ODAI010015100.1_pt1 | contig 10338 bp, 7 predicted proteins | sample 1539321 | NCBI WGS metagenome assembly ODAI01 (sample SAMN02144231, study PRJEB22623) | gut metagenome | biome: sheep rumen | host: Ovis aries | place: New Zealand | reverse complement strand
GTGGAAATCGTGTCATTTTCATTGACAATCGGGATGACCCCCATAGCCAGCAGCTGTTCGAATGTATTTCTGGCATGTCTGCGGCTCTCGGTATCAGTAAATGTATCTTTTGTCATCAGGATCTGAGCTGAATTCAGTCCATACTCGGAGAAAAACTTCTGATATATTGAAAGCAGTCTTACCTGACCGATCGCGGCGCACGCCTGCTTGGCCTGAACGCTGGTGACCTCAGTAATTCCCATGGCAGCCTTGCCGACTGCAATCGCTCCGGAGGAGACCAGAACGACCGAGACTCCTTTATTGTGGAGGTCAGCAACCTCCCGGACCAGAATTTCCATCTTTGGAAAATTCAGGCGGCCCGTCTCATGGTGGACCAGAGATGATGATCCGATTTTTATAACGACCCTCTTCTTATTTTTAAGATGTTCTCTTGTACTCACTTTTTTCTCCATCATCCTTCGACCTTTGAACGTCCGCCGTGGGCTGCCAGATTGCGTTCTTTCTCCTGGTTCATGATCGTCAGATAGACATCCTCGCCCCACTTGTAGGCAGCTTTCCACTCAGCGTTGTATACTTCGGCTGCGGCCGCCTCTTCTTCCGTCACTGCCATGACGGCTGACTGGGAATCTTCCCCGATCACACAGTTCCGGATGTACTGGTTCTGTACAAGGCAGATCCATGTTTTTCCGGTATTGATATGAAGCTCCTCTCCGCTTCGGGTCCTGTATGTGACCGGTTCGTAGAAGCTGGGTCTCTCCCAGGTGATATCTATGCACTTGCCGTCGGAAATATAGAGTCCGTTTCCGCCTGCGGTCGTGTCATAGTGCAGATATTGGGAAGTCTGATAATAATCATAGTTCTGGAACTCGACGATGATATTTTTCACTTCGAGCTGCTTGTTGTTCTCGACATCATAATGGCGGTCGCCGTACTGATAGCGGAGGTATGTCCCGGTCTCTTCCTGGTAGACGAACCAGGGTTTGTTGATGAGGAAACCGGGCGCAAAATACTTTGCGGGTCTACCTCCCTCGAGATCAGGGGAAGTGTCTCCGACCCAGACGTAATTCAGCTGAGGCTTGAAATCTTCGTTATGAGTCTTTCTGTAACCGAGAAAATCGATGGCCTCGTTAATTTTAGCTCCACTAATATACGCGTTGTGAGGTGCTCTGTGGAAAGTATTGTCGCGGTAGAAGAACTTACCGGCGTACCAGGCAAGACCTGAAATGTTGTCGACGTCATCTGACTCCAGATATGGGAAGGCATAGGCAGCCTGACCGTAATGCTCATAAATCTCGTCGAAACCGGCAGCAATCGAGAGGAAATAGTCGCGGCAGCTGCGCAGAGGCCCGATGCGCGGAAGGTCATCGTAGTAATCGAACAGAGCACAGAAACGCGTTAGACTGCCCTCTACGACAGCTTCGATATAGAGATCCGCCTGACTGACACCGCTCTGGGGGTAGGCACCGGTGACATTGTCGATCATGAATCCGACCGGTCTGCGATTTGCAAGATCTGCGGAAATATACTCACCTGTAAGTATGCTCTTTCCCATACCCTCGGGTATCGGCTCTGTCGGTACCGGTGTGGGTGTCGGGGAAGGAGTCGGTGTCGGCGTACTTGTGGGTGTCGGCGTTGCGGTCTTGAAAATATCAAATAATGATGCTGATGTGGATTCATCTTTAGGAACTTCCGCGACAGATGAGTCCGCTATTGCCGGCTCCGTAGTCCGCGATTCTCGGATAAAGGCGGTCCCGGGTTCGACCGGGGTCCAAAAGTATTCTCTGACAGCACAGCCTGTCATAAGGACAGCGAAAAATATGGCAGGGAAAAAATAGAATAATTTACGCATTAGTATCAACCTTTCAGTGTCATTCTCTCGTTATTCCCAGTTCTGACAGTACTTCATCCTGCTTTCTGAACATGTCTTCGGCATCTTCCTCGGTCATATGGTCATATCCGATCAGATGAAGAACGCTGTGAGCTATGAGGAAAGCGTACTCCCGCATAGTGCTGTGACCGTACTCTTCTGCCTGGCTTTTGATCTTTGGAAGGCATAGGACGATATCACCGAGGAGCAATAAACCGCTCTCAGGATCAAAATCATCGAAGGAGTCTTGGTCAATCTCTTCGAAATCGGCGGGATGTGTGTATTCATGCATCGGAAAAGACAGAACATCGGTCGGGCTCGCGATTCCACGCATTTCGCTGTTGATCTCCTCAATCTCAGAAAGACCTGTCAGCAGAATATTTGCCTCTGCATCGTAAGGACATGAACAGTCGGAAAGGACACGGGAAACGACAGCTTCGGCTGTCTTCTGATAATCAAAATTCAGGATTTCTTCGAAATCAGACCCTTCATACTCATTTTCTATTATAACAAGCATATATACACCTCGGAATTAAATGCGTCTTCTTTTTACCTGATAGCGCGCGCCGGTTTCACGCGGTCTGCTCTTCTTATTCTTTTCTTCGTACACTTCGTAAGCCTGTACGATTTTCTGGACCAGCGGATGACGGACAACATCCTTGGAAGTCAGCTCGCAGAAGCCAATCTCATCAATTTTTTTCAGTACTTTCATTGACACGTCAAGACCGCTCTCCTGATCTCTCGGCAGATCTTTCTGTGTACGGTCACCTGTGATTACTACTTTGGTTCCGAAACCTATGCGGGTGAGGAACATTTTCATCTGTGCAGGTGTCGTGTTCTGGGCCTCATCAAGAATAATGAAGGCGTTGTCAAGCGTTCTGCCGCGCATGTAGGCAAGAGGAGCGACCTCGATCAGGCCCTTTTCCGAATTTTTCTGAAAAGCTTCCGGTCCCATGATTTCGAAAAGAGCGTCATACAGAGGACGAAGGTAAGGATCGATCTTGCTCTGCAGGTCTCCGGGGAGAAAACCGAGTTTTTCTCCGGCTTCGATTGCAGGTCGTGTCAGGATGATCCTGCTCACTTCATCTTTTCTGAAAGCACGCACAGCCATCGCCATCGCCATGTAGGTCTTGCCGGTGCCGGCCGGCCCGACGCCGAAAGTGATCATCTTATTGCGGATGGAATCGACGTAGGCTTTCTGACCAAGAGTCTTGGCCTTGATCGGTCTTCCGGCCATAGTGTGTATAATGATATCGTCGTCGAGGGAATCAAGCCTGTCTCCCATATCATCCATGAAGAGTGACAGCGCGTAATTGACGTTCTGCGTGGTGACAGTCTCGCCCCTCTCCGACTTGACAAGGAGCTGGGCAAGAAGCTTTCTGGCTCTGGCAGAGTTAAGGGCAGGTCCCTGCACTTTAACACTGTCGTCCCGCACAATGATATCTACATTGAGCGTCCGCTCAATTGATTTAATATGCTCGTCGAGGTCTCCAAAGATATTTTTCTGGTGCTCGGCGGGTATGTTCATGCTGAGTTCAGTTCTACTGTTCATTAAAAACCCCTTTTTGTGACATACAGTGTATTTTAGCATCTTTGCCGCATAATATAAAGTGCAAATATTGCTTCACTTATGATACGGCTCACCTTTCATGATTCTGAATGATCGGTAGACCTGTTCAAGCAGAATGACCCTCATGAGCTGATGGGGAAAAGTCATGGCTGAGAAACTGAGTTTTTCATTTGCCCGGGCAAGTACTGCCCCGGATAGTCCAAGACTTCCGCCTATGACGAAAACAAGGGTGCTCTTTCCGTTCAGCATCAGCTTGTCCAGATGTTCAGACAGAGTTTCTGAAGAGTACATTTTGCCATCGATTGCGAGAGCGATGACATGATCATTGTCTTTTATCCTGCCGAGAATACGCTCTCCTTCCCTTGATTTTATCTGATCGCACAGTTCAGCGGACGCATTGTCAGGTGTTTTCTCGTCCGCGCATTCAACGATTTCGATTTTTGAGTAGCGTGAGAGGCGCTTTACATATTCCAGTACAGCGTCACGATAGAATTTCTCTTTAATTTTCCCGACACAGATAATTTTTATGAGCATGTATATCTCCTTAACAGTCTGAGCGAAAAAGCTTTCTGCTTATTCAGGGCGGGGCATAATGTAAGCGTAAAAGAAGGACTGCCGTATGCGACAGCCCTTACATAGTTCATATATTTCGGGAAGTTAAGCGTTCGCTTCCTTGCTCTTAATATAATTGTCGATACCGCGTGCGCCGGCACGACCTGCGCCCATAGCCAGGATGACGGTCGCTGCTCCGGTGACCGCGTCTCCGCCTGCGTAAACGCCTTCTTTTGTTGTCTTACCTTCATCCTCTGTAGCCACAAGGCACTTTCTGCGGTTGATCTCAAGACCCGGTGTTGTGGAGGAAATGAGCGGATTCGGGGATGTACCGAGGGACATGATGACACAGTCACACTCCATCTCGAACTCGGATCCCGGAATCGGAACCGGACGGCGTCTGCCTGACTGATCCGGCTCGCCGAGTTCCATGCGGATGCAGCGGATTCCGATGACGTTCTCGTTCTCATCTGTGAGAATCTCGACCGGATTCGTGAGAATATCGAACTGAACACCTTCTTCCTTGGCATGGTGGACTTCCTCTGCTCTTGCGGGAAGCTCAGCTTCGCTTCGACGGTATACAAGATGTACTTCGGCACCCAGACGAAGAGCTGTACGCGCTGCGTCCATAGCCACGTTTCCGCCGCCGACAACGACTGCCTTCTTCGCGTGGAAGATCGGTGTATCGTAATCGTCGCGGAAAGCTTTCATGAGATTGTTTCTGGTCAGGTATTCATTTGCAGAGAAAACGCCGTTCGCATTCTCTCCCGGGATACCCATGAACATCGGAAGGCCTGCACCGGAGCCGATAAAGATAGCCTCGTAGCCTTCCTGCTCAATCAGTTCATCAACAGAAATCGTTCTGCCGACGATGACGTCAGTGATGATCTTGACACCGAGTCCTTCAACATTCTTGACTTCCTCAGCAACGACAGCATCTTTCGGGAGACGGAATTCCGGGATGCCGTAAGTGAGAACGCCGCCTGCCTTGTGCAGTGCTTCGTAGATCGTGACATCATAGCCGAGTTTTGCAAGGTCGCCGGCACATGTGAGTCCTGCAGGGCCTGAGCCGATGACAGCAATCTTGTGTCCGTTCTTGACTCTTGCGCCTTCCGGTTTGATGCCGTCAGCTTTAGCGCGGTCAGCGACGAACCTTTCCAGCTTGCCGATGGAGACAGGCTCAGCTTTAAGACCGCGGACACATTTGCCCTCGCACTGGGTCTCCTGCGGGCAGACACGACCGCAGACTGCAGGCAGAGAACTGGACTCTGTAATGACCTGATAAGCGCCCGCAAAATCTCTCTCGGTTACTTTCTTGATGAAGCCCGGTATATTGATACTTACCGGACAGCCTTCGATGCATCGCGCATTCTTGCAGTTAAGGCACCTTGTAGCTTCTTCTACTGCTTCTTCCTCATTATAGCCGTAGCACACTTCGTCAAAATTCGTTGCGCGAACGAGCGGCTCCTGTTCTCTTACAGGGACTTTAGTCTTGGACATATTCGGCATTATTTCTCACCTCCACAATTTCCGCAGCCGCCGTGATGCGTCTCACCTTCCTGATATCTCAGCATAGCGCGGCCTTCTTCTGTCTTATACAGCTGTGATCTCTTCATGGCCTCTGCCCAGTTGATCTTGAAGCCGTCAAACTCAGGGCCGTCGACGCATGCGAACTTGATCTCGCTGCCGACAGAGAGGCGGCAGGCACCGCACATTCCCGTTCCGTCAACCATGATCGGGTTCATGCTTACAATTGTCGGAATATTGTACTTCTGAGTCGTAAGGCAGACGAACTTCATCATGATCATCGGTCCGATCGCGACACAGTGATTATACTCTTTGCCCTCTTCTACAAGTTCATCGATTACAGATGTAACGACACCCTTATGCATATAGGAGCCGTCATCAGTCGTGATATACAGGTTGCCGGCAACCTCTTTCATTTTCTCTTCAAAGAAGAGAAGATCTTTTGTCCTTGCGCCGATGATGACGTCCGCACTGATTCCGTGCTCATGGAGCCACTTGACCTGCGGATATACCGGTGCAGTGCCTACGCCGCCGGCGACAAAAAGGAATTTCTTTCCGGCAAGCTCCTCCTCGCTCATTTTGACGATATCGGACGGTCTTCCGAGCGGACCTACGAAATCATCGAACGCGTCTCCTTCATTCAGGCTAAGGAATTTATTGGTCGCAACGCCGACAGGCTGGAATACGATTGTTATGGTTCCTTTCTCGCGATCATAATCGCAGATCGTAAGCGGAATGCGTTCACCCTCATCGCCTTTTTTGACGATGATGAACTGACCCGGCTCACAGTGACGCGCAACAAGCGGTGCTTCGACTTCCATGAGCCAGACAACGCTGCTGAGCTGCTCTTTCCTGATGATCTTGTACATGTATACCTCCTCTTTCGCGTGTCATTAAAACGCGCATTCACTGTCTCCCGTGTAAACGGAATATTTTCAAAAAACGAGGATTCGTTTTGAAAATCATATGAATATTTGCTCCGGTTTTATGCGGAGTATGAGAAATGAGTTTTAGCCGACAATAATGTACATGGCGTTCACATTTTCACTTGGATTACCGTCACTGTCAACGGCGATACAGGAGAACACATGCGAACCTACCGGCATGGTGACCGGCCCTGTGTACTCGGCTGATCCGGTCGATGGAACATCGTCAAAGGCATAATAAATAATGCAGCCTTCCGGTGCTGTCACATGAATCTGAGAACCCTCCTCGTAGACGCCTGTCGGCTCAGAGATGACCGGAGGATCCGGTCTCGTGATCTCAATGTTGTAGACGCACACAGTGACATTGCTCTTAATACCTATTTCATTGACGGCAATTGCGCGGATCTCGTTCCTTCCGACCCTGGTCTTTATCTTGTCTGTGTACAGTTCCGAAGCCGTTGTCGGATCAGTTCCGTCTGTCGTGTAATAGATCAACTTTTCAGGGGAACCGATCGTGACAGAGACCTCCTTGCTGTAAGTCCCGGCAATCGGAGTGATAGCCGGAGCGGTACAGACATAATCGGCGTATTCGAGGAGTACTTCCTCAGACTTGCAGTTTTCCATGAGTTCATGGATTGAGTCGTAGTTATTGGTCTCCGTATAGAGGCTGATGAGCTGACCGTAGACATCGATGTTGCCGGGATCGATCTCAATCGCTGCTTCCAGAGTCTTCGATGCAGCTTCGATATCTCCTTCGCTCTTTTCAATCTGCGCCATAAGACGAAGACATTTTACCGATTTTGGTGATAATTCGAGGGCTTTTTCCGCATAAGACCGTGCTGATGACGTATTCCCTGCGAGAAACTCCTCCTGAGAGCGCTCATACTGGTACTCAAAACTCCGGGTGTTCCTGTATCTGATATAACGAATGATGCCGAACGCTGCGGCAATAATTAGCAGAAGAATCAGGAAGGTCATGATAAGTGACCTTCTGCTTTCCTTCTTCCTGGAAACCCGTTTTTTCCTTCTTATGCTTTTCCGTTTCTTCTGAACGGCTCTGCGTCTTTGCTCCTGTTTTTCTCTATCCTCCCGCTTTTTTTCATCAATCATGAATTCAACGGGGCGATAATCCGGCACGAGATTTATCTCAGCACCGCAACGGGGGCAAATCAGTTCGCCGTCAGGTATCTCTGAATTGCATTTACGACATTTCATAAATGTCACTCCGATTCGAACATGTCATCGAATGTTTCCTTAGACATGAGGATTTTTCTTGGTTTTGTTCCTTCTTCCGGACCGACAACACCTGCTTCACAGAGCTGATCCATGATGCGGGCCGCTCTGTTAAAACCGATTTTGAACATTCTCTGCAGCATTCCGATCGAGGCCTTGTCCTTTTCAATGATGAACCTGCCGGCCTCATAGAAATAAGGATCTCTGTCATCGTCCGGCTTTGCGGTGTTCTGGACAGAATTATTCATAGATTCAATGATTTTATCTTCAACCTCATTATTATACACTACCTGATTTGATTGTGAAGATAAAAATTTAACTACTTTAGTGATGTCATCGTCAGACACATAGGCGCCCTGAAGTCTTGCCGGCTTGGGATAACCCTGCGGATAATACAGCATATCGCCGTTGCCGAGCAGTTTTTCCGCTCCGTTCATATCGATGATCGTCCGGCTGTCTACTCCGGAGGATACTGAAAGCGCGATCCTGGAAGGCATATTGGCCTTAATAAGTCCGGTCACGACATTGACGGAAGGACGCTGTGTTGCAATGACCAGATGGATACCGGCTGCTCTGGCCAGCTGGGCAAGACGGCAGATCGCGTCTTCGACTTCGCCCGGCGCTACCATCATCAGGTCAGCCAACTCGTCGACGATGATGAGTATCTGCGGCAGCTTTGCCATCTTTTCACCGTCAGGCAGTGCCTCGTTGATCCGCTCGACCTTCTGATTATACGTCTTGAGATCTCTGACGCCGGGGTATTCCGAAAACTTGTTATAGCGGTCATTCATCTCGTGAACCGCCCAGTTAAGGGCTCCGGCTGCTTTCTTCGGGTCGGTAACGACTGGTATGAGCAGATGAGGTATGCCGTCGTAGATCTTGAACTCGACGACCTTCGGGTCGATCATCAGCATTTTGACTTCATCTGGTGTGGACTTATAAAGGACGCTCATGATCAGCGTATTAATACAGACGGATTTTCCGGATCCGGTAGCCCCTGCGATCAGCAGGTGAGGCATTTTGGCTATATCCGAGACGACAGCTTTGCCTGAGATATCTTTTCCGACTGCAAATGTCAGAGGTGCCTTACTCTTCCTGTACTCCTGCGATTCAATCATATCCCTGAAAGTGACCGGTGACACTTCTTTGTTGGGTACTTCGATACCGACAGCTGCCTTTCCCGGAATCGGAGCTTCGATCCTGATTTCCGATGCTGCAAGATTCAGCTTAATATCATCTGTCAGAGCTACGATCCTGGAGACCTTTACACCCTGTTCGGGCTGAAGCTCGTATCGGGTGACTGTCGGTCCCTTGCTGACATTGATCACGTGGACAGCGACACCGAAGCTGTTGAAGATCTCCTCCAGCCGGTTGGCTGTTTCAAGGAGCTGCTTTTTTGAGTCACCGCGCACAACCTCTCCTTTTGTAAGGAGATTGATACTCGGAAGTTTGTATCTGACCGGCTTAGGAGCTGCCTGCCTGATCTCTGAATCAATGCTCAGCACTCCTTCCTCGATCTTCGCTTCCGCACTCTTTGGGTTTTTCCTCTGGGTGCGGGCAGGAACATTCTCCGGGGGCGTGATTTCTTCCGATGGTTCTTCGTACGGAGGTTCCGGCTCCACAGTGAATTTCTGAGCCGGCTTCTTTTTAACGGTCGCGGATTTCACTTTGGGTTCTACACGGCCTTCGTAGGATAATTTTCCGTCCTTGCCGACTTTGATGCTGGACAGTGGGATAAATCTTGTGTCATCTTCATCTTCCTCTTCTTCATCATCGAAGCCGGAAGTTGCTATCTCAGAATTGCCGAAGCTGTCGGATGACCCTTCAATGAATTCATCATCATCTTCTTCTGAAGCAAGGATTTCCATCACACCCGAAGCCAGTACTTCATCTCCCTCAGCATCGAACCTGGGCAGAGACGGATTATTATTTTTCTTCTGGGCGGCTTCTGCTGCGACAGCCCTTGTGTCCTTGCCTGCGAGAACGCCGTGAAGGAAGGACGGCATGACGGAGCCGTCTGCTTTCTGGGCTTTACCGGCAGGCTCGGGTGATGCATTGTCAGGAACGGGGGTAATATCGGTCGTGTCTCCGACCTGCTCTCCGTTGATCGTGATTCGGTCTTTAAGACTGAGAACAGGTTCACTGCCAGTTTCACCAGACGGCTCGGACTCGACCTTGACGTTTTTCTTTTTCCTTGGTCTGCGGCTATCATCTGACCTGCTCTTGGTTCCAGGGGCTTTGCGGGGTTTGACGAATTTTGTCTCGTCATCCGCGTCTTCGTCCCATTCGCCTTCATCCCTCTCAAGGTGCTCATTCCGCCGCTCTGTTTTAGCAGTTTTCTTTTTCTTATGAAGTCTTGCGGCCTCCCTGGCAGATATCAGTTCGTCATCATCGTCGAAGAAATCGACGTCCTCGTCCTCCGAATCCTTTTCCGAGGCGTCACCGGTTTTGAGGTCCAGCTCCATTTGACGTGCCTCACTCTCACGCATCCGGCGCTTTATATGTTCCCGCTGTGTGTCCCGGGCACGCCGGACCCTGTCACGGCCTTTTCGTCCAAAAAGTGTGAAGAGCGGCTTCTGCGTAAGAATGATGAGAGAAATGAAAATCATCGTAAACGTAGCCACAACAGACAGGATCGGATTGAAGCCTGGTTTATAAAGAGC
>ODAI014777117.1_pt1 | contig 10339 bp, 8 predicted proteins | sample 1539321 | NCBI WGS metagenome assembly ODAI01 (sample SAMN02144231, study PRJEB22623) | gut metagenome | biome: sheep rumen | host: Ovis aries | place: New Zealand | reverse complement strand
TTTTGCAAAGATACGAAAATGTAAGAGAAAGACAAAGGAAAATTCTTTATTCCTTTTATTCCCGAGGTGCATCTTCTTATTGATTTATGGAATTCTAAACCATTGTATGACAAGGGTGAGGCTATGAAAGCACCATATAAATTCTAAAATGCTCAAAAGTCAGCAACATAGCCTTACTCCGCAATTCTTCCATAGTTTTTCTATTTCCTCTTGGTGTGCCCATTATATACAATCCTCTTAATTTTTCAGGCAGCCTATTGGTATCACCAACACACCATCCTCTGGACGTTTATATGCATAGTCACCGATACCAGTCAACACCATCAGAAAAGAGGGCTTCTTCATTTTGGTAGTGTCTATCTTGTCTGAGAGTTTCTTCAGGCTCTCGGCGCCGTTTTTGATAAGGTCTGCACCGCCTATTTTGATCTCAATCAGCCCGTATGAACCATTCCTGAGATGAACAACGGCATCGCACTCTAAATTGTTTTTGTCACGGTAGTGATATACTTTTCCATCCAGCGACTCTGCATAAACTCGCAGATCCCTGATAGCAAGTGTCTCAAAGATAAGCCCAAAGGTATTCATGTCATTAATCAAATTCTTAGGCCCTAAGCCCAATGCGGCGGTGGCAATTGACGGATCGATGAAATATCGGGTGTCCGAAGTCCTGATGGCTGTTTTGCTCCTCAGATTAGGATTCCAAGCGATAGAATCTTCGATGACGAATATCTCCTTCAAAGCCTTAATGTAGTTATAAATAGTATTCTCTGACATCTGTTCATCGCCATAATTCTTTATGTCAGCTAAAATGGTTCCAGCTGTTGCCTGACTGGCCTGATTACGTGCATACGACCGCATTATGCGCATGGTCAATTCTTCATCCCTATCCACATCGTCAACTCTCTTAATATCATTACTGACAACTGAATCGTAATAGTCAAATGCTTGAGAAAGGGCTGCCTTTGTGTTTTTTTTCAATACAGCCTTCGGCCATCCTCCACGACAGGTTAGATATGCAAGTCTATCCAAATCGATATGACTTTCTCCATCAATTGCCTCCGCATTTTCAAACAATTCTCCCAAACTAACTGTTCCTGTTGAATCCTCTGATTCCCACAATGTCATCGTGCGGAGTTTAAGGCGGGAGATTCGTCCTGTGCCAGTATGGTGTATTTGTTCCTCTTCAATCAAATTTCCATTCTCATCCTTCTTGGGTTTTGGCGGTACAGCTGCCCCCGTCAGTATAAACTGTCCGTCATCCTCACGCTTATCCACCTCGTTTCTTACCGCATCCCAGAACTGAGGCGCTATCTGCCATTCGTCTATTAATCTTGGGGTGGCACCGGCTAGAAGCCTAGATATGTTCGTCCGTGCAAGTGCGAGATTCTGACTCAACGTGTCAGGATCCGCCATCGACAATTTACTGCCTGCCTGTTGCGCGGCCAATGTCGTCTTTCCGCAGTACTTTGGCCCCTCGATAAGAACTGCTCCTGCTGATTCCAATTTTTCAGCAAGCATTTGGTCTGCTATTCTTTTCTTATATTCCATATCATAAAACAATCACATTGAACCATATTTTTGGATACAAAGATATAAATTATTTTTCAAATAATTGCAAAATCCATCAAAATAAATGTGGAAATTGGCCATTTTTTGATGTGGCACTTGGCGAATATTTGGTGTGGCACTTGGCAGTTTTGTTGTCTGTATAACTATACATATAATCTCATTTTCTTTTGTTTCACTAGTACGTTATTTCGCAGAAGTATAGCAAAAGATATGTTTCTTCATATTATTTATGCAACTTTTGTCCTTTTATGCATTAACAAAAAGGCCCGTCACCTTCACTCTCTGATTTTTTTGACAAAATAGAGACTCTCTCTTGTGCTGTTCCCCAAAGTTTATGTGCATGGATGAATACGGATTCCGAATATTTTTATATCTTTGCAGACGAGAACAATCGCAACATGAAAATCATTTGACAATGAAGAAAATCATATTCTTGCTGCTGACCATCGCCATGCTGCTTGTAGGATGCACCCCCCAAACGGCATATCACGAGACTATCGAACGGGCCAAGCAACTGATGAACGAGCATCCCGACTCGGCACTTGTTTTGCTCGACAGCCTCCAGCCTTATCAAGGCGCATTCAGCAAAAGCATGCGCATGGATTTCATGATGCAACGCCTCAATGCGCAAAACAAATGCGACACCATCTTCCGCTCCGACTCCATTGCCAAGATACTCGTGGATTATTACGCCCATCACGGGACAAGCAATCAGCGGATGCTGGCCAACTATCTCGCCGGACGCGTCTATTACGACATGGGGGAACTTCCCTATGCCCTGCAATTCTATCAGGATGCAGCTGAGGCGGCCGACACCACTCGTGCCGATTGCGACCTTTATACCCTTTATGCCGTCTATGGGCAAATGGCGCAACTTTTCCATGCACAATTCCTCCCCGACGATGAGATGAATGCTTTACGGGCAGCTGAGCAATGCGCATGGAAAGACAACGATACACTCTCTGCTTTAATGGCATACGAATTAAGAATCAGACCCTATTATCTGAAAAACGAGAAGGACAGTGTTCTCTTTATCTTGAATCATGTTCGCGACTTGTATCTCCAGTATGGGTATCGCGAAAATGTAGCACGCGTCCTTCCATCCATCATTAGCATTTGTATTGACCGAAAACAATACGCTGAGTCATCTAAACTAATGAACGTTTTCGAAAAAGAATCTGCATGGTTTGATGAAAATGGGCAATACCTTCACCAAGGTTCTTATTTCTATGATAAAGGACGTTATCTATTAGCTATGGGAAAAGTAGATTCTGCTGCATATCTGTTTACGAAATTATTAGATACTGGGTATAAGGAAGATGGATACAATGGCTTACTTCAAGTATATGAAAAGAGAGGTACTCCTGATTCTATTGCTAAATATGCAAAATTATATGCCAATGCTAATGATTCTTCGTTTCTCCAAGTAAACCAAAGCGTTATCCATCAGATTAGTGCCATGTATGATTACAGCCGTCATCAGAAGATGGCCGAGAAAGAAAAAGTCGAAGCTGAAAAAGCCAAAAGAGGAAAGTTTGCATTATGGACAGCAGTTATCGGATTGGTTGTCATTTCTGTCTTGTTGTATATTTGGCAAAAGAGAAAAAATAAAAGAAAGATATTGCATTTGTTGAATGCCTATGAAGCAAACCAAACTGCCCTTTCACATGCAAAGAACGAAATTCGCCTCATGGCTGTCGATTATGAAACCAGCAGAAAAGGTTATGAAGAGAAATGCGCCAATCTGATTGCTCAAATTGAAAGAGAAAAAGACGAGAAAGGTGAATTGGCGAGCCGTATTTATGATTTGGAAAGCGACCTCCAACAAGCCCGTTTTGAAGCTGATGAATTGAAAAACCAATTTGATGCGGACATGCTAAAGAAAAGCAAAGAAATAGAGTGTTTGCTAAAGAAAACTGAGACAATGAATGAAAAACTAATGGCAATAGACGCAACGAAGATGGAAGAAGATTTCAAAAAAGATGAAGCGTATTTAGTATTTCATGACAAATGTTCATCCTTGCAAATCAATCATGCTCCAACAGAAATGGAATGGCGGCGATTATTGAATGCTTTTCGGAAGTCTTTTGTCCGTTATCATTCCTTTGTATACATCAAGCATCGTCTGTCAGAGAATCAATATAGATTATGTGTATTGATAAGATTAGGATTCAACAACAAACAAATGGAGTTCTTATTGAAGAAAGATGCTGACAAACTATACAGATTGAAACGGACAGCCAATTTGAAGATGTTTGGCAAGGATGAGGCAACCACACTCATTAATAATCTCATACCTTATTATTAGTTCCAATAGAAACTTAAATGAACAGAAGAAAATCAATGAATTATTTTGTTTTTCATTGATATTCAAAGGATTATCTCTATCCTTCAACTGGTTTAGGCGGATTTTAGGCGGATTGTTTTTTCGGCAGAAATTTGGACGGTATATTTCTCTTTCATAATTTTGCTTGCGACAAAATCTTTTATTTAAATACTATTAAAGACAAAATTATGAAACGAAAAGTATTAATAGTCATGGGTGTAATTTCCATGATTTTTGTATTACCGACATCAATGACGGCACAAACAAATGAACCGTTAGATTTGTTGGTTGGTTTTCATGACCCGACTTCAAATCATGGAACTCCACACAAAACACCTGTTCAAATTCCATCCGTTGAACTTAACAATCACACGCTCTATTTCTACACACCTTGTGATGGTTATGAACTTCGCATCGTGGATGGAAATGGAAGCGTAATCTATTCCCTTGTTATCCCATCGGGATGCACGCAAATTTTTCTGCCAAGCACTTTGGTGGGAGAATATGAACTGCAGCTCATCACAGAAAGTCTGATGTTCTATGGGACGATAGAACTTTAATACTAATCTTATTAGCAAACATTAACAAAACAATTAAAAAGAAAAAGCAACATGAAAAAGCAAATATTGATTCTTGCCATGCTCCTCGTGGCACTCGTGACTAACGCACAATTTAAAGTGGATAGTTTGGGATGTGTAGATATCAGAGGAAACAACAGTTTGGTCAATCTTACATTAAGATCTGAAGTCCATGGTAATTATACACAAAGTGGAATTTGGTCAACATTAATCAACAAATCATCAACCTCCTATGGAAGATCATATGGAGTATATGGTTATGCATCAGGAACATGGCCTTACTCTTCCAGTCTGCATCAAGCATATGGTGTAGTAGGTTGCCACTATGAAGAATATGGAGCGGGAGTCTATGCTTCTTGCCGCTGGGAATATCCAACGGTAGATGGTTGCTATGCAGGCTATTTCAATGGAAACGTAAAAGTCATGGGCACTATTAATGGAACATTAATCAGTGACTCTGATGAGCGGTTAAAAGAGAATGTACAAGAGATGTCTACAGAAAAGTCAACTGTATTGGATAATGTAGAGAAACTGACCCCCGTTTCCTATAATTATAAAGAGACAGAAACAATGAGAATAGGCAAGGAAAAGTCTAAAGAAGAATTGAAGAAAATGGTCTCAGAAGGGAAATTGCCCAAAGAATTATTGGAAACGAGTGAAACAAGGGAGAAAAAAGACCAAGTGATGGAAAAAACACACTTTGGATTGATGGCCCAAGATCTTCAAAAAATATACCCGAATCTTGTTTATGAGAACGACAACGGAACCCTATCAATCAACTATACGGAGTTAATTCCCGTGCTGATTCAAGGTGTAAAGGAACTGAATGCCAAGGTTGAACAACAGAATACCATTATCCGCAAACTGACAGCGGCCAATGAAGAGATGCAACAAGCCAAAGCGTTCGCTAATGGAACAACATTGGTGGAAGCCATCACCGAAGGTCTTGCCACGATGGAGCAGAATGTCCCCAACCCCTTCAGTGAGAAGACCGATATTGCCATCTATCTGCCCGAAAGCGTGAAGACCGCCGTCCTCTGCATCTACGACCTTAACGGTTCGCAAATCAGCAAGCAGGAAGTGACCGGGCGTGGCGACACCACGATGACCATCCATGCCGACGAAATGACAGACGGCATGTACATCTATGCGCTGATTGCTGACGGCAAGGTGGTGACTACTAAGAAAATGATAGTGTCGAAATAAAGGAAAGGGATATGTTATGATGAAAACCATATTTAGAGCGTGCCTGGTGGCTGCATGTCTGGTGCAGTCGCCAGCATTTGGAGCGCAGATAGTCAAGACTATCTCGCTAAACTATGATGAACGGGATTTCATCTACCAATACGATGCTGACAGTTGCCTTAGTGTTGTTTCATTCAAGTACAATTCTTTATTCAGTGAAGATATCTTGGCTCCAGCCTTGCCTTACATTCCTATTTATGTGTTGATTGGTGAAAATCAGGAATATGTGGGAGAAAACGTTGATGCCACATCGCAGACATTATTATATGATGTGGAAATGGCAGCCAATCCTGCAATAATGGTTGTTGGGAAATCGTTAGGAAATCAGGAGAAAAGGTCAGCCAGTTTCTCCGCTGCCTCCTATCCCATTCAGAATGTCGTATACACAGGAACACACTCAATAGATGGATACAAGATGTTGAGTTTTATGGTGTGTCCCTATCGATATGAAGCAAGCCAAAAGAATTTGTCATTCTTGCAAAATTTCTGTCTGAAAATTGAATTGAAGGAAAGTGCCGCCACTTCTTTTAGAAGAATTGCTCCAACACGCGAAAGCAGAATGAAGAGCATGGTGGAAAGCCTGGCGGTCAATGCCAGTGATATGGAAGAATTGTACCCTTCCACTGCTGCAAGACAACTGTTAAGATCAAGTGCAACTTCTGAATCGTTTGATTATGTAATCATAACAAATGAAGCGTTGCGTCCTTACTTCCAACCCTTGGCGGATTGGAAGACGGCCAAAGGAGTCAAAGCCAAGATTTACACCACAGACTCCATTTATTCATGGTATCCGAACTTGTCTACAAACCAACTGAAGATCAAGTCCTTTTTACGTGATTATCACGACAACTATGGCTTTTATTACGTGTTGTTAGGAGGAGAGAACAGCATCATACCTTCACAAGGATGTTATGGTCGTGTGCCAATGGTATCAGGCGATATTGAAGATTGGAATATACCAACAGACATGTTCTATGCTTGTTTGACAGATTTGGATTGGGACAAGAACCAAGATGGCAAAGTGGGGGCAGATTCTGACCATGTAGATTTAGGGCAAAGCCTATATGTAACCCGCGCCTTGGTAAATGACTCTACAACAACCAAGACTTTTGTGAGAAGAATCATCGATTATGAAAAGAATCCTCAGTTGGATAAATGGACTTCAAAAATACTAATGGGGGGTGCTATTGATACAGACGACCTCTCTGAACGAATGGGGAATGTTGTGTTTACTCACTCAGGAATGACAAATCGTGGAATATCATGTTGTCGTTTATATAATAGTTCCAATGATTTTAATTACCCATCTCCATATTGTATCGCTTCTCATTTGCAGAAGCAATTATCGCAAGGTTATCCTTTTGTAGATATAATATCACATGGCGACCAAGAGTATTGGTGGTTGGAAAATCTTTATGGCATAGTTGAAGCCTCTGAATTGCAGAATGACAGTTTTCCAAGTATTATTACGACGACAGCGTGCAGTACTAATCAATTCGATTATACATCGAGTGCATCTGGTCCCTGTCTGAGTGCGGCGCTCATGCAAAATCCCAATAGTAACGTCGTCGCATTCTTAGGTTGTTCAAGAGATAATTTTTATACTATCCTGCCTAATCCATCTTACACGTATGGAACTTCCAATTACTTTGACCTTATGTTTTATCAGACTTTGTTCAATGGTTACACAACCCCTTGTTTTGGCAGATATGGCATGCTTGTTACTTGTGCTAAAAATTATCTTAATGCTCAGAATAGTTCAAGCAGTCGTTTCGTATCATATGGAATGAATCCTATTGGAGATCCAGAAATGCCAATATATATTGAAAAACCACATACATTTGACACTATGTCTGTAGAAATGGCAAATGGTTGGTTAGAAGTCTATATGGATGAAAATGGTGCAAAAATCTGCGCAATGAGTCTTTCTGACAACGGTAGTTCATATTATAGAATCGACAATACTGATGGGGGAACACTCAGATATGAAAACATACCAGATAGTTTAGGTTTTTGTATCACAAAAGAAGGATTTGTCCCATTGACATTCCACGTTTATAATGGCAATATTTATCTTCAAAATGAAACGTACAGGGGGTATTACACTTTGAGCAATATGAGTAAAGTGGTAATTGGTGGCAACGTGACGGATAAAAAAGAACAGGGGCCTGTTGTGATTAAGGATGGCCGTTTTACCATCAATTATACAAACAGCGTCACCATCAAGAATAATTTTGAAGTGAAAAAAGGAGCAGAATTGATAATTGAAAAGCAATAGTGTTAAATGATATGAAGAATATTGCGTTTTGCAAGTTTTTCTTTATCTTTGTCAATAAATATAAGCTGAATAACGAAACAGGAGGATTTAACATGAAAAGGACATTTCTATTGATGATGGCATTGATAGCACCGATGACAATGCTGTTTGCCCAGACAGCCTTCCTGGAAGAGGGCAAGGAGTGGATATGCCATACGCAGAATCCTTATAACGGGCAGGTGTATGACTTCCGCTATTATTTGGGGGAAGAGGTCGAGAGACACGGGTATGTTTACCGCGAACTAATCATGGAGAACTACGGCAACTATGGCAGAACGGAGCGTTGTGCGTACTTGCGCGAAGAGGGGCAGAAGGTGTATGTGGATTATTTGGGGCAAGAGGTGTTGTTATATGATTTCGGAATGAAGGTGGGCGACAGGATACAGGGGTTCGCATCGCATACGGAGTTAGGCAGTTTCAATATGTTGGAGGTGATCTCTGAAGACACCATTGAGGTGGGTGGCGTGAAGCGCCGTCGCCTCGGACTGGCCGAGTGCTCCAGCCCTGATGACACTCCCACTGATGCCAAAGGCTATTGGGTGGAGGGCATCGGAAGCAGCCTCTCGCCAGTGTGTACGGCCGGGTGGTCTCCAGTAGCCGACCCGATAGTGGTGACGTCTTGCCGCTTGAACGGTAACGAGCTCATCTCTGCATCTAACTTCGGAAGGCTCATCGACCCTCCCTATCCCCTGGAGACGAGCCTGCCCTATCGCCCGATGTTCACAGAAGGGAAGCGGTGGGCAAAAAGAATCAACTATCACCATGAGGAGAGAGAGAACCGCCAAACCATCATACGCACGTGGGAAGAGGACAAAGACCTGTCGTACGTGGTGAGGGGCGACACCGTGATTGAAGACGAGACCTGGAAGAAAGTGTACTACGAGACGGAAGACACCACGTATCTGGTGGGTTGGGGAATGGACAAGGACAGGAACGTGTGGTTCTATGACACACGTGAAAAGAAGACGATTCATCTGTATGATTTCAACTTGATGAAATACAACCATGTGTTCCCCGACGAAAAGGGGTCGTTCCTTGACAGGGTGGAGGCTGTGGAGTGCCGCGGGAACATGCTGAACGCCTATTACTTGAGCGACCGGCTGATGCAGCCCAATGATTGGATAGCCTGCGTGGAAGGTGTGGGATTCAGAATGGGGCTGCTGCCTTATGAACTGGACTATATCTTAACTCAATGGGAAGGAGATATCTACACCATCATCACCCCGAGATACATTGGCTGCTTTGAGAAAGATGAATGCATCTTCTCGCAAGCCAACTTTACTGACTTGTCGGTGACTGACGGCATAGAGTCAACAGCAATAGTGGAAGCGAGGCCTCGAATGGATGGGTACACCTACGACTTGCAAGGCCGTCGTATGGCGGAGAGCCAGCCCCTGCAGCGCGGCATCTACGTGAAAGACGGACAGAAGTTCGTGGTGAAGTGATGGAAGAATAAGTAATTAGCCTATGAAGACAAAACTCTTTTTCCTTTCCGCCCTGCTCCTCGCCCTGTTGGGAGTCTGTGGATGCATTAACGATGAGACTGTAAAAAGAAAACTTTCAATAATCAATTATCATATACATACCGATGCTATCAAGAGTCTTCTTATACCTGAAGAAATCGCCTCGGTACAGGTCAGTATTATCTATGCAGAAGAAGCTGATGTGTTGAATGTCGCGATATTTGGAACGATAGCCAAGCAATGGCGAGAAGCAAATCCAGACCTCAAAGACTACGTCTGAGATTATGCAACTATCAATAAATTGATATGCTCGTCGAATATGGAGAACATTAATGCTGTACTCATCAACGATGAGGTTCCGCAGAGTACAACTTTGCCAGATCGCTAGCCAACAAATGGCTATATTAAATGGAAATAATAATGGACTTTTACTAAAATATAGGAATTATGGATATTATTACGAAATCTCATTTTGAGCAATTTAAAAAACAGTATGGATATGAAAAAAAGGAAGACAGTGATGCATTTGAACTTTTTTCAATTTACTGCATTGTCTCAAAATACATAAAAACAGACACCATAAGTCGGTCTATGTTGGACGACCTAAATATTGGAAATGGGGGTGATTGGGGAATTGACGGTTTTATTATTATTGTTAATGGGAAAATAATCACTAGCCAGCAAGAAGTTGATGACCTTTTGTCTGCAAACGGAACTCTTCAAGTAAAAATGGTTTTAGTTCAAGCCAAAACTTCACAGAATTTCAACGTTGCAGAACTTGGACAGTTTTTAGATGGCGCAGAGTATGTTTTGAAAGATGTTCTTGGACATAATGATTTGC
>ODAI014107482.1_pt1 | contig 10339 bp, 11 predicted proteins | sample 1539321 | NCBI WGS metagenome assembly ODAI01 (sample SAMN02144231, study PRJEB22623) | gut metagenome | biome: sheep rumen | host: Ovis aries | place: New Zealand | reverse complement strand
GCACTTAGTTTTAAAAATGACTAAATTCGTACACTTTTTTGCGTGGAAGAAAATTTCAAACACAACAATATATTACCACATTTTAGAAAAAAAGCAAGAAAAAAATAACAACCGAGCCTTATTTTTCGGGCATTTAGTTGTTAATTTTAATTTTTTTGTAAATCCGTGCAGTTTAAATAAAATTCAGTCGGTTTAATAAAAAATGTGGAAAATAGTGTAACTCTTAAGTGAAAATATCTATCTTCTGATAGGTATTTTTAATCACTTACATCGATATCCATAGTTATTATTATTTTATATTCTGGATATCTTTCTTGTACTTTGTCATATATTTCTTTATATGTTTCAATTCTATTTTTATCTTCAAAATCTAATATAATATCAAAACTTATTGTTTTTTCTTTTTTATCTAGATAGAAACCATGTAATTGTAAGACATTTTTATATGAAGATACTATTTTATTTATTTCTTTTCTTATTGCTACTACTTCTTTATCTTTAGTATTAATGGAATAAATTCCAACAGCGGATAATAATACATTGTGTTCTTTATATACTTTGGTTGTTATTTTTCTTGTTAATTTATCTATTTCTGAAGCGGGAAGAGTATCTTCTACTTCAATATGAATGGAACCAATATATGTTTCTGGACCATAATTATTTAGAGTTAAATCAAAGGCCCCATTTACTTTAGGAGTATCTGCGACTGTTTTCTTTATGGATGTTGCAAGAGATGATTCTACTCTTTCCCCAAGTATTTGACTTAGGGTTGCTTTTATCATATCTACTCCTGATTTTATTATTATAATTGATATTATGATACCTAGGTAGGCTTCTAGACTAATGTGAAGCGTCATGTATATAATAGCGGCAACTAATGTAGATGTTGATATGATGGAGTCCATTAAAGCGTCTTGACCAGAATTTGTTAGAGAGTCGGATTTTACTTTTTTACCTATTTTTTTGAAGTATAATCCTAGTAATATTTTTGTTATTATAGCTACTACTAATATTATGATTGTTACTTTACTATAGTTAGGTAATTCGGGATTTATTATCTTTTTAGCTGATTCAATAAATGATGTTAATCCGGCATATAATATTATTATTGATATTATTAAGGAACTTAAGTATTCTATTCTTCCGTGGCCAAATGGATGCTCTTTATCTGGGGTACGACCCGCTAATTTAGTTCCTATAATGGTTATTATTGAAGATAAAGCATCACTTAAATTATTTACTGCATCTAATACTATTGCTATTGATGATGATAAAAGTCCTATTCCTGCTTTAAACCCTGATAGTAGGATATTGGTAATGATACCAATAATACTTGTTTTAATTATTGTTTGTTTTCTATTTAATTCTTTAGACATATTTACTCTCCTTGTTTTTAAAATATATCATTATTATATGTTTTAGTCAACTATTTTAGATATTTTATTATTAAAAGTATGATATAATAAGATTAGATTTTTAGAGGAGGTATTATGTATTTAAATAATAAGATTTTAGTTGGTAAAAGGGGTGATAAGGAGTTATTTATTTTATTAGATAAGGCTAATAGACATGGTCTTATTACTGGAGCTAGTGGTAGTGGTAAAACTATTACTTTGAAGGTTATGGCTGAGAGTTTTTCTGATGCTGGTGTACCTGTTTTTCTAGCGGATGTTAAAGGTGATATTGCAGGTACTTGTTTACCTGGAGAAGAGTCGGATAAGATTAAAGAAAGACTTAATAATATTGGTATTAAAAAGTTTGATTTTAAGGGATTTCCTATTCATTTTTGGGATGTATATGGTAAAAAAGGGCATCCTATTAGAACTACTGTTAAAGATGTTGGCGTTAATATTTTATCGAGAATGCTTGGTCTTACTGAGGCTTCGGAAGGTGTACTTGCGATTGCTTTTAGAATAGCAGAAGATAGAAATTTGGAACTTGTTGATCTTAAAGATTTAAAAATATTACTTACATATATTGGAGAACATAGAAAAGAGTATATTACTACTTATGGTAATATTGCTACTCAAAGTATTGGTATAATTCAAAGAAATATTTTAGAACTTGAAAATCAAGGTGGAGAGTTTTTCTTTGGCGAACCTTCTTTTGATATTTATGATTTAATTAAGAATCATGAAGATGGAAGAGGTTATATTAACATAATGGATTGTGTTGAATTATTTAGGAGCCCTGATTTATATTCTTCTTTCTTGCTATGGATTTTAAATTCGCTATATCAAAAACTTCCTGAAGTTGGTGATGTTGATAAACCTAAAATTGTATTCTTCTTTGATGAGGCACATTTATTATTTGATAATATGCCTAATTATATGTTAAAAGAAGTTACTCAAGTTGTTAAACTTATTCGTTCTAAGGGTATTGGATTATATTTTATATCACAAGCTCCAACGGATATTCCAGATAGTATTATCTCTCAACTTGGTAATAGGGTTCAACATACTTTAAGAGCATATACTCCGGCGGAAGATAAAATTGTTATGACTGCTGCTGCGGCATTTAGGACTAATAAGGATTTTGATACAGAAGAGGCTATTCGTAATTTGGGGACAGGGGATGCACTTATATCGTTTCAAAATGAAAATGGAGAACCTAATATAGTGGAAAAAGCAATTATTCTTCCTCCTCAAAGTAAGATGGGTACTATTGATGATTCTGTTAGACTTATGGTTATGGCTAATAGTTTATTTAAAGGTAAATATGATATTCCAGTGGATAGAGAATCTGCTTATGAAAAGATATCATTAGAATTAGAAGCGGAAAATAGAGAAAAGGAATTTGCGGATAAAATAAAAGATGAAGAGAAGGCTACTAAAGAGGCCGAGAAAGAAGCTACTAGAAGATTAAAAGAAGAGGAAAAATTAAAAAAAGAAAAGGAAAAAGCTTTAAAAAGTTCTCCGGGATATAAACTCGGTAAAAAAGTAGTTAATAAAACATTGGATAAGGCCTTGAATAAGGGTATTAATAGTATTCTTAAGAGCTTATTTAAATAAGAGGATTATTCCTTTTATTTTTTTATTTCATTTTTTAATTTTATAATTGCATAGATGTTGATGAGTATAAGAACACCGATAAAGAAATCAGTAAATTTCCACATAACTGTTGATGAAAAGAAAGAACCTAAGAATATAATTATAATGGTAATAAATTTTAGTATTATTATATGGGTTTTCTTTGCTTTGTTAAAATATTCTAAACTTGATTCTCCATAGTAATATCCTGTTAATATTGTTGAAAAGGCAAATAATATTATTAATATTAAAAGGAGTATAGTACCTGTACTATTTAGGTGGTATTTAAAGGCATGTAATGCTATTTCAATACCGTTTATATCTTTTATATTTAGTATTTTATAATTTGATGTTAATACTATAATTGCGGTATTAGTACAGATTAGAAATGTTGTTATATATATTCCTAGCATCTGGATATAACCTCCCGAAATAGGATTGTTATTATTTCCGGTGGAGGCTGCTATTGGACATGTACCTATTCCTGCTTCACTAGAAAAGATTCCTCTTTGTATTCCTAGTATCATAGTAGGAAGAAAACTAGATGTAAAGGCTTTTAGATTAAAGGCATTACTTATTATTGATTTAATTATATTTGGTATTAAGTTGATATTTGTTATAGTTATATAAACTGATATTCCTATATAAAGAAGAGACATTATTGGTACTATTTTACTAGTTGCTTTGGCTATTTTATGGATACCTCCAAATATTATTGTTAATGTAATAATACTCAATGCTAATCCTATTATTAGTGGATTTATATTGTATATTGTGGTTATACTTTTGGTTATGGTGTTTGATTGAATACTAATAAATCCTATACTATAACTGACTAGTATAATTATTGAATATAAGGAAGCTAATTTGTTATTCTTTAATCCTTTTTTTATGTAATATGATGGACCTCCAATATAGTTATTGTTTTTATCTTTTTCTTTATATTTAATGCCTAAATAGGTTTCAGCATAAGTGATAGGAGCACTTAATATTGATATAAACCATATCCAAAAAATGGTACCTGGGCCTCCTATATAGATAGCGAGAGCTATTCCGGATATTGATCCTACTCCTATACGACCTGCAAGAGATAACATTAATGTTTTAAAAGAGTCTATACCAGTACTATTTTTTTCTTTTTTTAATAATTCTTTTGTCATTTTTATAATATTAAAACTGATACCTTTTAATTTATATGTAAAATATATTCCAGTATACATTATTAATACTGATATAAATATCCATAATTTATCATTTATTATACTTAATATTTTAATTATTATTTGGTTCATATATTAAATGATATGTCTATATTTTATATTTTAGTAAATAATATTTATGGTGATAGTATGCGGATAAGATTAGGTTATGCTTGTATTTGCAATGGAATAAAGGGTACTAGTTCTACTAATTATACTTATAGTGAATATTTAAAAAATAATGATTTAAACAAATTTGAGGAGGTTATTATTTCAAATTTGGAAGTACTTGAAGAAATTATTGTTTATAATATTAAGAATAATATTCATTTTTATCGAATGTCTTCGAAGATTATTCCTCTTGCTACGAAAGATGATGTTGTTTTTGATTATATAGATAATTATAAAAAATATTACGATAGAATCGGCAACTTGATAAAAAAATATAATATGAGAGTGGATTTTCATCCTGATCAGTTCGCAGTTCTTAATAGTACGAAAAAGGAAGTGGTAGATAATACTTTTAAGATATTAGATTATCATTATAAATTACTTGATGCTTTAGGTATTAAAGATAAGGTATTAGTACTTCATATAGGAGGTAATACTTTTGGTAAAGATAATTCTATTAGAAGATTTATTAATAATTATAATAAACTTCCTAATTATTTGAAAGAGTCAATTGTTATTGAAAATGATGATAAGATATTTAATGTTAATGATTGTATTAAAATAAGCAAAGAAATTGGTACTCCGATTGTTCTTGATTATCATCATCATAATTGCAATAATTGTGATTTTAATATAGAAGATGTAATAGATAGTTGGGGAGATAAGGTTCCCAAAATGCATTTTAGTTCTCCTAAAAATAAGAAAGATTATAGGAGTCATGCTGATTATATTAATAGTGATGAATTTATTTCTTTTATTGATATTTTGAAAAAATATGATAGGGATATTGATATAATGATTGAGGCTAAATTAGAGGATGACGCATTATTTAGATTAGTCAGAGAACTTAAGTATAAAACTGATTATAAATTTATTGATGATACTTCGTTTGAAGTATAAAAAATATTTATTTTAGGTATTACATTGATTTTGAAAAAAATGTTATAATTGTATTAGAAATGAGTGATAGTTATGTTTGATATTGGAGATTATGTCGTATATAAAAGAGATGTTTGTAAGATCGTTGGTATTAAAGAAAAATATTATAAAGATATGGATTATTTTTCTTTAGAACCGGTATTTGATAGTACTTTAAAAATAGATGTACCTAAGAATAGTAATCTTCTTAAATGTGTTTTATCTAAAGAAGAAGTAGAAGAAATTATTAATAGAATACCTCTTATTGATTATATTGATATGAATGATAAAATGTTAGAAAATGAATATAAGAAGCTACTACATGATGGGGGATATGATGGCCTTATTAAGATTATTAAGACTACGTATCTAAGAAATAGTGATAGACTAAATAACAAGAAAAAAGTAAGTGAGAAAGATGAAACTTACTTTAATTTAGCAGAAAAATATTTATATAATGAATTTGCTGTATCTTTAGGAATAAGTCCTGAAGAAGCTAAGGATTACGTTATAAATAAAGTTAATAAATTAAGTATGGAATAATAAAAATGTAACTGATTAGGTTACATTTTTGCTAATTTAATAGATTTACTAATTCTAGTATTATTCCGGTAAATACGCCAATTAAATATAGTAATGATAAGATAAAGATGTTTTCTTTGATATTCTTATTTGATTTAAATAATACTAATAGAGCAGTACCACTACTTGAAAGTAATCCTGATAAGAGAGCTGATAAAGAAATAGCATTATTTAAATATAGTTCGGTTAAGATAACACTTGCACCACAATTTGGTATTAATCCTATTAGACATGTTATAAATGGTCCAAAGATATTATCTTTAAGTAATATTTTGGATAGATAATCTTCACCAACATAATGAAATAGTGTATTTAATATAAATGTTGTTATTAGAATAAATAGGACTATTTTTAATGTATGTTTAAGTGACGATAATAATATATGTTCTTCACAATGGCAATGTTCTTTATCACATATTTCATAATTTTCTTTTTCTTTATTTTTAAATATTTTAGTAAATATTATATCAACTATGATTCCGTAAATAATTCCTAATAATACTTTTATTAATATTATTTTGGCTATTAAATTAAAAGGAGCTTTTTCGGATATTAATATTGGTAACATTTCATCACTAGTAGATAAATATATTGATATTAATGTACCAAGTGTTATTATTCTTGTTACATATAAGTTAGTAGCCATTACGGAAAATCCACATTGAGGTAATGCTCCAAGTAATGAACCAAGTACTGGGCCATATTTTTTTGATTTTGTTATTATTTTTTTATTTTTATTAGATAGTTTATGTTCCATTAATTCTATTAGTAAGAATGCTATAAATAGAAATGGTATTAGTTTAATAGTATCTAATAGGGTATCTAATATTACTTCCTTCATAATATTCCTCCGATAGATAGATTATATCATTATTTTTTTTATTCTTCAATTGGATATTCTATTATTTTTTTGATTTTTGTTTTTGGCAAGTTTTGTTCTATTTGAACATTATCTCTTAAGTAGCTTGATAATGTATTAACACAAATATTTCTTATAATTAGGTGATTTGTTGTATTAATTTCTTTTTCTGTTAATAAGTCTTTTACTGAGTTAACCTCTTTACTTTTACTTTTTTTCGTTATTTGTATACATTTCTTTGTACATTTTATTAAATAAGAAAAATAGTCATCATAATTATAAAAGGTTCTTTTTTTAATTACATACTCATTAAATATCGTTGCAGCATACTTAGATATTTCTTTGTGATATGTTGATTCTTCTTCAATAATGTGTTCTTGTCCTTCTTCTAGGCCATAATAAGATAAGGAACCTGGCAAATAAAATTTTATATGAGCACTTGTATAATTATCTATTGCATCTAGATTGAATAAAAGTAGTGTATTGACATCCCACTCATTAAAAATGACTGTATCTCTTTTATATTCAAAGTTATTATAATTAACATATATTCCATCATAATGTTTGCTTAGTAATTCATAGTTAATTGATAATTCTTTGTTAGTCTGATCAGTATAATAATTTAATAAATGATGGTATGATGGGTATTTTTCTATTATTTTTTTTAATGTTTCATAGTTATCTATTGTTAATATTTTTGCATTATCTTTTAACGTAAAGATAGAAGCACTATTTATATCTTTTTCTGGGTATGTACTTCTATTGTCTCTTAAATAGTCAAGCCAAGGACTAATTGTATATTCATTATATGGTGCTGACCAGAATCCTCCTGTTGGGAGAAAATAGTAGTTATTTAGTGGTCTTAACACATCTCTGAATAATTCTTTTGTTATAGTCTTAGTTCCTATCATTATATATTTTTGTTTATCCATTATGTCTCCTTTTGTAGTTTATATAATATGATATTTTGCTTATTTAGTCAATATAATATTGTTTTTTAAATTATTAAATGATATTATATTTGTGTGATGTAGTATGAATGATAATAAAAAGATTAATATTTTAATTATAATGCTTGGTGTTATAGTATTAATGCTTATGTTTATTATGTATTTACTTATTACTAATAATAGAGAAAATAATAGTAAAGATGAGAAATATGGTAAATTAAAAGAGCGGTATGAGGTTTATAGTGGGAAATAAGGTATATTTATTAGTTATTATAATGCTATTGTGTATTGGATGTTCTTTTGATAAAAACAAAGATGAAGAGATATATGATGATAAGAAAATAATAGATAATATTATTTCTTATAATGAAGAATTAGATGAGGGTTTTTTGGAATATATTTATGATGAATATGGAAGAGAAAGTTTAATAAAAATAGAAGAGTCTTTAATTAATGGTAGTTATAGTAATAATATTTGGCATGATATTATAGGTAAATCTTATATAGTACTTAATGATTTATATAATAATAATTATGACAATATGAGTAATGTTAAGATTATTGATACTAAGGATAGTGTTAATATATCTTTTGTTGGTGATATATCACTAGCGGATAATTTTGATATTATGCCTTATTATGATTCTAGAGGTGAAGGGGTATATGGGATTTTATCAACAGAAGTTGTTGATATAATGAAAAATTCTGATATAATGGTAGCTAATAATGAGTTTGCTGTTACTAACAGTGATAATAAGATTAACAAGTTATATAATTTTAAGGCAAAGCCTGAGAGACTTAATATTTATAAAAAAATGGGTATTGATTTGGTGAGCTTAGCTAATAATCATGTTTACGATTATGGAGAAGATGGATTATTAGATACTATAAAGTATTTAGATGAATATGATATTCCTAATGTTGGAGCGGGAAAAAATATTGATGAAGCTAAAGAAGCTTTTTACTATATAGCTGGTGGTTATAAATTTAGTTTTATTAGTGCGAGTAGGGCAGAAAAAAATGTTGTTACTCCTAATGCGGAAGAAAATAAGCCAGGTATATTCTGGTGTTATGATCCTAATTTATTAATGGAGGTAATTAAGGAAGAAAAAGAAAAAAGTGATTATGTAATAGTTCTTATTCATTGGGGAAGAGAAGACTCACATGAATTAGAAGACGCTCAAAAAGAAACTGGTAAAATGTATATTGATGCTGGAGCAGATCTTATTATTGGAGCTCATGCTCATATGCTGCAAGGCTTTGAATTTTATAATAATAAATTGATTGCATATAATTTGGGTGATTTTATTTTTAATAGAGAAACGAAAGATACGGGAATACTATCTATTACTATTAATAATTATGGTGCTATGGATTATGAATTTGTTCCTTGCAAACAAGATAATTTTAAGACATCTATTCTTACTGGGGAAGAGAAGGTTAGATTAATTAATGATATGAGAAGTTATTCTATTAATACGAATTTATTAGAAGATGGTAAGTTTTATGGTGATAATTAATACTTATTATCTTTTTTTATAAAAACTTATGTAGTTAGTTGACTACTAGTAAATTAAGATATATAATGTATATGAGAGTGAGGAATAATTATATGAGAGATGAAAAAAAATTACAAGAATTAGAATATAATTTAATATGTGATTTTATTAAATTAAGGGGTGAACTTGGTCTTACACAACAACAGATGGCAGATGCTTCTGGAGTAGTGAGAGAGATGATAGCGGTAATTGAAAATAGAAAGAAACATCCACAAATTAATACTTTAATTAAGATCTTAGAGCCATTTGGTTATACTTTATCTATTGTTAAAGTTGACAAAAACAAAAAATAATAAGGATAAAATAAGGGAGGTTTTAAGATGGTAGAAAACAATTTAAAAAAAGTAAATAGTACTATTTTTGAGGGCATTAAGCATATTGATGATGATGGGAATGAATATTGGTTGGCTAGAGAACTTTTAAAAGTTTTAGAATACAAAAAATGGGATAAATTTATTAATGTAATTAATAATGCAATTATTTCTTGCAAAGCCAGTGGTTATATGATTTCTGATCATTTTCTCCAAGTGGGGAAAATGATTAAGTTGGCTAAAGGTGCGCAAAGAAAAGTTGATGATTATAAACTATCTAGATATGCATGCTATTTAATTGCTCAAAATGCAGACCCGAGAAAAGAAGTTGTAGCATTAGCTCAAACATATTTTGCTATACAAACAAGAAAACAAGAATTAAGTGAAAAAGAATATGGTAAACTTTCAGAAGATGAGAAAAGATTATATAGAAGGAATCAAGTAAGAAAAGGTAATTTTAATTTAAATAAAACTGCTGTTAAAAGTGGGGTAAAAGATTTAGCCAAATTTCATAATGCTGGGTATAAAGGGTTATATAATGGAGAAACTGCTGATGATAGTGCGACCGGGTTAGGTTGTATAGTTTAGTAGGTGGAAATCCTACCTAGTAAGGTGCACCCACACCACTAGTAGCGAGTCTTGGATAATAAATGGTAACATTTATTATTAAGCGTAGACAGTCAGGTATTAGAGTTAGTATTGAGCCTCGAAATGCTGAACAATCAGAGTGCAGATGTTGTTGTCGTAACAGAATGCAATAT
>ODAI013410603.1_pt1 | contig 10339 bp, 9 predicted proteins | sample 1539321 | NCBI WGS metagenome assembly ODAI01 (sample SAMN02144231, study PRJEB22623) | gut metagenome | biome: sheep rumen | host: Ovis aries | place: New Zealand | reverse complement strand
CCGTTTGACAAGTTGCTGAAAGAGGGCTTCAACACAAGGCAGGGTGATGTAAGACCAGCGGGTTCAATCAACACCGCGTTTCAGTTGGTGGCTGTGATATTCCAACTTCAATCCCTTCAGCAGTTTGGTGGAGTAGCTGCTACGCACCTAGACTGGACGATGGTTCCGTACGTGCGTTTGAGCTTCTGGAAGCACTATTGGGATGGAATGAAGTACATTGAGAAGGAGAACGAGATTTCTGGACATACGAAGGAACAGGTGCGTGAACTTTCAATAGATGCAAACATCTACAACAAGGACACTGAAGCATACAAGTACGCAATGGACAAGACCGTTCAGGAACTTGAGCAGGCAGTTGAGGGAATGTACCACAACCTCAACACCCTTCAAAGCAGAAGTGGAAACCAGCTTCCGTTCACCTCCATCAATTATGGCACATGCACATTGCCAGAAGGACGCATGACGACAAAGGCGCTGATTGAGGGTTCTATCAAGGGAATTGGCAAGTTCCACAAGACGAGCATTTTCCCTTGTGGAATCTTTCAGTGCATGAAGGGCGTGAACAGAAAGAAGGGCGACCCCAACTACGATTTGTTCCAGCTTGCCTGCAAGTCAACCGCGTTGAGGCTCTACCCCAACTATGCGAACGTGGATTGGTCTAACGATGTTGCTGCTTTCAATCAAGACAGAACGTCAAAGCAGGAGGTTGTTGATGAGCTTTCTGACGAGGACAGGCAGAAGCTGATTGAACGCATTGGGGAGAATCCAGAATTGGGGGACTTCTTGATGTTGGATGTTTCCGATGGGAAATTCAAGGTAAAGATGGAAAGACTTCCAACAGAAATGATGTCTACAATGGGCTGCAGGACGTACAACGGCTTTGACATTAACTCCATTGAATCGTACAGAAAAAACATTCGTTCTGTTATTGACAATGGAACTTTGTACGATGACGTGGTTTCTGGCGTGATTAAGGACTCTAGAGGGAACATCTGCCCGACTACAATCATTCTTCCAACACTTGCGATGCAGGCGAAGAAGAAAATTGAATCTGAATTGAAGAAAGACACTGCCAAGGGAATTGACTGGGCTGAAGGGGCAGAGGAGACAAGGACCGTTGAGTATTTCATGGAACTTCTGGACAAGAAGATTCACGAGGCGAAGGATTCCCTGCTTGAAAGGTTTGACTGGATTAGTTCTCAGCCTGCTGCTTCGGCAAAGTTCATGTACGAGAATGGTACGATGGGTGGATATGTCAAGGACGAGGGAATTAAGTCCGCGTTGAGACATGGCACAATAGTGATTGGTCAGCTAGGACTTGCCGAGACCCTTCATATCCTCATTGGGGAGAACCAGACCACGAAGAAGGGCATGGAACTTGCGAAACGCATTGAGCAGTTGTATAAGGACAGGTGCGCAGAGTTCAAGAACGAATACCACATGAACTTCGGAAATTATCTCACGCCGGCGGAGAACCTATGCTATACTGCGATGAAGAAGTTCAAGGCGAAGTATGGGGTGATACCGAAGGTATCAGACCACGACTACTTCACCAATTCAATTCATGTTCCTGTGTGGGAGAAGATGACTCCGTTTGAGAAGATTGATATAGAATCCCAACTTGCCCCATTCTCGAATGCAGGCTGCATCACATATGTTGAACTTGACGGGACAGCCAAGAACAACATCCAGGCTGTTGAGGAACTTGTGAACTATGCCATGGACCACGACATCCCCTATTTCGCAATCAACGTCCCGAACGATGTCTGCATGAAATGTGGGTATATGGATGAAATGGGAAGTAACTGCCCTATGTGTGGTGCAGATGAGAAGGACATTATGCGGCTCAGGCGCGTTACCGGGTATCTTTCAACTGATTACCGCAACTTCAACTATGGAAAGCAGAAAGAAGTAGAAATGCGCACAAAACACACATGTGTTGATGTGTAAGTTTATGGGACAGATTGTTTGCTAGGCAATTTGGGGGTTGGTTGTTCATAATCCAACCCCCTAACCATACTATTTTGCTCCAAAATGGTAAATAGTATATAAACCTTACTAGCAATAAGGTTGTAAAACTAAAGGTAATAAAAATGAACATAAAAGACAAACTATTGTCGTGTGGACTTGTCCACGACAACGAATATCTCGACAAGTATGTTGAGATAATGGAAACGAAATCTGCTCCAACGAAGGAGATTGGGGTGCATAATAGACACCATATCATTCCCAGATTCTATTTCAGAATCAATAATATTCCGATTGACAACTCGTTTGATAATATTGCCAATCTTCTATTCAAGGATCATATATTGGCTCATTACTATCTGGCATTGTGTGCAACAGAAAAATACAAGTTCAAGTCAGAATTGTCTTTTTTCAGAACCACCGGCTTTATGACACTTCCGAATTCAGAAGAGGCAATGGGTGATATGGATAGATATGATGATGTGTATAGGTCATATGTTTCCAATTGCACGAAGAAGATGACAGGTCATGTCATTTCAGAAGAGACAAAGCGAAAGATAAGCATTGCCAATACAGGGAAGCGCAGAACGCCAGATGAGAAAAAGCGCATTGCAGAAGCGACAAAGGCAGCAATGACTGACGATATGCTGAAGAAGAACATTGAATATCATGCAGGAAGCATATGGGTGAATGATGGTGTTCACAGCAAGTAGATTCGTCCAGAACAGATTGATGAATTCCTGAAACTTGGTTGGACTAGAGGACGTACAAAGTTTTCATAGGTAGCTATAATGAACATGACGATTGCTAATCGGAAGATTGCACAAGAACGAAAGCAGAAGGAGACAGAGCAGAGGGTCAAGCACACATGCGTTGACGCCTGATTGTAAATAGAGTTGAAACAACAAAGAGGTCAATGAAATGGAAAACATAAAAGTTTCAGAACTTCCATAGGCAGAAACATTGAACGACAGTGGGCTATTCTATTATGTGGATGAAAATGGAGATTCCAAACAAGTGTCTTTGCAGACTCTTAGGGAAAGCATAATGGCATAGAGTGAAAATTTGTCAAGTTCACCGATTTTTGATTGGGGTTCTTCTTTTGTCATTAAATTCAAATCGGAAGGGAGGGGTTATCTAGTTGGTTTCAGTGCGCCATGTGATTGTTTGATTATTGGTGGTAGAGTATACATAGAGAATACATGTCCACCAGAAACCATTTTGACAAATGGAGTACATGTTTCCGCTGGCACTAGAATCAAAAACAGGCAAACTTGGAATTATGTGCCTGGAAGTTCCTCTACTGGATTTGATTCACCTGGTTCTCCATCATATACTTATTTGGCAGAATCTCAAATCTTTGTTGTTCCTTCTGAAACGGAAACCAAAAACGAACAATCCTCCAAAATACTAAATTTCAAGGATAAAACTCCGGGAGAATTGACACAACTTATTCAAAACATGGATTTTGGCAATGGCGAATCTCCATATATAAGCGAAGATGACAGATAGAATTTTGGAGTATATGGTATACCAGTTGATTGGACAATTACAGGAAATTGGTCTACTGGTACTAGCTCAACATTAAACCAAAACTACGAACTTATAACGGCAGATAAAGATGCAGACTATTACAGACGTTTCGTATTATATTGTCCATTGAAATCTACTGTTCAAGGAATGGTTGAATGTTTTAAGGATGCGAATACCAATGGAGGTAAGCTCAAAACATTTACGCAATACAACACATATGACTTGAATAGAAACATGTACTACGGATCTGTCACACAAAAACAAGCATTGCCCATTTTTCCCGGAGGATCCACATATTCCATAAAAGCAAGCAACTACTTGATTTCCTTCAGGATGATGGAATGCAACGCGGAACCAAGTTCTCTTGAATAATTTGATTCCATTTAAGCAACTGCAACATGTCAAATTGAGATTGGTCTGGTCTTGTAGCCAGATCTTTCTTTTGCTTAATTGGGAATAAATGGTAAATAGTTCAAATCAGAGTTTTAAGCTGGTGGATGTTTGACATGGAAGAAACACAATGCAATAATCAATGCACTAACTGCTGCGCCAATTGCTTCAACAATTCAAGTGGAAGTGGTGGAAGCGGAACAAGTGGTGGAACTGGTGTAAATGGTTCAAACAAGATACAGATAACATGGGAAGATGGTCTGTGGTCAAAGAGGACGTTCCATTCTCCAGGAGAAGTCATTTAGAGTGAATTCATTCCACCTACAAATCCACCCGGCTATTTCATTGGGTGGTTCATTGGCTCTGTCAATGGAGAGCAGATAAGTTTCCCATTCCGCTGCGAAAAGAACATTACGGTTTTCGCAAAATGGAGAACTACGGAACACACAGTCACGTACAACGGTCCAGTTGACTGCACTGTGAATATTATGATTAAAAAAGGTGATCAGACATCCGAGTGGATATCGCAGAAAGTTCCACATGGTGCGACAATAAAGAGTCTGATAATACCTGAGCAGATTGGATATCAGTTCATTGGGTGGTTTGACGACGCCGACAATCCATTCTCAAACAGCTTTCCAATAAACCATGACCTTGACGTATATGCCCATTTTGACCTGATTAAATATGACTTGACATGGGATTTGGGTGGACATGGAGAAATTACCTCTCCGGTTAGGAGAAAATACACTGTCCTTGACTGGGATTCCGACACAATCACACAGGGCGTTGTTCCAGTGGGGTACGAGCCAACCATTGAATTTTCTGGGTGGGATGGAAATAAAATTCCGGTTGGAACAACGGGGGATTTTACCTTCACCGCTAAATGGAAAACCAGACTCTATACCGTTACCTGGGTGAATGGCGAAATACCATTGAATACTTTGCAGTTTGAATACGGACATGTAATCCAATAGTCTGATTTTCCCCCGGATGTTTTTGAGGGGCATACTTTCCTTGGATGGAAAGAAGAAGGTTCTGATGGTTTTATCGAGATTCCCTATGTTGTGGATAAAAACGCAACATTGGTTGCCTAGTGGAAAATAAACACATATAATGTGATTTTGCACTATAGGGGGGAAGATGGAGAGTACAAGACTTTCAGTTAGAACTATGAATGGAATTTTGAATTGACTAAGGCATTTGATGTTCCACCTGGATATCAGTTCATTGGATGGTATACTGGGAAAGATTCCGGACTATAGGTTAGTATGCCAGTAACCGTGAACCAACACCTGGAATTGTGGGCATGGTACAAGGGTGGATATGAAGTTACATTTGATCCAAATGGTGGCGTGTTCAACAAGGTTTCCATGCCATTTTCTGCTGGGCAGAAGTTCTACAGTCTGTGCCCAACTCCAAACATGACTGGATATGCGTTTGTCAAATGGACAACTGATAGTGGAAGTGACATTGATAACAATTATGTTGTTGATGGAAACATGGATGTCTATGCCAACTGGAGTGAGGATTTGGTGTCAGTAATCCTTCATGGGAATGGAGGTACGTGGAACAAGTACAATCTGTTCCCAGAACAAGATCAGGAAGATGAAGATTCTGGCTACATTGACGGCGATCAATACAGACAGAATGTTCTGAGGGGAGTTCAGTTCATTTTGGACAGCATCCCATTTGAAAGGCCTGGGTATCAGTTCATTGGATGGTCAAAAAACGGAAATTCAACTCAACCAGATCCGACGTATGGATACTTTGACGATGACGAAAACCCTGTAATGACGTAGATAATCGTGTAGGATGACAACACCAATCTTTATGCCGTGTGGAAGCCAATAACGCTGACGTTCACTTTTGATCCATGTGGTGGTATGTTCCAGGTGGATACATCTGGAGGAACTTCTGGAAGTGGCGTTTTAAGTGGTCGCTTCCTCATAACAGAGGAGAATGCCTCCACGGACTACAGCGAAAAACCCATTCTTTCCGAAGGTCAGACACATGGAGAGAGGTTGATTTAGACTGAAAGCCTTGTAAGAGAAGACGAAAGTGGAGACAACGTTGACGATGTGGGTGGTGGCGAACAAATACAAGTTTCCAATCAGGACGTGTTTGTTCTCAGTGGCATACGGTACATGGAGTTCCCCAACGTTGACGCAGGACATCTCAATCCAGTAAGGGACGGATATGTGTTCAATGGATGGTATGACAAGGATGGTGGAAAGAGAATAGACAGATGGGATTTTTACGCGACGAAAAGCATGGACTTGATTGCAAAGTGGACACCAGTAGACGTAACCCCCGAACCAGACATTCCACAGGTTCCAGACACGCCAAATCCTCCTCCAAGCACAGAGCAGTATAACATTATCTCTCCAAAGGCAGATGCTGGAAACAAGTTCAAGGTTGTTGGCTCGTCAAATCCCTGCAGCGCAAAGGTAATTTCAACAAGGTGGTCTGGTCCAAGTGGTGGAGCTCTTCTTCATTCCTGCACCAATTACTATATTTCGTGTCCAAAGTACACCATAGGTGGTCAATCTACTCTTTTGTATCAATGCACTCAGTTCCCTGGGGAATATTACTACAAGGTTGACATACTTCCTGGAGAGGATCGCCCGAAAAATAGTTCCGCGGTAGTTGGATCTTCGTCAAGACCAGTATGGAACAGAAAGGGGTACAAGTTCCTTGGATGGATGCTTATTGACGCATATGGGCAGAAAATTCAACTATAGCCATCAATTGGTTACTATAAGACAAACCAGAAAAAGAAACTTTCGGTATACATAAACAGACGTTATGCGCATTCAATAGAAGGAAGCTATGGATCAAGGGAAGGGTTCGAGTTCTATGCAGTGACAAAGAAAATCTAATGAGTCATGTTTAGAGTCCGTTGAAAATGGTGGGTGGTTTTCCATCCACCATTTGTTTTGTGTTTGATTGAAAATGGTAAATACCACTGTAAATTTTGGAAACACAGAAGCCATGTCAGATTACAAAACAGAATTGACAAATCTTGTTGAACGCCAGATAGAAGAATTTGTGGCTAAAGTCATCAAGGACGAGTACACGGTGGACAATGGGGTCCCACCATCTGGAAACGCGGACGGAACTGGGAGAATTGGGCAGTTGATGAACTTGGACAATCCAAGGTATGAAACTTCTTCCTCCAAAGATGGAACTTCAAAACTGTATGTCACGGAAAATGACATTGGTTCATATGTTCTGGTGAACAACAACCCAAAGTATCCATCGAACATTGTTAACAGACTCAACACCCCATTTGACCACGTTGAGAGGATTTTGCTTCAGGACTTTTCCGACATTATGGGGATTTCTGGGGATGGAAACTACTTCAAGTCTCTTTTCACTTTCTCCAAAAGTGGAAATGGAGTTTCCAAGATTGAATTGAATGGGGAGAACTACCAGTCAATTGACGAGATTGGGAAGGGTCCATTTATGATTGACTCTTTCACATACACTCCATTCATTGACTATTCCCAGACTGAATATGAAACAGGTTGGATGGAAACCGCACGCGCGAAGACTGGCGTGTATTCCGATGAATTTCTGAACGATTACAACTGTGGAAAATATGAACAGTCCTATGGAAATGGTGGAAAGATCCAGTATGATGGCTTCCACAGACCTCTGTCAACCAACCTATTCACTTTGAGGAACCTGGACAAGGATCTGTACGATGCCAAGATTGCGTTCAGGAACGCCATAACCTACGTCAACGAAGATGGAAGTCAGAAGGGCTATCAGACGTACATCTACACTTTTTGTGAGCATCTTGCTGGGCTGTTCGCAAAACTGTCCAACATAAGAATGTCCCATGAGATATATGGCTTCAAGCATCCACATCACGAATGGGAGGGAATTCTGGCCCTGGACATCTGGTATCAGATGCTGTACAGACAAATTGACGCGAAATATCCATTTGACGAAACCTTCATGAACATGAACCCAATGTCCCGTAAAGAGATTTCCGAAGGAAAGGTTGAATGGAATGGAGAACGTCTTGGACGAGAGGGAATTGAAGCACTTGGACTTTACTGGATTGAAGATCCATCCGCCCCCGGATATGCCTACATCTGGAACAGAGAGATGTTTGAACGTTTTGACGCAAACGCATGCATGATATAGGGCAAAAGGTCTGAATGTGTCCTTCCAAGGGGAGTTCTCGGGAAAATCCACGCCATTATCAATGGATTTGGCACTGAAAGTGGATATGAACTCAATCAGGTGTCTGACGATTCGTCTGGAGATTTCGAGTGGTTCTACCAGAGGGGGAAGGTCTATTCCGACAGGGAAAAGTCAAGGTTCACGAAATACGTGAATCTCCATCTCGGAAGGGCGTATGAGGTGATGTCTCCAAAGGACTACTGTGAACTCAGTGGAGTGGAACAGAAGAATGGAAAGTGGATAAAGCCGAGTTTTGATGGTGACGTTTTGAAGAAAATGGTTGAAAATGGCTTCAAAGCCCTCCACGATGCTTTTGAGATAATCAAGAGCGAAAGGGACTTCAATATATTCAACTCTGAGACTCAGCAGGTTGAGGAATTCAACCCAGACAACGTGGGGAACTATTCTCAGGGTCAGTGCGCGATTGTGATTGAACGGGTGTTTTCAAGGCTCTACAAGTACCTCCAGTTCAAATCAACTCCCTGGGAGAAGTTTCATAGGCATTTGAACATTGACTCTGGATACAAGTATCTTTCCACCCAGTCCATTCTTGAATCCGCCAATCCCGAATCTGGGGTGTATTACTCGGAGGACGATGTGGTTCCATATCTGAGATATGCGTTGAAGCTTGACGAGTATCTGGATGATGGCTCAGATGTTCTTTCGTCTGACGAGAAAAACGTCCTTCGCCAGTTCAGAGACGTTCTGTCAACAAAGGTGGAACCTTGGATTGAGGAGCAGTCAAAGTGGAATCTGTGTCCAGTAAACGATAGGTATGTGCAGAGGTCATGGGTTGGTGAATTTCCTAAAAGGAGAGAGGCGACCGCCACCGATGAAACACAAAGCAACAGGTTGTCTCTTACGGTGTTTTTCGACGTTGGCAGTGAATTCACCTGGGACAAGGACTCGATTAGCGTGCCAGATGACGTCCAGATTATGTTCAACCAAGATGACATTCCTGTGTCAGTGACTTTCCAGAAGGACGATTAGAGGTTTGATTTGTCCGAAATTGAAATCCGCGTCAATCCAGCATATGAGTTCAAGGAAGGAGTGGTTGCTGGCACTGAACTCATTGGTTTTTCAACTGTCCCCGGAACTGGCATTCCAGAATTTGGCAGAAACGTGGTCATTGGACTGGAAGACTTCCCCGATGGGGCTTCTGAAATGACTCTGTACGCTGTATGGAACAAGCAGTGCGTTCTGAATTTCGTTCCTGGCATATCCAATCAGCCAGAAGGTTCGGAGGATTCGTACTGTTCTGTGGCGTGGCAGACTGGTGGAAGTTTCCAGATTGAATCTTGCCGATTCAAGCCACCTTCCGAGACTGGAAAACTTTTCACTTACTACGTGTCCGATGCGTGGGAGACTGTTGAAGACGATAGGACAGTTGGAATATGGGGGTTCAGAAGGTGGAAGTACAGTTTTGATGGTGGGTTTGGATACGTCAACGATAGTGGTTCAATTTCCTTGAATGGGTTCAACAGTGCGTCTGGTGTTCCAGTCATAACCTTCACCGCGGAATGGGAGCCGCTGTACGTCAATTTGCCATTTATGGTTGGTGATGAGAAATACTGCGATGTCCTAATCAGCACGCATAATCCACAGATACCATATCCTAAGCAGCCAAGAATGGTGGATGGAAGGACTTTCATTGGTTGGGACTTCGTGGAGGGACATTACATTGACCCAACTGAAAGCTCGCTGTACATTGTGTGTGAAGATGAAGGAACGACAATTCCAGTTGTTGACAGCGGCGAATACGTGGTGTGCCAGAACAGTGGAATTGGACAAATGCCACAGTGCGTCAATGCCCGACTTGGGGAGGAATCCGACAGCAAGTTTGACGTGACTTTCAGATTCTTCAATGCCAATGGGGAAGACGATTCAAGGCGCGAAAGGGTTGTCCAGAACACCCACATCCCAGCATTCCACATCCACCAGACATTTACCTCGGATGGGAAGTCCTACGTGTTCAGATATTGGAAACTGACAAGTGGGAACATATCTTCGTCAATGACTGTCCTCTCTGATGTCGTGCTTGACGCGGTGTATGACGAAATCCAAGAGGTTGACTATGGCGGGGAGCAGCATGTTCCAGAAACCACCGTGATTGAACCCATTGAAGATGAGAGAGCTGATTTCAGGTCGTTCACCTGCCAGATGGCGGCGCAGACCACCGAGACTGGGGAATGGCGCTGTCAACTTTCAAATCTCAATCCAAGATCGTGTCTGTGCGAATGGGTGAAGAAAT
>ODAI012688052.1_pt1 | contig 10339 bp, 9 predicted proteins | sample 1539321 | NCBI WGS metagenome assembly ODAI01 (sample SAMN02144231, study PRJEB22623) | gut metagenome | biome: sheep rumen | host: Ovis aries | place: New Zealand | reverse complement strand
GCAAAGATGAACTAGTCATATCTTTATCATCATGACCCGCTAAAGCTTTAAGCGCTATTGCGCTATCTTTGACACTTCTAGTGAAAAAGCCAACGTGATCTAAAGAAGGAGCGAAAGGAAATAAACCATGACGTGATATTCTTCCCCATGTTGGTTTAAAACCCACTAATCCAGCATAACTAGCGGGTTTTCTAATACTATCTCCAGTATCTGAACCAATACCTAATGGCACTACACCCGAACTAGTTAACGATGCACTACCGCAAGAAGAACCGCCTACTTGTCTTAAATGATTTTTATCCCAAGGATTAAATGTTTTACCTAAATGGCCAGTTGTTCCTGTACCACCCATAGCTAATTCATCTAAAGTAGTTTTACCAATAATAATAGCTCCTTCATCAATCAACCTTTGATATGTATCGCTAGAATAAATTGGATAATAATCTTTTAAGATATTACTTGAAGCAGTTGTTAAAATATCTTTTGTTGAAAAATTATCTTTAATAACAAAAGGGATGCCCCACAATAGGTTATTTCTTTTTTGTGGATCTAATTTTTGGACTAATGCGAGAGCTTCCTTTTCACAGATATATTCAAAAGCATTATTGTTATCATTTTTTGCCCGTTTTAAAGATTCTTTAACTAATTCTAAAGGTGTTACTTTATTAGTTACTAACGCTTCATGTATTTCTTCTATTGTTAAATCTAGATAATTCATTTTTTAATTACCCTTGGAATAATAATCACACCATCTTTTATATCTTTGGCGTTTTTTAAAATATCTTCTTTATTAGCATTTTGAGAAACAATGTCATCACGTAAATAAGTAGTTTCTATATCAAAAGGAAAATCCATTGGAGTGGCTTCATCGATATGAGGTATTTCAGATAGAAGCTCAAATTGATTTAAAAAGAGATTTATTTGACTAAAATAAAAGCTAAGCTGATTATCATCTATATCAAACATCAACTTATCTGCGATTAGTTTTAATGCATTTTCATCAATGGTTTTCATATCAATTAACTTTTATGAATATTAGCATACTTTTTGTTTTATCCAAATAAAAGAAAAATCACCCAAATATTTGGATGATTTATATGTTAGGTAAATATTTTATTTTATGAGTTCTAAAAATTCTGTTTCATCAAGGATTTGAATTCCAAGAGCTTGTGCTTTATCTAATTTGCTACCCGCTTCAGTTCCTGCGATAACTATATCAGTGGCTTTACTAACAGAACTAGTAACTTTGGCACCGAGATTTTCTAATTTTTCTGTGGCTTCTTTTCTGCCCATGCTCGCTAAGGTACCAGTTAACACACAAGTCTTGCCAGAGAAATAAGAATCAGCCGCTCGAGCGGTAGAGCCTAGATAATTAAAATTGACACCTGCTTCTTTTAATTTTTCGATAGTTTGTTTGTTATAATCTTTAGCAAACCAATTGACGATAGATTTAGCAACAATAGGTCCAACATCAGGAATTTCTAATAATTCTTCTTCACTTGCATTAGCTAATGCATCGATGTTTTGATAGATTTTTGCAAGGTTTTTGGCCATTTTAGCCCCAACTTCTTTAATACCTAATCCAAATAACACTCTTTCTAGAGAATTAGATTTGCTCTTATCAATAGCGTCGATTAAATTATCGATAGATTTTTCTTTCCAACCATCTAAAGCAATAACTTCATCGCGATGGTCCATTAAAGAATATATTTCCACAATATTATGGAAAAAGCCTTGATTGAAGAATTGCTCCGCGACTTTTTCTCCTAATCCTTCAATATCCATTGCGTCTTTACTAGCGAAGTGAATAATAGATTCAATTTGACGTGATGGGCATTCGGGATTTAAGCAAAAATGCATAGCGTCTTTTCTTACTAATGGGAAACCACAGTCTGGACAATTAGTGATCATTTGGAAAGGAATTTCTGTTCCTGTTCTTCTTGATATAACTGGTCTAACTACTTCGGGAATAACATCTCCTGCTTTTCTAAGGATGACATAATCGCCAATCATTAAATCTTTTTCATTAACGAAATCTTCGTTATGCAATGTCGCTCTTTGGACAACTGATCCAGCCACTCTAACGGGCTCTAATACGGCATTTGGAGTAATTTTACCTGTTCTACCAACTGTAAAAATAATATCTAATAATTTAGTTTGCACTTCTTCAGGAGGAAATTTATAAGCAATAGCCCATCTAGGTGTTTTTGCGGTGTATCCTAATTTATCATATAAAGTCATGTCATCGACTTTAATAACAATGCCATCAATGTCATAAGGTAATGTGGGGCGTTTTTCAGTATATTCTTCAATATATTTTAAAACTTCATCAATGCCCTGACATAAACGCCTTTCTGGATTAGTTTTAAAGCCTAATTCATCCGCCATTTTTAAGGCTTCAGAATGATATCTAATATTAAAATCACTGGCATTAACAAAATAATACCAGAAGGCATCTAATCCACGCGAAGCCGCAATAGAACTATCTAACTGGCGAATGCTTCCGGCTGCGGCATTACGGGCATTAGCAAAAAGTGGTTCACCGGCTTTTTCTCTTTCTTCATTGAGTTTTTGCAGGGTTTTTTTCGGCATGAAGACTTCACCACGTATTTCAAAATCACCATCTAAATTGATATGTGAAGGCACTGATTTAATAGTTAAAACATTAGCGGTCACATCTTCACCGGTTGTTCCATCGCCACGTGTCGCGGCATATAAAAGATTTTTGTTATAGACTAAAGACATACCAAGACCATCAATTTTCATCTCGGCCATATAAGTGACTTTATCTAATCCAGTTACTTCTCTTATCTTACGGTCAAAATCTCTTAAATCATCTTCATTAAAGGCATTTGCTAAAGAAAGCATCATTCTTTGATGAGTAACTTTTTTAAATTCATCTTGCACTAACCCACCCACTCTTTGTGTTGGTGATAATGGGGATATTAATTCAGGATGATCTTTTTCAATCATGATTAATTCTTGCATCAAACGATCATATTCCGCATCGCTGACAGAAGGATTATCTAATACATAGTATTCGTAATTATATTTTTCTAATAATGCCGTTATTTCTGCGGCTCTTTCTTTTGGTGTCATGCTTTATGACCTCCTTTTGTAACATATGGGTGATTGCCCATAATGGATTTTGTGCCATGATTATCAAAATTGACCTTGATAATGCCGTCTCCTTCAAGTTCAACAACTACTCCGTTACCTAATGTTTTATGAATGACTATATCTCCTACTTTCCATTCATCAACATCATTTGAGACTTGGCTAAAGTCTTGTCTAGTTTGTTCATCTTTGCTGAAGTCTAAATTAGGACCATCATCAAATGTATATACTTTCGGATGTTTAGGACTAGCAGAGCGGAAAGGAGAATAATCGCTTGTCGACATAACCATATTTCCACTTTCTTTAATAAATTGAGAAGGTGTTAATTGCCCACCCAAAACATAAGAATAATCATTAGCGAAGGTAAGATATAATCTTTCTTTGGCTCTAGTCATTGCCACATAGGCTAATCTTCTTTCTTCTTCTAAACCTTTATAACCGCTTTCTAAAGCTGATCTAATATGAGGGAATACACCATTATTAAAACGTACAACAAAGACAACTGGATATTCTAATCCTTTAGCGGTATGAACTGTCATCAATGTAACAAAGTCACCATCGATTAATTCATCTTGAGCGCTTATGAGGGCTATGTTTTGTAAATATTCATCAAAAGTGGATTCTGGATTGGCCTTCAAATAATGTCTGATATCTTGGAAAAGAGCTTTAACATTTTCTAATCTTTCTTCTCCGTCATCATCATCTTTTAATAAATAATCTTGATAGCCCAAAGAAATAATCATATCCTCTAAGATTTTAGAAAAGACTTCTTCTTTTTTATTGATATCTTCTTTAGCGGTTTCGATTAAAGTAATCATTGTTTTTAAGGAATTGATAGCCTTTTTAGGCGCTACAGTTTGTTCTACTTCAATGTCTTTTACATATTCATAAAGACTTAAATTCGCTGCAGAAGCCTCTTCTTTTAAAATATTAATCGTTGTATCACCAATTCCTCTTCTAGGAACATTAATAATTCTTAAAAAAGAAATATCATCTTTGACATTAACAATAAGATGGAAATAGGCCAAGACATCTTTAATTTCTCTTCTTTGATAGAATTTTTGTCCACCATAAATGCGATATGGAATATTTTTAGCCACTAATGAATGTTCAAAATCCATCGTCACATAACTAGAACGATAGAGAATGGCGATATCTTTATATGAATAATTGTTTACTTGTTTTAATTTAACTATTTCCCTAGCTACATAATCCGCTTCGCTTTGAGAAGAAGGTGAAGCGTGAACTTGGACTGGCTCTCCTCCTTCGTTTTCCGTATAAAGATTTTTCTTAACACGCATCTTGTTATAAGCGATTAATTTATTTGCGGAATCGAGGATTTTAGAAGTGCTTCGATAATTTCTATCTAGGATAATTGTTTCCATATCAGGAAATTGCTTTTCTAAATCTAAAATGATGGATTGATTAGCGCCTCTCCATGTATAAATAGTTTGATCAGGATCACCAACAACATATAAAGATGTTGATGGTTTTTTTAAATATTTCACTAATTTATATTCGATATCATTGGTATCTTGGAATTCATCGATAAGAATATCATCTATACGGTCTTGCCATCTCGCTCTGACCATTGGATAATTTTCTAAAATATAATTGGTTTTTAATAATAAATCATCAAAATCTAAAGAAAGCATTTTATCTTTCTCTTCTTCATAGCGGCGATATATTTCCAAGCATTCTTTTTCATCTTCAAAAGCGGGCTTGATAATTTGGATATCTTCAGGATATTTTTCTCTTAATTTATTGCTTCCAATATAGCTTAATGTTTTTCCCACGATTTTATCGCTTTTTCTAAAGCCTCTTTCAGCAGCGATATCTTGCACTAATTTCTTTTGATCTTCCTCATCTAAAATAGTAAAACCACTTGGAAAACCTAAGACACCAATTTCTCTTCTTAAAAAATTAGCGGCGAATGAATGGAATGTTTTGATAGTTAAATCTTTTTCAACTTCTGGTAACATATCCACCACTCTTTTACGCATTTCATTAGCGACTTTATTGGTAAAAGTAATCGCAAGAATTTTCCATGGTTCAACATGCATTTCGGAAATTAAAAAAGCAATACGATATGTAAGAACTCTTGTCTTACCACTTCCAGCACCAGCAATAATACGAACATGTGGAAAAGAGGTAGTAACTGCTTCAAGTTGAGATTTATTTAATTTATTACTAAAATCTATATATTGCATAGCAATATATTATCACAACTAATAATAATATTCAATAAAAACCAAGATTGATTTTATTTGCTATTTTTTTGTGTAGAAAAGTGGAAATAAGGGCGTTTTGCTATATTTTTTTAAGATTTTCTAATATTTCCTTTTCTCCCGCTAGATTCTTAACAACTTCTTTATCTAATATCCAAATAAGCGTTGGTGTACCTAATATGCCAATGTCTTTAATATCATTCATGCCTATTGTTAAGCTGGCATTTTTGATGATTGGTATATCTTTTTTATATTCGATGAAATAAAAATTATCCAATTCCAAAGACTTATCGATTACTTTGTCTTTGATATTTTGGCAATGAGAACAAGTTACTGAATAGATATAGACATAATATAGAAGTTGGCCTTGATTAAATAGATCATTCCATTTGATGGTTTTATCAATAATTTCTGAATAATCGTGTTTAGGCAAGATATAAGTTGTTTCTTGGCTATTTGAAGTGGACTGACAAGATAATAAACATAGGCTAAGTGGTAATAAAAATAATCTTTTCATAAAAAGTTCCTCTACTAATAAATACCGGCAAAAATGAGAATTTTACAAAAAAATATTTTTTGATGATAAAATTCTTTTAGATGATAAGCTTCAAAAAGAAAGAAACATTAGTACAAAATATCGCTTATATGGGGGTAATGGCGGCGATTAATGTCGTCTTTGTTCTTTTAACCACTTTTGTTCCTCTTTTATTTTTATTAATTGTTTTTGTTTTGCCACTTACTTCAACAATCGTTGCTTTGCACTGTAAAAAGATTTATTTCCCCATCTATGCCTTTGCTACGATTGGGTTATGTATGCTGGTAACTATGTGGAAAATAGATGACACTATTTTTTATGTCATACCTTCAATTGTTTCCGGATTCGTTTTTGCCTTATTAGTGGAAAAAGAAATTCCCGCACCATGGATTATTATTGCTACTAGTATTATTCAATTTGGTTTTTCTCTTGCTTCTATTCCATTAATTAACCTTATGTTTAATAGAAGTATCATCGAGACTTTTGTCACACCTTTTGGGTTAAAAGATTACGCTTATTTAGATTATATTGTTCCACTTTTTGTTTTCTTTTTATCGCTTGTTCAATCCATCCTATCTTTTATTGTTATCAATGAAGAAATTAAGAAGTTTGGATTTGTGCTAAAAGAAGCAAAATTATCAGCAAATCCCATCTTAATTGGTTTGTTATCTTCCCTTATTATGATGGTTATTTTTGCTTTTATCTATAAGCCAATAGCTTATGTTTTTTTGGCTATTTCTGTTTATTTTACATGTCTTATTATTGCGGGGTTATTAGCCAAAAAGGCTATTTGGATTTATATTTCTATACCCGTTACCGCTCTTATAAGTTTCTTCTTATTTGCCCTTTTATATAAATATGTTCCTTCCCCTCTAGGATTATTAATGATAGGAATATTCTCTGTTTTAATTTTAATTATCGGTTTTATCGATAATTGTTTGTTAAAAGATAAGAATAAAGATACAATTTAATTACGTGTTATGGCTAACTTCTTTAAAAACTTCGGAAAAGGCATTTTATATCTACTAGTATTACCATTCTTACTAGTTGGTTTAGCTATTTTTGCTGTGGTTGGTCTTTTTGTTTTTATCATTTTAGGAATCAAATCAATTATCTTATTTTTTACAGGCCGTTCATTATTTGATGATTTCCCTGAAGATAAAAAAGCTAAACAAATCTTGCAGCCTGCATCCGTTAATAATTCCGTCATTGATGAGACAGTTAATCTTTCTTCAAATAGTGAAGAAGTCACAACTGGTGAAGATTCATTAGCGGACCGTTCAATTTATCTACAAAGCGAAGAAGATAATAACGATCCTTTCTACGTTCCTCAATATTTAAAATCAACACCTCAAGTGGAAGAAGAGGAAGAAACCAAACAAACAATTAAAGATGAAGATTTAGTGAGTGAAGAAGATATTGTCTACGCTAACAAAGATGATGAAGACGAAACAAAAGATGTTTCTGATAATTTTGATATTTAAAAGGAGATAAGATGTTAAAGGTTTTAGTGACACTTTCAGAAAATGATAAGCGCTTATTAATCGCTCTTCTTTTAGTGTTGATTTTAGTCTTTGTTCTTATCGGATATATCGGCATGTTAGTGACAAGAATTATGCGTTGGCAAGGCAAAAAATTAGACAATCATGTCGCTGATGTTTTAATGACCAAGGTAATAGACAATAAAAAGAAATTCATCCCTTATGCTTTAAAAAAGAATTTCCGTTTGTTTTTTAAACAATCTTGGATTCCTATTGTTATTATGCTTGTAGCAGCGGGATTTTTATTAGCTAAAGATATTATCGACCATAATTTTAGTTATAATCCATTTAACTCTCACGATGGTTTTTCAACATTGCTTTTCTTATGGGATTTTGGCAATGATAAATATTACACCACTATTTTTGGTATAAAAGTATTATCAACTTGGCCTGCTTTAATTAATGAGCCTCATCTTGTTAAAGAAGCATGGGTTAGTTATATTTTTGTTCCCGGTGCATTTGTTGGTGGTTTGTGGTATTTATGGGCGGTACAATCTTTTATCTCACGCCTTATTAGAATGTTTAAATTATCTAGAACAGTATTTGATAAGAATTTAGATAACTTCAACATCAATAATAATGTTATTAATCAAGCAAATAACCCCACAGAACCCCCTTCTTCTAATAATAATCAGCCACAATAAAAACTGCTCAACCATTTGATTAATAGGTGAGCAGTATTTTTTATTTAAGAAGTTTTATATATTCAAATAGTTGAATAAATATATTAGTTGCGGCCGTTGTATTATTAGATTTATTTCCACCGGCGAATACAGAAATCATTTCATAGATTAAATATCCCGCAAGGATGACATCGAAAATAATAAGAACAATAAAGATGCGAAATCTTAAACGTTCTTTTCTTTCTTTTTCTTCTGGTGTCAAAATCTTTTCTTCTTTGGCCATATTAATATTTTATACTCCCGCTTGTTCTTGGGTAAGGTTGAACATCACGAATATTTTGCATACCCGTGACATACATCAATAATCTATCAAATCCAATACCAAAGCCAGAATGGCGGCATCCACCATAACGGCGGGTATCAAGATACCAGGCTAATTCTTTATCATTGCCGAGTTCTTCCATCTTTTTCTTTAGTAATTCATAGCGTTCTTCTCTTTGTGAGCCACCGACTAATTCACCAACCCCTGGCACTAATAAGTCGCATGCGGCAACAGTTTTACCATCATCGTTTTGACGCATATAGAAAGCTTTGATTTCTTTTGGATAATCAATTAAGAATAATGGACCCTTGACGATTTCTTCAGTGAGATATCTTTCGTGTTCAGATTGTAAATCCATGCCCCATTCAATTTTATTATTATCAAATTTATGACCGTTTTTAACGGCTTCTTGTAATAATTCAATGCCTTTGGTATAAGTCATTCTTTGGAATTTAGAATTCAAAACATGATTTAATCTATCAAATAAAGTTTTATCAATCATAGTGTTGAAGAAATTCATTTCTTCTGGGCAGGCTGCCATCACATATTCAATGCAGAATTTCACACAATCTTCAATGACATTCATATTGTCATTTAAATCCGCAAAGGCAATTTCTGGTTCCACCATCCAGAATTCAGAAGCATGTCTAATGGTATTAGAATGTTCCGCTCTGAAAGCGGGACCAAATGTATAAACATCTCTAAATGCTAATGCAAATGGTTCAACATGTAATTGACCAGTAACTGTTAAATTTACTTTACGACCATAGAAAGAATTGGGATCTTTTGTATCATGAGTCACAACGTCAAATACATTGCCCGCTCCTTCTCCATCATTTGTGGTAATTAATGGAGTATGGACATAAATAAATCCTCTTTGTTGAAAGAATTCGTGGATAGCAAAAGATAATACACTTCTTACTCTAAAGACGGCTTGGAATGTATTTGCGCGAGGTCTAACATGAGCGATTTCTCTTAAAAATTCAAAACTATGTCTTTTCTTTTGTAAGGGATAATCTTCATCGACATCTCCTTCTAATTCACAATCAGTAACTTGGATTTCAAATGGTTGTTTATTTTCCGGAGTTAATACTAATTTGCCCACGACTTTAATAGCAGCACCGGTATTCAAACTAGATAATACATCGTGATTGTTGCTGTCGTTGTTATAAACTAATTGGACATTTTTAAAATAGGTTCCATCATTAAATTCGATAAAACCAATTGAGCCATTATCGCGATTAGTTCTTACCCATCCTTCAAGGATAACGTTTTCATATCCTTTAATTTCTTCGGGGTCATTTGCGCTAATGACGTCATATAATTCAAAGTTTGTTGTGTTAATAGGTTCCATGGATATTTCCTCTTGTATTAAATTATATCAAGTAAATGTATTTATTCATTTAATTTTCGAAATTTAAATAATCTTCGATAAACCAGTTGGGGTCTACTCCGAGATTTAAATCGGCAAAAACGCCCATTTTATATAGATGCTCGGCGACTTTTGCAATCATGGCAGCATTATCTGTTGTACACCATAGAGGTGGAATAACAATTTTTATATTTCTTGCATCCATTTCTTTTTTCATCTCGCTTCTTAAATAAGAATTAGCAGAAACTCCTCCAGCAAGAATCACTTCTTTAACTTTATATTCTTCTACCGCTTTAATAGTTCTATCAACCACCATTCCAACAGCGACATCTTGGAAGCTCTTACACATATCTGGGACATTAACTTTTTCACCTTTTTGTTCAAGATTATGAACAAGGTTGATGACGTTAGTTTTTAATCCAGAATAAGATAAATCGTAAGTTTGTTCTCCTTTTAAAGGAACTGGTAAATGATAAGTATGTTGACCTAATTTAGCATTCTGATCTATAGGTAGTCCACCTGGATAAGGTAATCCGAGCACTCTAGCCACTTTGTCATAACATTCACCAATAGCGTCATCTCTAGTTTCACCGATGACTTT
>ODAI011448730.1_pt1 | contig 10339 bp, 2 predicted proteins | sample 1539321 | NCBI WGS metagenome assembly ODAI01 (sample SAMN02144231, study PRJEB22623) | gut metagenome | biome: sheep rumen | host: Ovis aries | place: New Zealand | reverse complement strand
TTCTGTTACCTCTAATGTCAACATCTCCATTCCGTCAGACATGAAGGGTGGGCAATACTACATCTTTGTTATTATCAACAACGACAGGTCGTTGGCTGAAAAGAAATACGATGACAATCAGGTCAAGTCGCCTGTCTATGTCAATGGCAATCTGCCCAATTTGACAGCATCCAACCTTATTGTTCCTGCAACGGTGATGACATCTGAAAAGACCGAGGTGTCTTGGACACTCAGCAACGTAGGGACATGGGATGCTGAAGATGCTGTTTGCACGGTCTATCTGTCAACGGATGCTACATTGAGCAGCAATGATAAGCAACTTGCCTCTGTTCGTTCTGGCAAGTTGGCTAAGAATGCTTCAGTGAATATGAAAGCAACTATCGAACTTGCTGACAATGTTGTAGGAACAAGATACCTCATTGTAAAGGCAAATACTTCAAATACCGAGGAAACCACGACAGATGACAATATTGTTTCACTACAGTTCACGGCAAAACAGTCACCATTGCCCGACCTCATTATCTCTGACCTTTCAACTGAGGGAACGCTTCGCGGTGGTCAATCCGTTGCCGTCAAGGCAAAGGTAACTAATAATGGTGACAGTGAGACTCACGCAGACAAATGGTCTGAAGTATTCTATCTGTCTGAAGGTTACACACTCGATGTCAAGAAAGCCATCAAGTTGGGTAGCAAGACCCATGTAGGAACATTAGCAAAAGATGGCTCTTATGACATCAAGGCTGATTTCACCGTACCCGCGTCTGCCAAAGGCTACTATGTACTCTTTGCCGTTGCTGACGGCACAAACACTTTGACCGAGAAGAGCAAGGGCAACAACCAGACAAAGGCAGCAGTATATGTGGAAGACCCCAGCGATACTCCCGCCGACTTGACTATCACGAAGATGTCTGTGCCTTCACGCCTGATGGCTGGTGAGGCTATTACCATTAGCTATAACATTGCCAATCAGGGTGAATACGCAGCCAAGGGAAAACTCCGCGATGTGCTCTATCTGTCGAAAGACAACAAGTGGGACGAGAACGATGCCATGATTGGCGTGGTGAACGGTGACGTGAACATCGACCCTGCCACAGAGACGACACGTACAGTGACAGGACGCATCACCAATGTACCCGAGGGTGATTATTATTTGATAGTCCGTACAAACTCAACGCACGCCATTGCAGAGAGCGACTATGACAACAACCAGACTGTCAATCCTTCTGCCAGTACAGTCGCTTTCCAGACCCTCAGTCTTGGTGGTTCTACAACTGTAAACACCTCTGGATTGTTTAAGCTGCCTTTACATAGCGGACTTAGCGGAAAGACCGTCGGTCTCTACCTGACAACGCCCGAAGGAACGTCTGCCGGCTTGTATGCTGCTTACGACCGCGTACCTTCTACAGCCCGCTACGACCGTTCTGCCAGCGATATTGAGACAACTCAGCAGGAGGTACTTATCCCTGACGTACAGGAAGGCAACTATTACATTTTGGCTCAAGACAATGCCGCTGTAAGCCGCAGTCTCAACGAATTTGTGATTGACGGCGAACAGGAACTTGCCGAGACATCCATGACGCTCTCTGCCCGCGAGGTTCAGTTTGGTGCTACCACACTCAGTATTACAGAAGGCGGAACTAATGGTTGGATTTCCACAGAGATTCATGGAGCCTTGCTCGATAGCATCATGGACTTCCGTTTGGCACGTGAGGGTGAGATGATTCCTGCGGAAAGCATCACGTTCTACGACCAGACATCATCGAAAGCAACCTTCAATCTGAATGACGCTGCAACGGGTAGTTACAATGTGGTGTCTGAATTGCCCGATGGCACGCAGGCAACTTTGCCCGATGGGTTCAAGATTATCCCAGGTACAAACGTTGCTCTTGGGGTAAAACTTGATGCACCAAGCACGTCTCGTGTTGATGGCTACGCACCTGTCAATGTCGCTTACGCCAATGGAGGTAATACCGACATAGTGATTCGAGAATTGCTGCTTACCATCACAGGAGGTTACCTTTCGAAGACCATTGAGGGCTTCGATGAAAAATTGAGCGAACTGCATATCAAGCCCGATGTAAAGCAAGACAATAGAGGCTTCGTCACCATCTCACCGGGAATGCAAGAAACGGTCAACTATTATTTTAAGCAGACCTCCAACCAGACCCAATTGAATTTATATATTGTGAAATAAAAAAGGAACAAGATATATGAAAAGAATTGTTTTCATTCTACTATGTGCTGTCGGCATTCTCACAGTGGATGCCCAGAACATCATCCGTCCCAAGATAGCAGGCCCCAACGGCCTGTGGGTGAACAGCTACAATGGCGTTTTGTTCTTCGGACAGACAGACATCGAGACACAGAACACGGCTATGCCCATGCAGTTGCGCTTCTACTATAACAGCTCGGCCAACAAGACAAACTACGGTTACGGCCCCGGTTTCTCACTTGGCTATGAGATGCGCTATGAACTTGACAGTCTCAACAACGTTGTCATCGAGACTGGCGATGGACGTACCGACACTTACACAAGATATGGTAATGAGTTTGAGGCTCCCGCTGGCGTGTTCAGCACATTGTCATACGCCGATGGCAAGTACATTCTCACTGAAAAGACAGGCGATAAGTACGAGTTTGCTGATGCCAACCACAAGAAGCTGACAGCCCAGACCGACCGTCAAGGCAATCGTACTACGCTGACTTACTCTGATGACAGTCTGCTTACACAGATACAGGATGCCGTCGGCCATACCATCACCTTGGAGTACACCAACAAACTCCTGACCCGTGCCACTGCATCTTTCTTGAATGGCAGCTTCACCTACGCCTACGACAGTAAGCAGCGCCTGACCAAACGCACGGATGCGATGGGCTACACCACCGTCTATGACTACGACCGTGAAAACCACATCGACGAGATTACCGATGCCAACGGCCACAAGACCCACATCTTCTATAACGCCTCGGGTATGGTCAGCCGACTGAAGACGGAGGTGAGCGACAAAAGCATCCGCTACGACGGCGACAAGACCGTGTTCATCGACTACACCCAGCCAAAGAACCTTTATTCCTACTACCGCTGGGACGACAAAGGCCGCGTCATCGAGAAGGTAGGTCTCTGCTGCGGCATCCAGTCGAAATTGGAATACGACGAGGACGATAACGTCATCAAGCGCACCGATGCCAACGGCAACATCACCTCCTACACCTACGACGATAGAGGAAACATGCTCTCGCTCACCGACGCGAAGGGCAACACGGAGCGTTACACCTACGATGCCACGTTCAACAACGTCACGTCCTATCAGGACAAGAACGGCAACACCTATCGCTTCACCTACGACTCGAAAGGCAACCTCACCGCCCTCAGCGGCCCCGAAGGTTTTTCCAACTCTTTCACCTACAACGAGCAGGGCTGGCCGCTGACGGCTACCGACGGCAACAACAACGTGACGCGCACCACCTACAACGCCGACGGCACCACCGCACAGGTGATGGATGCCGCTGGCTATACCCGCAGCTTCGCCTACGATGCCTTTGGCAACATCGTTACGGCAACGGATGCCAAAAACCAGCAGACCACCTACACCTACGACAAGAACAACCGCATCCTCTCGCAGACCGATGCCCTCGGCAACACAACAACCGTCAGTTACGACAAAACAGGCAACATTGTCCGCGTGAAGAACGCCAAGAACCAGATTACGGCCTACACCTACGATGCCCTCGGCCACGTGCTCACCCAGACTGACGCGATGGGCGGCGTGTATCGTTCCACCTACGATGGCAGCGGCAATGTGCTCACCGTCACCGACCCGTTGGGACGGGTGCAGACCATGACCTACAACGAGCGCAACAAACTGCTCTCACAGATTAACGCCGAGGGTGAGACCACCTCGTTCGACTACGACGCGAAGGGCAACCTCACCGCCGTATTCCAGCCCAACGGCAACGTCATCAACTACTTCTACGGCACCACCGACCTCTTGGAGCAGGTGAGCGACAACCTCGGACTGATTGCAAAGTATTCTTATGACAACAACGGCAACCGCCTCACCGTCACCGATGGGCTCGACCGCACCGTGACCTACGCCTACGACGCGCTGAATCGCCGCACCTCAGAGACCTTGCCGACAGGCAGCACCACCAACTACGCCTACGACAACAACAGCAACCTGCTCACCGTCACCGACGCGAAGGGCAACGCCACCACCTACACCTACAGCTCGCTCAACCAACAGCTCACCCATACTGATGCCCTCTCGGCCAAGACGCAGTTTGAGTATGATGCCAACGGCAACCTAACGAGGGCTGTTGATGCCAAGGGCAACGCCACTACATACGCCTACGACGCGCTGAACCAGAACACGGCCATCACCTTTGCCAACGGTCTCTCGCTGCAATACACCTACGACGAGCTGGGCCGCGTCGTAGAGAGCAAAGACCGTGCCGGTCATTCCTTCCGTTATGCCTACGATGCCCTAGGTCGCCTTCTCAGCAAGACCTATCCCGACAATACCCAGGACCGCTACACCTACGATGCCATCGGCCAGATGCTTTCTGCCATCAACAAGGATGCCACCGTCGCCTTCACCTACGACAATGTAGGACGCTTGTTGAGTGAAACGCTTAATGGCAAGGTGACAAGCTATAGTTATGATGTGGCAGCGGGGAAAAGGACGTTGACTTACCCGAGTGGTATGAAAGTGGTAGAACAGCTTAACGCTCGCGACCTCATTACCTCCATCCTACAGAACGGAAACGAAGTGGTAACGATGCAGTACAACTCCGCTGGACAGAAGATTGCCCAGACCTACGCCAACGGTATTACCACCGCCTACTCCTACAACGAAAACGGATGGCTCTCACAGATTGCCGACGACAAGCAGGTGCTGAACCTAAAGATGACCTACGACGCCATCGGCAACATCACCCAGCGCGAGGATGTCCTCAACGCCGACCGCACCGAGACCTACGCCTACGATGCCATCAGCCAGCTCGTCAGCTTCAAGCGCGGCACTGCCGTCGATAACAGCTACCAGTTCGACCTCCTCGGCAACCGCGTCAAGGTCTTGCAGAACGGCATCGCTACCAACTATGTCAGCAACAACGTGAATGCCTACACCAGCGTCACGGGCGGGCTGAGCTTTACTCCGCAGTACGACGACAACGGCAACCTGCTTAACGACGACCGCCATACCTACGCCTACGACTGGAACAACAAGCAGGTGGGCGTGGACGACGGTGCCGTCACCGTGAAGTACGACGCCCTGGGCCGTCGCATCGCCAAAAACGCCATCACATATTATTATATAGGCGACCAGATGGTGGAGGAATACGCCGACGGCCAGCCCGTCGCCTCCTACCTCTATGGCAACGACATCGACGAGGCGCTGCAAATGACCAAAGGCTCAGCTGTCTATTATTACCACGCCAATCATCTTGGCTCCACCATGGCTCTCTCCGATGCCGACGGCACTATCGTCGAGCGAGTCGATTACGATGCCTACGGCCAGCCCACCTTCTTTGATGCCGAAGGTAGCGTCATGGCGCAGTCCTCCATCGGCAATGCCATTCTGTTCACAGGCCGTGAATACGATGCCGAGTCGGGAACGTATTATTATCGGGCAAGGTCGATGCATCCGAATGCAGGAAGGTTTATGCAGCATGACCCTCTGGAATATATAGATGGTTTAAATGATTATTCTTATTTGATGAATAAATCTATCAATTATATTGATGAGAATGGAGAATGGCTCCATCAAACATTGCAGATTATTGGAGGTGTTGGAGAAATTATCGGTGGTATTGCTATTGGAGCCGCTATCTCATGGACAGGAATTGGTATACCTTTAGGTATTGCGGGAGTTGGTATTCCGGTTGCGCATGGATTAGATAATATTTATGCAGGTACGAGAGGTCTTATCTGTAATGACGATTTCGACACATTTTATAATAAACTATTACAATGGGCAGGATGGACAAAGAATCAAGCAGACTGGGCAGAATTTTTATCATTGCTGCCAATAGACATAGCATCGATGTTTGCATCTAATGCTCTTAATCCAAAATTGTATTCTCTTTTCGAAAAAGTAAATCCAGAGTTTGCTGCAAAGTGGTTTCCAAAAGATGCTCCTAATTTTGGTGCATTATTTGGGAAATGGAAGCAAGAGACATTGCCAATTGGAAGCACATTAGATAGATATGGTTCTCCCTGGGGAAAATATCTTTCGCCAAAAGGTGTTCCTATGGAAATGAGAGCGTTACCTCCAGGAATGGCAAGAGATTATCATAAATATGAGGTAATTAAAGAACTTCCTGTTGAATCTTCACTAATTAGACCTTATTTTGGTCGATTAGGATTAGGTAAACAGTATCGAACAAATTTGTCTATCAACGATTTGATAAAAAAAGGTTATTTAAGAGAGATAAAATGAAAAGAAATATATTATTTTTTTTATTGGCTCTATGTGTTAATAATGCCAATGCTCAATGGTACAAGAAGATTTGTAACCAAGGTGATAAAGAATCTACGAAAACGAATGACCCCACCAGGGAACAAGTCGGCGAAGCCACATCCTCGTGGCAGCTCTCCTACGACCCGAATGAAATCATCGGTCCCGAGGGTTATGACTCCGTGCGATGGGTGAGCATCAACGATGTGCTGAACTACACCATCCTGTTTGAGAACGACCCGGAGTTTGCCACGGCGGCAGCACAGAAGGTGGATGTCAGGTTCGACTTCCCCAATAAGGCATGGATGAAAGGCTTCGGCATCGGAGGCTATAGCTTCTCCAACATGTCGTGGACTGTGGCCAAGCCCTCCAACGCCTATCAGCAGCGCATCGATCTGAAGGACTCGTTAGGCTACTACGTTGACCTGATAGCCGGTCTCGATGTGGCCCGTCAGCAAGGCTTCTGGACCTTCACCACCATCGACCCCGAAACAGGCTATGCCCCCTGGCAAGCCGAGATGGGCCTGCTGCCCGTGAACGACTCCACCCATGTGGGCGAGGGTGCCGTCACCTTCCAGCTGAAGCCCTACGAGGGCCTGCATACTGGAGACACCATCAGCATCCAGGCCAGCATCGTCTTCGACCAGAACGACACCATCCCCACCAACCGCTGGACGAACAAAATTGATGCGGGAATGCCTGAGAGCAAACTGACGGCAGAAACGCATCCAACGCTCCCCAACGTCTATAACCTAAAGTTCACTGGCAAGGATGACGAGGGAGGCTCAGGCATCCGTCACCTATTGCTCTACCTCGCCAACCACAATGGTATCTACGAAGAAATAGACACGATAGCCGTTGACTCCATTCTTGCCTTCCCCGTGGAGGCTGGCAAGCAGTACAAGCTATATTCCATCGCTGTGGACAACACGGGCAACCGCGAACCTGCCAAGTTGGAACCCGATGTGATATTGAATTTCAACCAGGCACCGACGGACATTGCCCTAAGTGACACCATCTTCCAGGATGACCTTGCCGCAGGCGGATATATTGGCAGACTGACATCTGTTGACACCGAAGACAACAAGACCTTCACCTACGCGCTGGCCGAAGGCGACGGAGCCATCCACAACGACCTCTTCCAAATTACCGACGACCAACTGCAAATCAAGAACTCCTTCAAGTGCGCCGAGGACAGCGTCTATAAAGTCCGCATCAGCACGACCGATGAAGGCGGAATGAGTTTCAGCAAGGCATTTACGCTTAACTTGGAGAAAGTGTTAGAGAAGCCACGCCCTGATACGTTAGTTGTAAACATCTGTGAGGGCGAGACCTGTCTGTTCCATGGAACAGAATACGACCAAACGGGTATCTACCGCTATAGCCAGAGCAATGACTATATGTGCGACAGCGTGTTTGTTCTGAACCTCACAGTTCTGCAACGCTTGGAACCTCCCCTTGTAACGGTTGAAGGAATCAGCACTCTTGTATCTTCTGCCTCGAAAGGCAATCAGTGGTTCCGTGAAGACGGAACTCCTTTAGAAGGTGCTACAGAGCAAAAGTTTACACCGACGGAAGACGGTGTCTATTATGTTGCTGCCTCGAATGGCTCTTGCTATTCTGACCCCTCACAGATGTACCGTGTACAGTTGAACGACCGCCTTGACCTAACGCTTGATTTGGCACAAGGCTGGAACTGGATTTCCTCACCCCTCGATGGTTCTGATATGCAGAATGCAAAACAGTTCCTCGACCCCATACAAGAACAGACGGCTCAATTGGTGGGAACTGAGGGAACGCTGGATGCCGATGGTTGGCAAGGTACGCTGACAACTATCAACCCTAAGAGTAGTTACAAACTGCAAATGGATGCCAGTGTACAGCATACGTGGCAGGGCATTACCGTTAAGCCTGAAAACAATGCTATCAACCTCCAGCAGGGCAACACTTGGTTGGGCTATCTGCTTACCGCAGAGAAACCGCTTGCAGAAGTGCTTGCATCCATGCAGCCCAATGAGGGTGATGTCATCAAAACGCAGGATGCTTTCGCAATCTACCTCTCTGGCAACTGGCACGGAACGCTTGAACAGATGAAACCAGGAGTAGGTTATATGTACAGCACTACACAAGCCAAACAGCTTACATATCCCATCACACGAGTGTTCCCTGTAAGCAATCCCTCGCTGATGGCGCGTCGTGCCGCTGCCATAGCTCCTTGGTCGTATGACGCACACAAGTATGCCGACAATACGACGATGCTTGCAAAACTGCAAGTTGATGGTTCTCCTGCTGTTGAGGGCGCATATACAGTAGCAGCGTTTGATGGCTCAGAATGTCGTGGCATAGGCCAGTACATTGACGGCATCATCTACATGACCATTCACGGCTCCATTGACGACGCAGAAACCTTGTCGTTCAAAGCATACGAGAATGCAACGGGTAAAGAACTGAACATTACTGAAACTATCAGTATGCGAGGTCAGCATGAAGGTACTATATCTTCACCCAAGATTCTCAATGCAGCAACGACTACTGGTATTGAAATCATCACAACTGGTTTTACCATCTATCCGCGACCACTTCGTAGCCACTTGTATATCAACGGAGAGACAAGTAATATCAAACTTGTCCGTATGTTGGAAGCCAATGGCGTAAAGGTGTTGGAAACCAATGGTTACAATGGCAATGGCGTTAACATCAGCAACCTTGTTGCAGGTGTATATGTAGTCGCCATTATTACAAATGACGACAAGGTATATTACGAAAAGGTGTTGAAAGTAGAATAATATTTATACACTACTCATAAGCGTAACTGCTCAGTCATGTACCCATGACTGAGCAGTTACGTGCAACAACTACAACTGTTATAGGATGCCAGCGTATTGGTGGAATAAGCGGATAATTACTTAGTTCTGTGCTGGGAGATGTTTTATTTGCCTCTTTTCTTGTACGTCTCCATGATGTTTGCGGGGGCTCGGCCTTGGCGTAGCTCGTTGGCCATGAAGTCCATGTCGGCGGCGACGTGACGGAAGAAGCGGTGATAGCCAGCGCAGAGGTAGTTGAGGCCTGCCTGGCCGTAGCGGTCGGTGGCGAAGCGGTTCTTCGGACACTCGCCGTTGCAGATGGTGAGGAACTCGCACTCGCGGCATTGGCGGGGTAGGGCACCCGTCTTCCTGCGGGCGAAGGCTTGCTGACGGGGGCTGTTCATGAGCTCGGTCAGTGGCTGCTGGAGGATGTTGCCCAGTCGATACTCGGGGAAGACGAAGTGGTCGCAGCTGTAAAGATCGCCGTTGTACTCCATCGCGGCGACGTGGCCACAATGGCGCGACAGCGAGCAGATGCCGGGCTCTTGGCCCACCCAGTTGGCCAGCACGGCATCGAACAGCTGTACGTACACCTGGCCGACATCGTTCTGTACCCAATCGTCGTAGACCTGGCAGAGGAAGTTGCCCCATGCTTCGGGCGTGACCGACTCCGGGGTGAGCTGAGCGTCTGTCGTATTGCTCGATTCCGTAGCGAGCGAAGCACCGTCGGGGGAGACCGATGCCAGCTGCAGGCCGTCGGCTCGCTGGCAGGTACGTTCGACGATGGGGGTGAACTGCAGGTAACGGCAGCCGATGGACTTGAAGAATTGGTAGAACGCGTGTGGATGGGTGGCGGTGAGACTGCTGACCACAGCCATCGCGTTCCACTCTACGCCATGCTTGTTGAGCAGGTCGACAGCCTGCATCACCCGCTCGAACGTTGGCCGTCCGGCTGCATCGCGGCGGTAGTGGTCGTGGATGAATGCTGGCCCGTCGATGGAGAGCCCTACGAGGAAGTGGTTCTCGACCAGGAAGGCGCCCCACTCGTCGTCGAGCAGCAGTCCGTTGGTCTGCAGA
>ODAI012938356.1_pt1 | contig 10340 bp, 7 predicted proteins | sample 1539321 | NCBI WGS metagenome assembly ODAI01 (sample SAMN02144231, study PRJEB22623) | gut metagenome | biome: sheep rumen | host: Ovis aries | place: New Zealand | reverse complement strand
ACGATAGTCTCCTCGTCGTCCGGCATCTGTTCTCTGAGAGCATAGAGTCCGTTTCTTATCGAATGCTGACCGTCAAGTCCGCCGGGAACGATGCACTTTACCTTTTTGATGCCGAACTTTTCGAGATATTCCTTGAGATTCGGTATCCAGTCCTCCAGGCACACGACGCAGATCATGTCGATGTCCTCGTGATGCTCGAAGTGTTCGATTGTGTAGATGATGATCGGCTTTCCGTCGATCTCCATAAACTGTTTAGGAAGATTATCTGATTTCATCCGGCTCCCTACACCTCCGGCAAAAATCAATGCTGCATTCATTAAATCTTTCTCCTCTTTTAAAAATTAATTGTTTGCATTTATCTTATAGACCGGATAATCCGGTTTAGCTTTACCTGGATCAGGCACGATGCTCTTATCCATGACCGATCTGAACAATTCTTTGAGTTCATCATGTCCTTCAAAGTCGAATTCATTGAGTATCCTGTTCATATCACGCAGTTCAAAGCGGTACATCTTTGCGAGTATCTTCCAGTATTTCAGCATATTGGAGTATCCCATGTTCAATATACGCTCGTCTACCGGACTGAGCTTTATTGCGGCTCTTATAAGCTCCGGAGGATTTCTCCTCGCAAGGCTGAGAAGGTTCTTGAGCCAGAGTTCGCCGTTGTAATTTCCGTAATTCTTCTTTACGGGGCGTGTATTGACGATCCTTCTTATCCACGCATGGACCTGATAATAGCATCTGTCGCTGGTATGTGACGGAGAGCGTGCCATTATCCCCTTGTCGTCAGTGATGAAGCCCTCTGCTATGTTTATGGAGTAGCAGTTCAGCTTTCTCTGCGTGTATTTCAGCATATAGAGCATATATTTGTTCTGCTGGGTATAATCGACTGATGTGGAGTAGATGACTCCGTTGTCACCGAGCCAGTGGCAGTTTCTCTCGGCATTTACGATGATTATATTGTCGCCGTACTTTTTCTTTATCAGGTCGAGGAAGCTGTTGTAAGCTTTCCACAGCTCGCTCTTCTGATCGTCGAGAGTCATCAGTTTATATATAAGGACTTTTTCAGCACCGAGCTGTCTGCTCACAGTGCCCTTGAAGTCACCGTAGATACAGTTCTCATAGAGATACTCATAAGGCCCTATGAACGAGAACAGATCGAGTATGAGCCATTCACCGTCTGATTCCTTTATCTCTTTCTCGATCATATGATCGAACTGTTTCTTTACGAGCCTGTCTGTCCACTGCAATTTTCCTGCAAGGAGGTCGGGATCGTATTTTACTTTCGGATTTCTCTTCTGTACAGGAGGAACGTGGAACCAGTAATTATTCACAGCAAAGTCATTATTGACTATGTTGAAGCACGTCCTGCACCAGCATGAACCGAAGATATCCACGACTGTCGGTCTTACGACAGTATCATCGCCGGTGAAGTCTTCTTCCGGCAGACCTCTGAGGCGTGCGTAGTAGACACCGGCATTGTACTGGTTTATCTGCACTTTCATTATCTTGAACTTCTCTTCCGACAAAGTGCGGATCATATCGAGCATAAGTGCGGGAACGGCGGCATTTTTCAGCATCAGGTCATACCTTACGCCGGGTACATCGTACTCCTCATCTGCCGCATGGCTGAAAGCCTTCACGATCTCCCTGAACTCATCGCTGAGCGTGAGGTCATCGAGTCTTTTCAATGCACTTTTGCGTGAACGCCAGTCAAGCTTTTCAAGCTGTATGAACTCTTCCCTGTACTTCTCAGCAAATTTCGCCGTTGAAGACACCATAAGATGATCCGGCAGCCATTCCTTATCAAGGAAAAAGGCATACGGCTTTACCTGGAGTCCCGGCTTATACCGCAGGAACCTGCTCACTGTGAGCCTGATATCCGGGCGGATATCGTCACGGTATCTTCCGCTGCATATCAGACCGACGCATCTCCAGATATCCTCATGGCATTCCGGTTCGTAATGGCCGTCTGACAGGCGGTATCCTGTCCTTTTGCTGTAGAAGTAAAACTTTGTTATATCTGTAACACTACAGCCCGTAAGTTCGGTAAAGTACACTTCCATAGAGCTGCGAAGCTCTGCATCTTCCTTTTTTATGAGAGGGCCTTCATTGACACGAAGGTGTCTTCCTACCCTTATGAATTCAGGATCGCTGAGTTTCACAAGAATGATCTCTCCGCTCCCGAAGTGCTTTGATACTGTCACGGCAAGCTGCTTCACGAGCGGCGAAGCCTCTGCCTTATCCATGCCGGACACACATCTTCCGAGTTCTATGATGATGCGGTCGGCTTTGTTCTGCTCAAGGAATTTGTCGAATCCTCCGACTTCGGCGGAGCTGAGTCTTCCGAGGTCAAAGAAAAGTCTTTTTCCGGGCAATTCTTCATTGCAGGTAGATTCAATCTTTACAAGCTCTTCGGCTGTCTCGTTTCCGGCACAGATGAAGCTGTACTCACTGAACGGTCTGTTCGCATAAGCAGCATTATCATTGCCGGCAACTTCTTTTTCTTGCAGTAAAGACATCATTTACCCTTCTTTCCTATTTTCTTCTGAACAGCCTCATATATACGCTTACAGTTGTTATGATCGTCGAAAGCGAAGAACTTATCAGCACGGGCCCTGTATTCAGGCTCCATTTCGCACTGACGACGCATAGCTTTGCACAGTTCTCTTACGACTTCCTTCTCGTTCCTGCAAACAGGACCGAAAGCCTGTGTCTCGTAATCCATGCCGCCGGCATCATACTGCGGCGGAAGTGAATCCGGGTGGTAGTACACGAGCGGTTTTCTCATATACGCAAAATCGAACTGGATACCGCTGTGGTCTGTAAGCATAAGACTTGACTCGCACATCATCCTTTCGTAGCTGACATCGTCATCAGCTCCTGCGATTATCGTTACTTCATCAGGAGCAGTGAAATCGCCTTTCTGCGGACTGAGTATCGGGTGAACGAGGTAGATTATCCTGTAGCCGGTCTCTCTTGCACACTGAAGGAGTTCCTCGTTATTGATAAGACCGTTGTAAATACGGTAATACTCTGTGTCCTTGAAATTGATGCTGTATTCATGGCGGTGGCCTTTTTTATTGGTACCGGCTGTTACATTTCTTCTCCATGTAGGAGATATGAGTATCTGTTTTTTGTCGCTGTTGACAAGTCCGTCGTATCTCGGAGCACCTGTGAGGAGGAGCGTATCCTTCTTATATCCGTACACAGGGTGTTTAAGGTTCCTGACCTCGTTCGGAGATACACAGAAATAAAGCTTCGTATCATCAAACAGGCGGTTCTGGAACTGAGCTATACGCTGTATCGTCAGACCGTGCTGAAGACAGAAGACATCGTAATTGAGGAGTCCACGGAAGTATTTTTCAAGCTGCGGACCGTATCCGCAATACTGCTTTACATCTACTCGTGTTGCGAATACGCACTGTGTATGCAGGACTGTGAGCTTCTCTTTCAGTGAATTGAACGGGAGAAGGTTCTTGTAGGACTTTTTCAGTCTCTGGAAGTCGCCGCAGTCCTCATTTGCAACGTAGTACATATCAACGTCTTTCTTGTGGTTATCGGACACATAGCGGAAGAAGTATTCTCCGTTGTCTCCGCCCTTGAACAACTGGTCAAAGGTCACCCATACAGGACGTTTGCGGAAGAACGGACGTGTGAGCCAGTAGAGCATCCTGAGTTTTATGCTCTTTTTCGCACGTACAAGTTCTTCACCTTTACTAAGAGCCTTGAACTCTTTATAAAGCTTTCTTTCAAGCCTGAATGCAGCGAATCTGCTTCGTTCCCTGAGCATTAGAGCCTGCTTGTTCGCATCATACGTCATTATGTATTTGCTGAACATCCAGTAGCTGCTCGGATAATCATTCACAAGACGTGACTGCATACGTGGGAACACAACAGGGAGCGATCTTCTGAGGAGACCGTACCTGAACTGGAACGTTATGCCCTTGCCGACAGCTCCCGCAAGCTCGGAAGCCTTGAACCTCACCTGGAAGGTGTACTCTCTGTGTACCGACCTGCCGAAATACTTCTCAAGGGAATATATCTCGGTCGGAGTCGCCTCACGGCTGATGCTGCCGCAGTTCACAACGCACTTTATCTGGTCGAACGGGAAAATGAACACATTGTTCAGTCTTCCGTCAATGATAAGCTCCTTTGAACGCTTGTCATAGTCCATGCAGTAGACAGTAGCCTTGAGCGTGCTGTACACGTCGATGAGTGCAGTTCCGTAAACTCCGGCATAGTTGTTGGAATTATCCATTGCTATGACCGGGTAAAGATCAGGATCACCGTTCTTTATACGCAGCATCGTAAGTCCGAAGTACTTCGGGAGTATAGCCATTTTATTGAGATTATACGATGCGAGTATATTGTCATCTATAAGTGACATGACTTTTTTCATTGCATTGAAATAGTCGTCAAGATCCTTGTCGAGAAGTATGTTCTTGCTTCGCTCATTTCTGTTGCAGGCAAAGCGTATCTCTATCAGATAGGTGATAAGTGTTTTAACAAACGGAGAACCGGGATGTTTTTTCAGATAAGGAAGATATGTTTTGAGCAGCGTATCTGTATACCATGCCTTTTCGTACTGTCTCCTGTAGTTGTAGAAATCATTTTCAAAAGGCTCAGTGCATTCGAGTCTGATACCGGTGAGCTGATAATCCTTTCCGTCAAACAGGAACTTGATAAGGAAGAGTATATCTGCATCGTCCGGCACCTTTACGCTGAATCTCCGTCCGCCTATCAGTTCATACCTGAGAAGGAATCCCGGAAGGAAAAGGCTGAACCTTGCGAAATTAGCCGTGCTGTGGTGGTAGTTTTTCGGCTCGAATGGAAGATACGGCACCGGATCACCTTCGCTGTGGACATATACCGGAAAGAAGCTCCACGCATTTATTATATGCTTTGCAGGGATAGTATTCTGCATCTTTTCCAGATCTGAGCAGCGAAGCTTTACGGTAAGATCTGTAAAGTTCACATAACCGCATTCAGAGAGCAGACCTAATGCCTCATTGTAACACGCCGTATACGGTTTGTCCTCACAGCCGGCATATTCTGTTCTCCCTTGAAAGCGATCGGCGAAACGTTTGCATACAGCTTTTGTTTTTTCAGAGCAGATCTGATCGGCAAAGATCAGGCGGACATTTTTCCTGAAATAATCTTCATTATCGGTAAAATGCCCCAGCCACTCTTCAAGCGTATCTTCTTCGTGTATCCATAAGACAACGCTACAAAAACAATTATCATCCATATAATGCTACTCCTAAAATTTATGTTATATTTTTACTCTTACCTCTGTATGCTCCGCATATATGCCGAGATCGAGGAAAGCTGCCTCGTGATAGGCGGTCTCACGCACTTCCGGCTTCATATAGTCTCCATACAGAAAGGAAAGATATTCTTTGTAATATAAAGGCACAGGGAAAGATCTTCCTTCAAATTCCGCTTCCGTCACTTCGCTGAGCCATTTTGCCGGGAAAGCACCTTTCCCGATATTGACTCCCATGCCGTCGTAGAGGTTATCTGTTTTTCTTTTGTCATACAGTGTCAGCATCTTCTTCTGGAACCATTCCAGGACACTGAACGGAAGCACGGTCTTGATGATATCGAAAATAAAATATCGTTTTTTACCTGTGACTCTGCACGCAGAATCGCCCGACCATTTTTTGAATACGAGTCCTCTTGCGAGCAGTGTGAGTTTCTGATGTATCTTCTGCCCGGTCTTTGAACCGGCAGTGTGATCGTGTGCAAAGATATCGAGGAACACGCCTTTTTCCAGCTCCGGGAAGCGTGCGAGGAACTCACTGCACATCACAGTGCCTCTGAGCCTTATCTTTGCGTTGAGGTAATGGCAGCCCTTTTCGTCGGCTGATGTCTGAAGGAACAGATGCTCCGGAAGGTCGTGCCTTGCGGCTTCGAGGAACTTCTCGTAATCCTCACGCAGCATCATTATATCGACATCGTCGTCCCACGGTATGAAGCCGTGTTCACGTACAGCACCGAGGAGCGTGCCTCCTCCGAGAAAATATTTTATCCCGTGCCGCCGGCAAATGCTGTCAACATCGCACAGCATACCGAACAGGAGTTTATGTATCAGAGGCATCTGACCGCCGTACATCTCTTCCGGCACGGCAGGTGAGGTGTCCTCACGGATAAGCTGTTCCATAGCAATCATTCAAAATAGATGCCGGAATATTTTTTCAGGCTGCGTACAGCATACCAGCACCAGTAGTACACCGCAGCCGGCACTGACAGTCCCACATGGCGGTAAGTCAGGTACGTGCGGTACGATGATTTGATCTTGTTGTAGGACAATGAAGTCCTTGATATCCTGTATTTGAGCAAGGGCAGGTCTATGCCCTTTGCTGTTTCTCCGTTGTCACGGAGTATCCTTATCCACGCAGCGTAGTCATCGCAGAGGAAATTATCTGTCTCGTAGAAGCTGTCATAGAGCAGGTCTTTTCTCACGAGGACTGAGGAACACGGGATAACGTCCTGTTTGAGTATCTCAGGATACGCTATCCTTTCCGGGACGTGGAAGACGAAATTCTTCAGTCTGCCTGTCTCGTCCATGAACATCGATGCGGTGAATATCAGGCGGCTGCCGCTCTTCCCGGCTTCGTCCATCTGTAAACGCAGCTTTTCGGGAACCCACTTGTCATCGCTGTCGAGGAAGGCGATCCAACTGCCTCTGGAATTATTTATGGCACATCTGCGTGAACAGGCTGCACCCGATCTTTTTCCTCTCAGGTTGATGAGCCTTATCCTTTTGTCGCTCTTTATGAATTCCTTGACGATATCGGAAGTAGCATCTGACGAATGATCGTTCACTATCACCAGTTCCCAGTTCTCATAGGTCTGGGCGATGACAGATCTTATCGAGCCGCCGATGAACTGTCCCCCGTTTCTGACAGGCATGATAATGCTTATCAGGGGATCGTTATTTTTCTCATATCCCGTCAATGATCCACCTCCACCGCTTCATGATAAAATACCCGGCAGCAGCAATGCCGCTCAGCAAATCTGCTGTCAGACACGTCCGGCAAGCCTCCTGCGGCTGTATACGCTTCTGCACGGCAGATCCACAGAACACGGAGCAGCGAGCCGGCAAAAAAATACGCATTGTAATATCTGACATAAATTTTAAACATAGGTATATCGAATATTATTTTATCACATTCTTATATAAATGTCAAGTATTAAATTTACCAGTCATGCCGAAGAAAAGGCATAAACAGGCACAGGCCGGAGCATCTGTTTTTTCGTCACATCGATGATATTTGTTGAAAAGCCGACATTTTTATTATATCATCGTGCTGATAATGAGTCAATAGCCTGAGCTTATTTTTGATGTTCCGTTATCTTGTGTTATCGAATATCATAAGTTTTGTATGATATGCACAAACAGTTCTCCACTGTTCCGGGAGTGATCCTGAGACTGTACGGACGGCAGATCAATGAGAACTCCATAAAATACCGTACTATATAGTATCATATATTATTATATATGCAGCTCCAAGACAGTGAAAGCATCTCCGGCATCAAAAGGAAAGACCTGCATCACCTTTCCGTGATACAGGTCTTCTGTTCTCATAGTAGATTATTCAGTCCGCAGGAACGCACCTGAGACTTCCGGAGATGATGTCACTTCCGGAAAACTTTCATTCGATCAGAACCAGCACCAGAACCACGGATCATAGCAGCAGAAGTTGTAATTTGAGATGTACGGACGTGATTCGCTCAGTGAAGCGATTCCGCAGATGAGCTTAGCTGCTGTGAATACACCGGCAGAAGCTGATGTTACAACGTAGTTAGTGCAGTTGGACTTGACTGACAATGTCTCTGTATTGCCGTCAGCATCGGTGATATCACCTGTGAAAGTTCCGCCGCTGTAGGTAAGTATGCCTGATGCGGTAGATGTCCTGGCAACGATAACAGGAGTGAACCAGCCCTTCTCGTACTTGTATGTGGTATACATAGTGAGAGTATCGAGGTTCATGCTCTTTCTGCCCTGTGCAGCCATGAGGCAGCTCGACATTTTTGTTGCGTACTGTGAAGCGTCGTCGGAAGTTCTGCTCATGTCAACGGGTTTGAGCAGGATATACTTTGTTCTGTCGTCGAGCTTGTAAACAACGCCCTTCATGTTGAGTACCTTATAGCCTGTCTCCGTCTTTGCGTAGCCGTAATAGTAAACGTCATTGCTGTCTCCGAAGAAGCAGAAAGTATTGTAATCGATACCGTCAACTACCTGATAGCCGCTGTAGATGCCCCACTCGTTAGCCATGAAAGCTTCATTTGCAGAGCCGTCAGGGTTCGTGATGTAGTTGTCATCGATGAGGAAAAGCTCGCTCCAGCTTCCCTTTGTGTATTCGATCTTTCCGGACAGAGGTGCTGAACTGCTTATCGATGAATAATCCATTGTCTCTGCACCGTAAGCACCGAGGAAGCTTCCGAGGCTGGCATTGAAGACTTTCATCATGCCTGCCATGCTCGGATCAGCAAGTCCCATATCGAAACCGAACAGGCCTGTTGCACCGATGTCTCTGCTGACTTCGGTTATCTCTCCGTCAGCGTATGTTACGTATACCATTGAATCATTTGAAGCAACGACGCCTTTTCCTTCGTTAGCTATAACGTTGAAATAAACGACAGCAAGATCGCCGTTGTCGCTGAGACCATAGAAGGAGATATCCTTTCCGTCCTTGAGCGTACCTCCTGCAATGGTGATATTGTGGACGTTATCACGAAAATCGAACAGTTCACCGTCAACAGAGTAATCATAATCAGATACAGAAACGGCTTCTGTAAGATCAGCTTCGGGTACGAGTTCCTCAGCATTTGCTGAGAGAGGAGCAATGAGTGATGTGGCTGCCATGCAGATAGTAGAAATAACTGCGATCGATCTTCTGAACTTTTTCATAAATAAACCTCCTTGTTCACAGTCCCCCGGATATGTGCGGAAGAGCTGCATTTTTTGTTTTGTCGCTTGGAATCGTTTTATCCGGTCTTTGCTTGATGTATATATATTACCATATTATTTCAAATATGTCAATAATATTTTGTGAAAATACTACACAAAGTTCATTTGTTATTTTTGTAAATTATGTCGCTTTTAAGTTGGTATCTAATAAAAAAGTTGTTGATATTGTTTAAAAATGATCATTTGCGTTTAAAAAAGACAAACAACATAAGAAATATTATGCTTTTCCTGCCGAAACAGACTTTTTCGACACGAATCGACAAAAAATACCTTTTTACAACAAAATCCGCCATTCCAGACCGCCGATTACATGGTATAATTTTTCTGTATACTAATGTGGGAGGTCAATCAATGTCCGAAAACGCCGATCTTATTATCGTAAAAACACTGCTTCATCTCGGTATCTCACCAAATGTCAAAGGCTATCAATATCTTCGTTACATTATCGGACTACGCTCACAAAAATCTGACTGCCCGATCAATACATCATCACTGTACGCAAAAGCTGCCAAATACTTCGGAACAAATCCTTCCGCTGTCGAAAGAGCTGTCCGCCATGCTATCAAGACAGGCTGGCACAGAAGAGATATCGCAATAGCCAATAAGATCTTCTTCTGTATCATGCAGAGCAAACGTGATATACCTTCAAATTCGCTGTTTATCAGTGTCCTTGCAGAGTATGTCAGCTTCGCAGATGACGATAACATTTGAAGACACCCACGCAGTGATCCGTGAGATCAAGCCAAACGAAAAGCGGACAAAGAACATAACCCTTTGTCCGCTTTTCATATCCTCAGTTCTGTGATGTTTCAAAAAATATCAAGTCTTCCGGTGATGAACTTCACAATGTCTATGCCGAAATAGCTGCATATACGCCTTATCTCACGCAGTGTGAACTGCTCCGGATCACGCAGGCGAGCGGCATATGTGACTCCGCTCCTGCCGATGAGCCTGCCCATTTCATCATTGCTGCGTTTCCCTTGCAGCATCTCAAGATTGCTGCGGAGGCGGAGAACTTCCCTTTCGTGAAGCTCCTCTTCTGTTTCCGCCTGCATACTTCAGCACCGCCTTTCTGTTATACCCCACCCCGCTGCGGATCCGCTGCTTACATGAGAGTTCGCTCTTTTATGAGGAAAACCCTTTTGAAAAAGGGTTCCTCTCACGTCAGCGGCAGGTCTGCTGCGGAATGGTGCTATTGACTTTTTGGGGATATCATTGTATACTTAATACAGTAAACAAGGGAAAATACAGGGAATGATATCCGCTGATATCATTTTATCTCATATTTTTGAGAATGTCAATCCAAAATCTCATTTTAATAAGATTTTCGTCATCATGTATATTTTCTCCGACTTATTTT
>ODAI011985090.1_pt1 | contig 10340 bp, 18 predicted proteins | sample 1539321 | NCBI WGS metagenome assembly ODAI01 (sample SAMN02144231, study PRJEB22623) | gut metagenome | biome: sheep rumen | host: Ovis aries | place: New Zealand | reverse complement strand
GCCCGGTGGAGCTTGCCCTGCTCGATGTAACGGGAAATGGTCTGTGGCGTCTTTTTAAGGACATAAGAAGGCTCGCCACATGTCATTACCCGAGTGTCGTTGCAGATGGACGTATGGATGCGGGAAAGGGCATCAATGATACCGGAAAAGTCGTTACTTGTTTCCATCGGATTTCGGTGTTACTTCAATGATATAAACAGTATCATCCTCCTTATTTTGCTTAAAGGAGAATGTTCTGTCGTATTCGGCCTTCGCACCGAGGAGCGCGGCCACCGTCCGCAGGGAAACAAAGTCCCGGTAATCGGTAATGCGCCAGTCCGTGCGGCCATCGGGGAGCTGCTTAAGGAACCGCGTCCACTTCCTTGCTGCGAGAAGTTCTGCGGTGGTCATAATCTTTTCTTCCTTCATATTACTACTGATTTTCTATTCGATAATACCCGCGATGAATTTCTGCAAGGCAATCTTCACCCCGGCGAGTTCGGAGAGCTGCGCGTACTTTACAACGAAGTTCTGGGCATCGTTCTTTGCTTGTTTCAGGAGGTCTTCGTAGGCCACCTTATCCTTGATAACATCTGGCATCTTGTTAAAGGTGCGGTTGTTTGGACTCTCGGTCGTATATGTATTCACATAAAGACGGACGGAGACGGGCACTTCTTTTCCCTCCACCTCAAAAACGATGTTACCCAGGAATTTTCTTGCTTGCTCCCGGCGATAGCTTTCGGCCGCCTTTTCGTCATCCCATTCAAAGATATTATGCAGGACTGCGTTCTCGTCGCGGCTTTCCTCCACAACGATTTCCGGGGTGAGGGAGCCTCTTTTTTCCTCGATGCGCTCCAGCTCGTTAACCGCATCATCTTCGCGGATGCCTTTGTATAGGCTCCGCAACTTGAATTTATACTTGCTCATTGATTTCTGATTTAATTACCTTACCTGCCAAACCAAACCCGACCGGACCCAACCGTACCGTACCATGCCTAACCCTTCCTGCCATGCCCAACCGTACCGTACCATGCCGCGCCAAACCTGACTGGACTGAACCCTTTCAGACCGAACCGTACCATTCCTGCCATACCCCACCGCACCTTACATCACCTGGCCGCGCCGTACCCTGCCCGACCATACATAGCCTTACCATTCCTGCCATACCTTTCCCGACCAGGCCCCACCTCTCCGGGACGAACCGGGCCCTGCCAATCCTGATAATGCCGTTCCTGCAAAACCGTACCATGCCGAGCCACACCCTGCCAAGCCCTACATTACCATTCCGAACCGTTCCTGCCGTACCGTACCACACCCCGACGTGCCGCGCCCGGCCTTGCCTATCCTGTCCTTACCTGCCACGCCGAGCCGAGCCGAACCTGGACTCTCCGAATTGTGCCGAACGTGGCCGAACCTGGACATTTACTTGCAAAAGCGAGAGACAATCAAGCCCTCGCCTCCGTGCGATTACTGATTGACCGTCCAGGTGCCGAAGGAACCCGAATTGGCCTTCTCCGGTCGCCACTCGCCGATGCCACAGCAGAATCCGGCGGCGGCCACGAGTCCGACAATCTGCTCCTCGCTGATGCAGTCCTCCAGATACTCAATCGTAAGGTTGGCGGACCATACGGGGAAGTCTGCACGATAACGCGGGCACGCGGTCTTGTTGATGCCGCCCACGCGAACAATGTCTTCGCGCATTTCGGGCTTTCCATGAATCTCCACATACCCTGTTTCCGGGTCATCGGCGATAACGCGAATGAGCATCTTCGTCCGCATCATGGCCATGTCGTAGAGCTCCTTTCCGGCACGAACCATAGCGGCCTTGAAGGCGACTGCGGGGAAACCATACCGCTTCCCGTCAGCGAGGAAGTAGATGGATTTTTTGTATTGTTCTTCGGGGGAATCCACGGCTTTCTTGCCTTTGCCCTGCTTGAGTTTGCCAGGCGCAGACTCGGCGATTTCCTGTCTGCTTTTCTCGTCGAAGCGAGACATGATGAGGTGATTGGTCCCAACGATGGGGACGGTGACTTTGCGAAGATTCAACTTCACAACAATGTCTTTGACATCGTTTTCGTTTTTCTTTGTTGCCATAATTACTGATATAAAAAGATTAGTGAAAATTTTCATACCTTTGCATTGTGGTTTTTCGCCACAATTACTGGTATTTCGGGATGGTTGCCGCCATCCCGTTTTTTCGACCCATCCGCTTTCTTGCATCCCCGGCTTTGGACGGGGCATGGGTGCGTTAGTCGGACTTTTAATTTGACTGCGTTGGGTGGGCAAAACTCCACGTCGCGCTGGTTTTTCCCCAGCTGCCCCGTTCACGTCTATCTGGCATTCAATTAAGCTCAACAAGGAGCGCCAGACTTTCAGACCGCGTTTTATATTGCGTGGGCCTACCGCTATCCGGTCGGACGGTATCTCGGTGCTTTTTTGTAGCCCGGCTTAACCGCCACTTCCATTCAGGCTTGCGCCCTACTCCCCGGCAAGGGTGGTGTTTTATATAAAGGCACTTGGAAAAATCAAATCCTTTCCCTATCTTTACCGACATAAGTTGCAGTTACCCCGGTTTGGCTGGGAGGGGCATTTAGTACACCCCAAGTGCCTTTTTAGTCAAACACCGGGTACAAAGGTAAGCAAATTTTCTCCACTTCCAAACAAAAATGGAGAAAATTTTACATAAAAAATTATTTTAACAATACCAGGGGTGTTGCGCGTATGTATGGAGGATTTCAAGAATCGGCTCCTGATGTATGTTGAGAGCTATCTGGGCGCAAGCCAACGCGAGTTCGAGGACGAGTGCGGCCTCACTCACGGAACCATTTCCAAAATCAAGGTCAAGGGCCCGTCCGTGGAAAACCTGGCGAAAATTTCCACCACACACCCAGAACTCAATCTTAACTGGCTCGTCTCCGGAACTGGAGATATGATTATCAAAGCCCCCGTCCAGTCGATAAACGGGAACGGGAACCACCACAACGTGAACGGTTCAGATGAAAAGTATGTCGCACACCTGGAAGCGGAGGTAGAAACGCTCCGTAAAGAGAAGAACGACTTGATGCAGATGGTGCAGAAACTATTGAAATAACACGCACGCGCATGAAGTTCAACTGGAATCTATCTACTCCGAAGAAAGAGACGAGCCCGATACGGCTCGTTGTTCACCATCATAACAAGATATACAACAAGAACATCGGCATCACCATCCCGACAAAACAATGGAAGGTGCCGAAGCGCGGGCCGCAGTCCTGCACAGATACGAAGGTATCAGAGAAGATGCGGAAGATTGACCTATACCTTCATACATACCTTGACGATTACTCCACCGAGGATGATATTAAGAAAGTCCTTTCCGGCATCATGGCGGGAAAGGCCGAACTTCCGGCGGAGGCCCCGAAAGAGAAAAAGTCATTCTGGGAGTTCTGGGATGAATACGCCGCCAGGGAGAGGCCCGCAAAACGACAGCACGCCAGCACAAACAGGATAGTCGGGGAGATAATGGGCCGGAGCGACAACTGGAACGATTTGACAGCCGAATGGTTCCGCAGGCTCGTTGAGGGGTTCAATAAGCGGGAATACTCCGAGAACTACAAGTCATCCATGATAACGAAACTGAAATCCTGTCTGCAAGAGGCGTTCGATGCCGGGCTTCACCAGAACACCACTTTCCTCCGCGTCAAAAAGTCTTTCATGCCGTCTGACAGCGTGTACCTCACCGAAGAAGAAATTGAGCGTCTTTGGGCACTGGAGTTGAAAGACAAGCACGATTGCGAGGTGCGAGACTTGTTCCTCCTCGGCTACTACTGCGCAGCCCGTTTCGGAGACTACTCACAGCTGGATAAAAGCATGATACGAGACGGGGTTATACACCTCACTTCCCACAAGACCGGAGTTGAGTCACTGATACCATGCTCCCCCAGGGTGGAGAAGATGCTTAAACGTAACGGAGGGCACGCGCCGAAGATGTCACAAGTGGAACTGAACAGGCAGATTAAGAAGATTTGCATGATGGCAAAGATTAACCAGCCCGTTACGACAACAATCGTAAAGGGAGGGAAGCAAGTCAAGACCACCCAGCCGAAGTGGACGCTCATTTCTTCCCATTGCAGTCGCCGAAGCCTCGCCACTAATCTTGTCTTGCAGGGCATCCCGGAAAAGTCTGTCATGCTCCTTACCGGACACAAGACACACAGCGCATTTGCAACCTACGTCAGATTGACGAAAGAGGAAAATGCAGCCGCCTTGAAAAACAATGCCTTCTTCAAATGAAATCTAAATCGCAACGATTTAGATTTTGCGAAAAAACCTTAAAAACGGGGCAAAAATAATGAAAATTCTCTACAAAAATCTGCCGAATAAACGCATTTAACTCGCTGATTATAATTTAGTTAAGGCGGTTTTTGGCCCTTATCCTGTTGGAGTCACTGAAAACCCCGCTGGAGATATTTCCAACGGGGTTTTTCTATACCGCGATTTAGATTTCGGTTTGGATTTTTGAACTGGGCATTACTTTCCAAGAATAAATCATCAAAATTATTTGCTTGATGATAATTTCTATTGAACATTGATATATTTTAATAGATAATTGATGTTATATTTTATGCTTACTTTGAGGGAGGGAGTGAGTTTACGAGCGAAAAAGACCCCAACCCGTCAAAAAACGAGTTGCGGCTAATCGCTCAATGGTTTTTACCTACTTTTCGGTCGGTCGCTCGTCCATTTTGCGCCCACTCCTTAATGGCGTTGAGTGAATTTTCGGAATATCGCGTGCCATCGCGCTTTGCCGGACTCCGAAACGGGATTTATTTCAGTCTCCCAAGCCTTATCCGTGCGGCTTTGCAAAGTACCCTCTACCGCGTCTCGCTCCTTATGAGTGGCTATCCCTTCCGGGTGACGAGTTAAGGAGCATAGCACCGCGACTTCTTTGGCAGTTCGCTCGCCTCCGACAGTCAGGATTTGGTTACAAAAAAACCGCATCCCTGGGCCAAACAAGGATGCGGATTCGTATGTTGTGGCGTGATGCCTAACGATACTTCTTTTCGTCGCTCCGTTGGCCTCGGTGCAGGACAAAAGTAGAGCGATTATTTTGAATTTCCAAGCGCCTAACTAATTATTTTTCAAAATGTTAAATATATTTAACGCGGCTTGAAAAATACTTAACATTTTACAGATAAGATTTGCGCCCCGGGAGAGCATCACCCCTCCCGGAACGAAAAATTAGTCAGCTATTGGTTCCTTGCTTGATGTCGCTGTGCTTTCTTTAAGGCTGATGTATGTTATTTCCCCCGGTGTAAGATAAAATGCGTTCGCAATGTAGGATTTTGCAGTTGCATCATTGTCATATCGCTTAACGATGATATAGACGGTAACATATTCTGCAACTTTTGCTGCCGTGAAATACTTGAAGTCGCCAGTCTCTGGGTTAACGATATGATTTTGTCCGACCCTCTGCCTCCCCTTGTATTCTGTGAGATAGATGTCGGTTGTAATTCCTCCGTACTCTTGCGAGAGTTTTTGGAAAACGCGGTCCGCAACAACGAAAGCATATTGTGCTTCCTTTTCTGGTTCCGGCTCAGGCTCGCTGTTCTGCTTCCCGCAAGAAACGGTTGCCATCAAAGCGATGGCGAGTGCAAATAAGATTTTCTTCATAATGGTTTTGTATTAGAGGGTTAAACATTGTCATCGTTGCCGCCCCGCATGGCCTCAATCATCCGGCCCAGCTTCTCGTCACGCTCGGAGAACTTCTTGTTAAGGTCTTCACGGAGCCGCCCCACCGCCTCGTCACGGTATCGGATGAGCGCGTTCAGGGAAACGACCTTCACGTTCTTCTTCGGAGAAAACCGTGTCTTGAGGTTGCCTTTCTTCACCCAAGTGATGATGGTTGTCGGCTTGACGGAGAAGAAGCGGGCCGCCTCCTGGAAGGTCCTCCAGTCTTCGGCCTCGTCGATAACCGGCGCCAGCGTTTTGGTAAGGGTGGCAACCTGGATTCGGAGCTGTGATATTTCCTGCTGCATTTCTGCAAACAGGCGTTTGAGTTCAAGGTCGGTCATGGGCTATTGGAAATATGCGAGCGCGGCTTCCGGCATGGTTGTGCGTTCCGCGCAGATGTAACAACGGAGGGTTATTTCGGCGGAGAAGTGCCCCAGGAGTTTCGATACCTGGTGCGGGTCCATCCCCGCGAGATAGAGATTGGTCGCAAAGGAGCGCCTGGCGGCATGGGAGGTGATGGTCTGCCATTTCGGCCTTGTCTTCTCTTTTCCACCCCTGACGGTCACGGTCGGCTCGTTGATGTGAGCCGCCTTGCAAGCATGGCGAAGATGCCGGTTGTAGGTCATTCGCTGTGAGGCCGGAGTGGAGAGCGAACCATCGAACTCGTCATAGTGCTCCTGAATGTAGATAATCCAGTCGGCGGTCTTTGCTGTGATGGGGACGGAGACCTTCTTTCCGGTCTTTTCGGCAATGTAGGTCAACATGCCGCGATTGATATGCGCCGGCGTGATGTGGAGAATGTCGGACTGTCGGCAACCGGTGTACGCTCCCACAAGGAACTTGGTTGCGTAGTATCGGTCGCCCGGTGTTAGCTCCGGGAGTTTGTTTTCGAGCATCTTTAGCTCAATCTTGTCGAGGTACACGCTCACGGTGTCCTCTTTCTTGACGTTGAATACCCGTTTGTCCTTGATGGGGATTGGGTCTTCCTCGTTGTAGATGTTGGTGAAGGTGCGCAGCGTGTTCAGTTTGTTTGCCACGGTGTTCTGCGCCAGTCCTATCCGCTTGAGGTAGTCGCGGAACTCAATTACTTTGGATTTGGTGAGCTCGTCCATTCTAATGTCCCTTCCGAAGCACATACGGATATATGCAGCCACGGGGCGGTACATAGGATGGCCGTTTTCTTCCATCGCTTTTGCAATATAGGTCATAATTTCGATTTTAGGGGGTTACTTGCAGTCGGGTGGAGAGTTACTCCCCCCTGACCGTCAATCGTTCATTTTTGAGGGGTTTTTGGCCCCTCCTCCTTCTCTTTCTCCCAATACGAGCCGGTTACTGCTGCCCTCAGCCCGCAAAGGATTGCGAGCGGAAATAGGGCCCAGCCGCTCCACGCCCAGTCTTGCATGTTGTCGATGCCGTGGATAACGAGAGCCCCGTAGCCGATGATGATGGCGATGGAGATAAGGCCGGAGATTACGCTCTTTTTCATGCCGTCACCTCCCCGAAGTTGTCAATCGTTTCTTCCAGCGAACTGATGATTTCTTCAAGGGCATCTATGCCCTCCTGGTACTCGTCCTCTTTGGAGGAGCCTTGGAGGCTGTCGGGCAGGTTGTCGATTTTCTCCTGCTCCTCATCGCGAATGGTCTCAACCTCGCATTTGATGTCCCCAACTTGCGAGCAGAGGTCTTGGAGTTGTTTTCTTTGTTTCTTGTTCATAGACTTATGAATTTTGATTGGTTGTACTGCAAATGTAGTGATTTTTCGTGTAGTTTGAAACGGTTAGGCGGATATTCCATTGAACTGTCCGTCGGTTGAGTATTGCATCCCGTGTCTTGCGTGTGAGACTGGATGGGAAAAATCATCCAGATATTCGTAAGTAATCATTTGATACTTGCCGTGGATGCTTTTTTTCGTCACCTTTACCCGGACTTTCATTCGTCCGCCCATAATGGATGCGGTGTAGGTTTCTCCTTCCTTGATTCTTGAATAGTGCATAACTTATAGATTTTGGTTTTGGAGAAGGAAAGCCCGGTCAAGGGCTCCCCCTCTTGTTTTAGCACTGCGCAAGCCACCAAAAACGCCTCACCCGCTCGCGGCTTTTCCTATGAACGGAACGGGAGTATTGCCTTGGGTTTGTAGCTAATTGCCGTGCCGCGTCTTGCATGACAGCGGTGTACAAATCGCAGACTGCACCTGCTTCTGAAAGTTCTTCCACCGAAGCGTTTTTAATGATTTTTTCAAGGCGTTCAATCTCATATTTCACGACCTCGTTAATCTTCTCAATCACTTGGTTTTTAATTTGTTCTTTTTCCATGACTTATAAGTTTTAGATTGTTTTGCAGGCAGGGCTCCGGTCAGGGTGCCCCGCCCTTTCGTGGGTGGTACTACGGGCCTACTGATAGGCCCCAGGTTTATATTTCATCTTCGGTAATGTTCCAGATGTAGCAGTATTCCTCGTCTCCGACGGCGATATGCGTGTCGCTGGGCTTGAAGTATTGTCCCGGTCGGTTGGCTTTCCGAAACTCGCCGCGTTCTGCGACGGATTGGTTCAGCATGGCGATTTCGGCTTCGTCGCTGGTTTTGTACGCTTTGCACGAAACGAGGGTGCTTTCCTCATTGATGCAGGTAAGGATGTAGATTTTCATATTTATTGAATTTAATGGTTTGTTCGCGGTTAAGGGGTGGTTTCCCACCCCACACCCAATCAAACGCAGCCGTGTCTGACTGCAATAGCGACCGTTCGTGCATCCCTCGCATACTCTTCAAACTCTTCTTTAATGTTGGGAAACTCGGTCGCAATCGCCTTCATTTTCTTTTCCTCCTCGAACATCGCATTCTTGATGCGGAAAGCCTGGGCGAAGGTAAGCCCAGAGATTGAATAGCGGGGACCGTCGTTGGTGTCCCGCTTTGCAACTTTTACTGACATAGAGTGGTTTACTTACTTAAATCAATTTGTCTTTGGATTTGTCCTTCGACTTCGTTCCAGTCTCCGAAGTCGCAAACTGAAAATTTGTAGAGGAACTTACCTGATTTGTAAATCCGTACAATCACATCGGTATCGTTGATGTGCTCAGTCGTGTACTTGTATCCTTTGTAATAACTCATAGTGTGTGATTTTGATTTAATTGGTTGAACATTGGCAGATACGCGCCCGGTCGGGAGCGCATACCCATAATTACACAACTACCTCAACCTCATACGGCCTTCCTATGAGGAAACCGCTGTTGAGATACCAGCAGTAAACTGACTTGACGGCAGCTTCCAGCGTCAGCCCGTTCTCGCATTCCATCAGTTTGTTGTCATAGTAGAAGCAAACGCAGTAATTCGGGCAGGAGTCCTTGTACCAAGGAGAGCGGGAAATCTCTGCCTTTCGGACCGGTAACTTAAAGATTGGGCTGTTCACAATCTTCCACTCTGCATTAATGCCGAGGCTGTCAACAAGTTCTTGAACATCTTTTTTGATAGTTTCTTTTGTCATAGTGATATTGATTGGTTGTTTGCACCTCTCCGTCCGTTCAAGGGCGGAAAGGCAAAGAATTAACCGCGACGGAGTTTTGTAATCCATCCGTCCGCTTTTGCCTGTGCGAAGCGTTCAACCTCCTCGATGTAGTCGTGTGCGTCTCTCCATTCCTCTGTGTGAGCCATCCACCACGATTCAAATTCTATCCCCCAGAAACGGAAAGTCTCAAGCACATCGCGGCTGTCAAGGTCGAACTCGTTGCCCTTGCCGTAAATCATCGGCCAGGCAACAAGCGTGACTTCCTGGATGCTCTCGCAGGCGAGGTGAGAATCACGGTCGAGTTTCTTGACTGGCGGCATGTATTTCACAACCTTGCCAAATTCCAGCGCAACATCGTCGAACCCAATGAAACCGGATTCGGTTATGCGGTGTCCGAGCAAATCATCCAGCTTCTCAATCTGTTCATCCGTAAGGTCTGCGAGCTTCGGATAGACAAGTCTCACACCCTCGCCAGCGGCCCATCCATCGTGCAGTTCAAGGTTAAATTCCTTGGTGCCGAACTCCCCGAGGTCCAGGTTCATGTTGTCGTTAAGCGGCTCATAGTTCAGCCGCACCCGCTTTCCGTTAATCCATCTAATCTCAATGCCGTTATCGTCAAACCATTCATCGGGAAACTCCTGGCGGACGGACAGCACAATCCCGCAGTCGGAGCGTTCTCCGCCTCCGCAGATTCTGATGGTCTTTCCGTTCACGTCGTCGATGCACACATTCTCGTTTTCGTCGCACCCTTCAAAGAGTGCTTTCAGTTCTTTGATTGTCATAATGATTTAGTTTTGATTGGTTTGTAGCAAGGTGGGAGCGTTCGGGCTCCCGACCCCGTTAAAGCATAGCCTTGTAGTAATTGCAATCCCGGCGGGCCTTCCTTCGCGTTGAATCGTAGGAGCTTCCAGTAATATACCAGGCGGTCTCCTTCTCGTAAATTGCAGCGGCGATGGGGTAGATAGGAAGATAATTGTCTTCCATCTGGGCGATTTTTTCATCGGTGAGCAAGCCTTTTACGAACAACTTTTGTATGTCCTTCATGTAGTCTTCCTTGCTGATGAAAAGATGCTCCAGCTTTTCCATTAATCTTTGTTTATCCATAATGAATTAGTGATTGGTTTGTAGCAAGGTGGGAGCGTTCGGGCTCCCG
>ODAI013811949.1_pt1 | contig 10341 bp, 7 predicted proteins | sample 1539321 | NCBI WGS metagenome assembly ODAI01 (sample SAMN02144231, study PRJEB22623) | gut metagenome | biome: sheep rumen | host: Ovis aries | place: New Zealand | reverse complement strand
TAACGCCCCGCCTGCGCTCCCTTTAAACCCAATAAATCCGGATAACGCTCGCATCCTCCGTATTACCGCGGCTGCTGGCACGGAGTTAGCCGATGCTTATTCGCACGGTACATGCAGGCACCCAGCGCGTGGATGCGGTTATTCCCGTGCAAAAGAGGTTTACGACCCATAGGGCGGTCATCCCTCACGCTACTTGGCTGGTTCAGCCTTGCGGCCATTGACCAATATTCCTCACTGCTGCCTCCCGTAGGAGTTTGGACCGTGTCTCAGTTCCAATGTGGGGGACCTTCCTCTCAGAACCCCTACCGATCATAGCCTTGGTGGGCCGTTACCCCGCCAACAAGCTAATCGGACGCATCCCCATCCCGTGCCGATGAATCTTTGACGTATATCCCATGCGGGACATACGCACCATCCGGTATTAATCCCGCTTTCGCGGGGCTGTCCCGGAGCACGGGGCAGGTTGGATACTCGTTACTCACCCATTCGCCGGTCGCCACCCAGATGCATTGCTGCGCCTCGTGCTGCCCCCCGACTTGCATGTGTTAAGCCTGTAGCTAGCGTTCATCCTGAGCCAGGATCAAACTCTTCATTGTAGAATTCTATTTCTCGTGAGTCCCGAGGGACTCGTTTGTCTCTGAATCAAGGACGAATCCGTAGTATCTATCGGACCTTTCTGTCTACCTTCTAAAGGTGACGGTTCGCATTCTTCTCTACCCGCTGCACTGACTGCCCGAAAGGGAAGACCGTGCAGCTGCTTCTTGTACTACTCAGTTTTGTTCATTGTAATCCTTTCATTGTTCTACTGCCCCCGACAAGCGGAAAGCGGATACAAAGGTAGTGAATTTTCCGCATATCCTCCAAATTTTAGGAGGAAAATTTTTCAAGGAAATCTCACGGCCGCGGGACTCGCCCGCTACCCGCATCCCCTCCGGGAAAGCGGGTGCAAAGGTACGGCAGTTTTTCCAAACCGCAAAACTTTTTCAGCTCTTTTTTTCAACTATTTTTTATACACCATGAACACACACCTCATTATCAACACATTGCGAAGGAAAAAATTTTTCAAGCAAACTTCACTCTTATGTGCAAGCAAAGGAAATTTGCACTATCTTTGTGGTCAAAAGAGAAAAATCACATGGAACTACCAATATCTATCCCTATCGAAAAAGTGCTTCTAATCTGCACTGGCAGTCTGTTTGCTATCCAACTATTCTACCACCTTATTATATATATAAGAGTTGTCTGGAACGCTAGAAAGGCAGTAAAGGGCAAAATAACCTACAGCGAAGAGCGTCCACCCCTCTCCGTAATCCTCTACCACAATGGCACAGCCGAAGAGTTGGAAGAAAACCTTCCTGCCATTCTAGAGCAAGACTATCCAAAATTTGAAGTTATCGTCATTACCGATGAAAAAGTCAACGAGAGTGTAGATTACCTAAAGCGTATTGAGGAACAATATCCTCACCTCTACCACAGCTATCTACCCGACTCCTCAAAATGGATCAGTCGTAAAAAACTCGCTATAAACCTTGGCATACGTGCCAGCAAGTATGATTGGCTTGTCTTCACAGAATCATTCTGCCAACCTGAAAGCCCCCAATGGCTTTCACTCATGTCAAGGAATTTCACACCAGACACTCAAATAGTTTTGGGATACAGCCATTTCTCCAAAAAGGAAGGCTGGACACCACGTAATAGAAGTTTCGACAACTTCTTCAGAAGCCTGCGCTACCTCTGCATGGGTCTCCTGCATCTGCCCTATATGGCCACTGGCCGAAATATGGCCTACCGCAAAGAGCTCTATTTCCAAACCAAAGGATTCGGCAAGCATTTAGATCTTCTACGTGGAGACGATGACCTTTATATCAATCAAGTAGCCACTCGCAAAAACACACGTGTAGAAACTGCCGCTGAGGCATCTGTAGTGATGAAGCCACTTAAAGCCAAGAAATTCTGGAAAGAAGAGCGCTTAGGCTACGAATCCACTTCACGGCACTTTCGTGGTATGCACCGCCAATTGTTAGGCTTTGAAACCCTCACGCGCTTCCTGTTTTTCGCCTGTGTCATTACCGCTATCGTGTGGGGAGTTCTCATGCAGCATCTAGTACTGCTTACTATGGCAGCTCTGTGTCTCATAATGCGTTTCATCAGCTTGGCTGTGGTAATCAATCAGTCGGCACGCCTCCTTGGAGAGCATTACCGCTACTACACCACCCTGCCCCTGCTTGATGTAATACAACCATTGCAGTCGCTTCGCTGGAGACTCCTCTATCTTTTTAGTGACAAGAGCGAATACCACCGTAAATAACCTCTACTCGTAGCGCATCGAGGTGGCCGGATTAACTTTGGAAATGATATATGAAGGCCCTATGAGCATCAGCACAGAAATGAGTAGCGTACCTACATTCAGCAACACAAAGTACAAAACACTGAGTGATACAGGCACTGTATCCATGTAGTAGGTCTCGGGATCTGGAAGTGGAATAAGTCCCCACCAACGCTGTACGAAGTAGAAAGCCAGCCCGATGATGTTGCCCCACAACATACCCCTGCCAATGAGGAACACTGAGAGCCATAGAAACACACGGCGTATCTGTCCATTGTTAGCACCAAACGACTTAAGGGTACCAATAAGTGACGTACGCTCTATGATGATAATAAGCAATCCAGATATCATGGTAAAGCCTGCTATGCCTATCATCAATGCAAGAATCACCCAGATATTTACGTTCAACACCTCAAGCCACGCGAAGACTGCAGGATTCTGCTGCTCTACGTTTACTGCACAATATTCATGCCCATAACTGTCCACCTTATTATATAAATACGCCCCGATATCATAAGAGGCCTGTTCTAGCTGATCATAATCATGCAGTTGCACCTCCAATCCGCTTACTTGATCGGTTTCCCAGCGATTCAAACGATTTACCATGCAAAGATCAGTGAAGAGAAACAGATTGTCAAACTCCGAAAAGTAAGTCTGATAAATACCCACGATCTGTAGGCGTCTCGCACGAACGTTGTCCTGAACGAAATAAGTATCTATTTTGTCACCAAGCTTCAGATTCATCTTTGTGGCCAATGCCTTAGATATCACCACCTTATTTGTTGATACGGAGTCACTAAACTGTGGAAACTCCCCTTCTACCAGACACTCACGGAAAAAAGAACGATCATACTCTGGTCCTACTCCTTTCAACACCATCCCCTGAAAGGCCAAGTCAGTCTTTATCATGCCCGGCTTCACGGCATAGCGCTGATAGTGCTTCACTTCCGAAAAGTCAGAAAGATGTGCCGTCAGTTCGTCGGTCACCCTTATAGGCTGTGTGTCATAGGTATTCACAGATGTAGGTTCACATACCACCACATGTCCCGTGAAGCCCACAATCTTGTCCCTTACCTGCTGCTTGAAACCCGCTATTACTGACACGGATATCAGCATTACCGCCAATCCCACAGCCACGCCAAGTGTGGAGATCAGTACTGCCGGACGCGACATTTGCTTCTCCGCACCATCCCCTCCATAGATTTTCCTTGCCAGATAAAGTGGTAGATTCATAAAAGCTCTTCTATTTTTCTTGCAAAATTACGCATTTTATTTCTTTTACAAAAAATCCATCGCTTTTAATGAAAGTTTCATTATATTTGTGCTTCAATTAACCAACACAGAAAAGAGACTATGAAGATCACACTCATCACTTTTATGTCCAGTTTCATGACACCTGCTGTCATGCGTGCTACACATCAAGAGATATTGTCGGCACTGGAGCACCATTTTGATGTTACACTCATTGATTATCACGATATAGACCTTCTTCAAAACGATACAGTCTGCGTACCATTCATAGCCAGTGGTGGCACCGAGCGGCTCTACCAGCAGTGCTTCACAAAGCTTCCACGCCCTTATCTTCTGCTGGCCGACGGACAAGCCAATTCGCTGGCAGCATCGTTGGAAATAGGGGCATGGATTCGGCAGAGTGGGCAACGTAGTGAGATTCTACATGGTGACATAGATACAATCATTAATCGTATAGAACTTTACGCACATGAAACTCAGGCGCTCAGAGCCATGAAAGGCAAACGTATCGGCGTGATTGGCGCACCATCATCTTGGCTCATTGCCAGCGATGTAGATTATTTTATTGCCAGACAACGCTGGGGAGTGACCTACGTTGATATCAGTTTGGGGCATTTCATAGATTACTACAATGCCACCTGTGCCGAGCATTATGCCGCGGAAGCTAAGCACATAATCCAAGCCGCTTCCGCTTTTCGAGAAGGAACTACATTTGATGTACAAGAAGCTCTGCGTATCTACCATGCCTTGACGCGCATCGTAGAAGAAGAACGACTCGATGCACTCACACTGAGCTGTTTCAGCTTGATAGAACAGATAGGTACAACGGGTTGTCTAGGACTCTCGTTGCTCAACGACAAGGGCATCATCGCCGGATGCGAGGGTGATCTTCAAGCTGTGTTCACCATGCTGCTGGCAAAAACGCTGACAGGCAAAGACTCTTTTATGGCCAATCCATCGATCATAGATGTGAAGCACAATGAGCTTCTCATTTCTCACTGCACCATCGGTTTGAACCAGACACGTCGCTACCTACTGCGCAGCCATTTCGAATCAGGTAAGGGCATCGGCATACAAGGCATACTTCCTGAGGGGCCCATCACACTGGTAAAGTGCGGCGGTCAATGCCTAGATACCTTCTTCGTGTCTGACGGTACACTGCTGGAGAACACCGACCATCCCAACATGTGTCGCACTCAGCTGCGCCTTAAGCTACAACAGCCCGTGGACTATTTCTTGCATCGTCCCATCGGCAACCATCACATCCTCATTGAAGGCCACCATGCCCAGCAACTTCAGACCATCTTCCAGATGATGGGATGCAACAAGATTCATTAAACAGCAGAAGAATAAAGCCTACAAGCAAGTTGATTAGAGCCTATAAGCCAGACAAATAGAGCCTGCAAACCAAACGTTTGCAGGCTCTAAACTCCTTAAAAATGGATAAGTTCTCTATAAGCTTATCTACTCAGATAGAACTTCTCCAGTGTACGGTATGCATTTTCAGTGGCAGCATCGGCTTTCTCTGCACTCGTCACATCAATATACATCACTGGAGCTACATCCTGACCATTGATAGGTGTCCAAGTAGGCAGGCCCTCGCCATTAGGATTGCCAAACTTACAGAAGTTAGCGTAGTAAGAGAGGAACAACTTAGAAATAGCATAATCCTCCTCCTGCCAATCGTAATACTCATTGGTTGCCAGGTTGCCCATGGCATATTCGATGTCTGCAGAATGCACGGCACCAGCAGGCAACTTTGGACGTTCTGCCTCAGCCTTCTTCTCTTCTTCGGTCATCTCACGAACACCACCAGCGAGAGCACCCACCATATTGCCCATCTTAGCAGACACTTGTGGACGTGGATGCATGTACTTATAGCGATATACTGGCTGCTTTGAAGTCTTTGCATGATAGTCGGCCCACTTCCAAGTTGGGAAACCTGTGAAAAGGTCAGAAGCCAAGTTCAAGCTTTTCTGACTAAGGACATCAGCATCTGTTTCCAGACCATAAGCCTTGAAAATCTCATCGGTCATATCACCGAAAGTAGCAGACATAGCTTTCTTATAGTTTTCGAGCGTAGGGGCCTGATTACGCAGTACAGACATCGGTGTGCCCTCTTGGGAATTCCAACCCACCAGCAAAGGAACCTGCGCCTGCTCACCTTTTTTGAATACATCGTCAGCACTTTCTTTCATGAAGTAGCCATCCAGCACCACATTGGCCATACCACGTGGAGGGAACAAAGCCTGCAGAGAGTCAGCACTGAGTGCACGAGCTTCCGCTACGCTCATCACGCCCTTACTCTCCAGCAACTGCTTGCCAGAAGCATCGGCATCGGCCTGAGTCACAGCACCATAAGGCAGCACCTCAGCACCACTGGATCCCATTACACCAGCCAGATTGCCCTTAGACAGAGGAGAACACATCAGCAGAGAGGTAGAAAAAGAACCTGCGCTCTCACCCACGATATTGATACGGTTTGGGTCACCACCAAAAGCTGCAATATTGTCCTTCACCCATTGTATGGCAGCCACCTGATCTAAGAAACCATAGTTGCCACTACCCTTGTATGAAGCCTCGGCGGTAAGTTCTGGATGAGCGAAGAAGCCGAAGACACCCTCACGATAATTGGCTGTCACGCCAATCACACCCAGCTGAGCTATGGCTGTGCCATCGTAGCGAGGTTCACTGCCACTACCAGCCATCAGGCCACCACCATTGAAATAAATCAACACAGGCAGACCCTCGTCCACATAATTGGCTGGAGTCCAAATGTTCAGATACAGACAATCTTCACTGCGAGAGGCACCTCGGAAGCTCATGTCGCCAAAGATGTTTGGTTGCATTGGATCGTTGCCAAAGGCTTTAGCCTCACGCACACCCTCCCATGCAGGAACAGGTTGTGGAGCCTTCCAACGCAAATCGCCTACAGGAGCGGCAGCGAATTGCACACCCAGGAATTTCTTAATGCCGTCTTCGGCAATACCTTCTACCACACCGGCTTGCGTCTTCACCTGCAGAGTCATCTCTGCTCTCTGCTGTGAGCAAGCTTGAATGGCCATGGCCACTAAGGCCATCATCACAAATTTCATTGATTTCTTCATAATTGACTATTATTTATAAAATTCTGTTTCCGGATGCAAAGATAGAAATTATACATTAATATTATTTCAAATAGATGCGTTCACCCACCTCAGGCACATAGTCGGCCTTGATTCCATTGAGCTTATAGAGGCTCTTGAGCTGTATGCCATATATCTGTGAGATAGAGTGCATGGAGTCACCATCGCGTACCACATGGTAGATGGTATTGGAGAGCGACTTCTTATTCTTCTTATTCAGATAGATGATGTCACCGTCCATAAGGGTGTAGCTCTTCTCCAGCTCGTTGTATTTCACCAGCTTACTTTTGCTGATCTTGAACTCACCACTTAGCAAGTCGAATGTATCACCATCACGTGCTATGACATAGGCAATGCCATTGGCAATGTAGACATCATGCGGATTGGCAAGCCATGGCTTCTTTTTGAGTTCTTTTTGCCAACGACGTTCTTCCCTCTTGCTCATGGACTTGGTGTCGTACTTATAGAGTTCATAGTCCTCAATAATAGAGATGAGCTTGGTGGCATACGACCGGTCTGTGGCATATCCGGCCTTCTTAAGGCCCTGCGCCCATCCTCGATAGTCGGTCTGCTTTAACGAGAACAGTGAAGCGTAGCGGCGGTTTTGCGTGAGAAATTTAGAGTGATCCTCATAAGAATCCTTCACGTTGCTGTAAGCTCGGAAGCACTCGTTGGGTGCGTCATCGTTGGCACGTACAGACCGACCCGTCCAGTTATTACCGCACTTGATACCAAAGTGATTATTGCTGCGACGTGCCAGAGTGCTCTGCCCTGCTCCACTCTCCAGAAGTCCCTGTGAGAGCGTGATACTGGCAGGTATCTTATACCGTTTCATCTGATCCACAGCCAAGTCGGCATAGTCACGGATATAATTGTTGTATACCGTGTTGCGACGCTGTGCTGACGCATGAAGACTGAGCATCAGCAGCAAGGCCGTGAAGGCACCAACGAATATATTATTTTTCATTTCGATAAACTTTTTTCAACTTTCTGCTGCAAATATAGCAAAATTTCAATCTCTTTCGTATCTTTGCTTTAAGATTATGACATATTTAATATCATGAAAGAGATAAGACCAAAAATAGCCTTCCGTCTTTACGCCTTTGAGGAGCTGAGTGCGGAGGATCAGAAACTGATAGAAGCAGCCAAGGAGAGCACATTCCATAGTTACGCTCCCTACTCGCACTTCTGTGTCGGAGCAGCGGCACTGTTGGACAATGGGGAGATCATCTGTGGCTCCAATCAAGAGAATGCAGCATATCCCAGTGGTCTGTGTGCCGAACGCACTACCCTCTTCTATGCCAATTCAACCTTTCCTGATGTGGGCGTTCAGACTCTGGCCATCGCTGCACGCAATGAGAAGGGTGAATTCACTCCGAGTGCCACGGCACCATGTGGAGCCTGCCGACAAGTGATGCTGGAGACGCAGGAGCGCAGCAAACATCCGCTTCGCACTTTACTTTATGGAGAGGAAGGCGTCATAGAGGTGCATTGTGTGGAAGATCTTTTACCATTGTCGTTCAGCGCTTCGAGCATGTAATACAGAACAACTAACTATATTATCAACTAATAAATCTTTTTGACGTTATGAGAATGATCCCACTACTCTTCGCAGCTTTCTTGACTCTGCTTTCTTGCACAAAACAAGAGGAGCCGAAAGAAAAAAAGATTTCTGTATTTGCCGTGCATATCAACACCATAGCGCAGCAAGAGAATATTTCTTTCACAGAAGCAGCCATCAAGGTGCGTGAGATGGGCTATACAGGAGCCGACGTCTATCCTTACCAGGAGGCGCAGATACCCATACTCGACAGTCTGGGCTTTGGCCATTCATGTGCCATTGTACACATTAATTACCTGGGAGCCGAACATGTAGATAGTATTGATGCTAACAATCCACGCGGTTTCTTCCGTGCAGGATGGGGCGACCTGGAGAAGGCTGCCATCAGCTTTGTGAAGCGGCATGACTATCCACACCTGATGCTGGTACCCAATACGCTGCCTCAAAATGCCACAGAAGAAGATGCTGAAACCATTCGTCGTCATGTATCTGAGTTTGCCACACGTTGTCAAGCTGAGGGTATCGACTTGGTCGTGGAGAGTTTCGACAACGAGGCTTCTCTGTGCTATGGAACCGAGCGTCTGCAGGCGCTTTTGAGTAGATCGCAAAGTTTGGGCGTAGCGTTCGACATTGGCAACTTCACTTTTGCAGGAGAAGACCCTGTAGTGGCTTTTGAGACCTTGAAAGACCGTGTGCGCCACGTACATCTGAAAGACCGTGCCAGTCTTGAAGACATGACACCTGTACCTGCTGGCACAGGATGCTCAAAGATTGAGACGGTGATACAGAAGATGAAGGAATTGGGGTATGACGGCTGGTACACCGTGGAGATTTTCGGCTCGAAGCAGATGCTGAATGACCTTCAGACGGCCTATCAGAATACGGCAAGGTTTATGGAATAAAGCATTTGTTCTAATGACATAAAAGAAAGAAGGCAGGGTTTCGAGCCCTGCCTTCTTTTGTATTACTTACTTCACTTGATAGACAGCAAAGCTGTAAGGCGGCAAATCAGCATTAAGCACCTGACCGCTAACGCGAATGGCCTGCTCTTGCGGCACAATGAGTGTGGGCTGTTCGATAGTATTCTCGGCATCCATATCAGGAGAAGTGAGCAGGATACGGCTGCCAGAGGTGAACGATGTGCCTTTCTTCAAACCCGCGAACTGCACCTCAATGCTCTGGTAACTATCAGATGTATTGGCTATCTTCACTATGTAAGAACCATCTTGTGCGTCGTACACAGCACTGGCGAAAAGGCCATTCTGTCCTTCTGCACCTGTGACATTCTTACCATTCATGGTGAGTTTCAGTGCATTGGTACCTTTGTGAGTACCATAGAGTTGCTGCACGTAATAGCTCACTGTGCGCACGTTATCCAGATTGTCAAACCAGATAAGGTCTGGACGCCACTGCCAACCTTCCACATGCGCAAAGAGCGGAGCATAGGTGGCCATGTGCACCACATCGGCATTGCGCTCCAACCCCGTCATGAAGGCTGCTTCGAGAAGAGAGGCATAGTAGTGGTTCCATTTCTTTCCTGCTCCATGACAGGCATATTCACCAGCAAAAACCTTCGGCCCTTTACGATCGTAATTATCGTATCGAGCCCCCTGACTGAGGAACCACTGTTCGTTACGATAGAAATGCTCGTCCACCAAGTCGGCTCCTAAGCGCTTCATTTCTGGCCATAGGTAGTCAAACTGATCACCCTCTGAGTTTGGGCCAGCACTGCCCACTAACTTAATTTCCGGATGCTGCTTGCGGATAGCTTTCACGAAAGGTTCCAAGTGTTGTGGATAGGTCTCTCCCCATTGTTCATTGCCTATGGCAAGGAACTTCATGTGAAATGGTTCTGGATGCCCCATCTCTGCACGCACTTTTCCCCACTTCGTATCCACACTGCCATTGGCGAACTCAATGAGGTCAAGGGCATCTTGGATATAAGGATCGAGTTCTGCTACTGGCACATGAGCACTCTCATCATTATTCTGGAACTGGCAGGCAAGGCCCACACTGATAACTGGCAACGGCTCAGCACCTATCTCTTCAGAGAGTAGAAAATATTCATAGAAACCAAG
>ODAI012430699.1_pt1 | contig 10342 bp, 9 predicted proteins | sample 1539321 | NCBI WGS metagenome assembly ODAI01 (sample SAMN02144231, study PRJEB22623) | gut metagenome | biome: sheep rumen | host: Ovis aries | place: New Zealand | reverse complement strand
TCGCCTGTGAGTGATGCAGGTCGGGTCCACAGGTGACGCGATACGTCTGCATTGGGGCACGGAATACATCCGCACGATGCAAAGAGACTATCCGGATAGCTGACGGGACCTATCTCCACGACCCACGCCACGCCTATGATTAAATTTTTATTTTTTCAGCTACATGACCGACGACATGCTCAACGCTGACTATCTGCACTGGCTCTACACCGCCTTTACCCGAGCCACCGAACGGCTGTTCCTGGTGAACTGGCCCAAGACGCAGACCGAAGATATTGAACAACAATAAAAGAATAAGAAATGAAGACGCACTTATGTTTGCTGCTGACGGCCCTCTGCTGGACGATGGGCAGCACGGAATCAAAATCACAGGAAGTCAATACCAAATGGGGTAAGCCAACCCAGGAGGAGCTGACGATGACAGAGTATGCTCCCGACAAGGATGCCGAGGCCGTGGAACTGTATCGCTCCGTGGATGTCAACTATGCCTATATCAATGACGATTTCCGCATCATCCATCGTGTGAAATGCCGTCTGAAGGTGCTCAAGCCCGAGGGTAGGGAGGTGGCCGATGTCAGCTTCCCCCTCAGGGTGAGCCAGACGGGTAGCAATACCCGTGAGATGGTGATGGGCTTGAAAGCTGTTGCCTACAACATGGAAGGCGGCAAGTTGGTGAAAACCAAGATGGAGAGTGATATGGTAAACACCGAACAGGTGGACAAGACGGAGAAGGTGATGAAGTTCAGCGTCCCACAGGTTCGTGTAGGCACGGTGATAGAGTATGAATACCGCATAGAGAGTGATTTCTACTACGATTTGCGCGACTGGTACGCCCAGGGCGACATCCCCGTGCGATACACCCGCTACAGCCTGTCGGTACCCGAATGGTTCAAGTATAATATTGAGGAGACGGGCATGGTCAGGATGAGTCGTAAGGACGACTTTGGAAATATAAAACTTGGAAACGCTATGCTGGCCACCAAGGAGACGACCTTCACCGCCGAGAACCTGCCCGCCCTGAAAGACGACGACTTTGTGTGGTGTGCCAGGGACTATGGCTGCAAGGTGACCCACGAACTGATGGGCATCTACGTGCCAGGTGCCGTCTATAAGAACTACAGTTCGAAGTGGGAGGACATAGACAAGATCCTCCATGAGGACAGTGAGTTTGGTGGACGCATCAGGCGGAGCAGTCCGCTGAAGGACGAGATAACCGCTGCCGGCATTCCTGCTATTGCCGACCCGCAACAGCGAGCCGAGGCTGTTTGGAAACTGTTGAAAAAGCATGTGCACTGGAATGGCAACTATAAATTCTGGGCTAAGTCGGGCTCGAAGACGCTGAAGGAGGGAACGGGTTCGAATGCTGACATCAACTTCCTTTATATCAACATGTTGCATGATGCCGGCATGGAGGCATATCCCGTGGTGCTGCGCCTGCGCAGTCAGGGCCATCTGCCCTTGACGCATGCCAGCCTGAAATATCTGTCGACCTTTGTTGTAGGCATTCAGTTGAATGATTCTACACAGGTCTATATGGACGGTTCGGCAGAAGACGGCTATCTGAATGTGCTGCCCTCAAAATTGTTGGTAGAAAGGGCGCGCACCTTCAGGAAAGGTCAGAAAGGCGAGTGGGTAGACCTGAGACAGCTTACCCCATCGCGTGAAGTGACCAACATCCAGGCAACAATCAGTGCCAAGGGACTCATCAGCGGACGGCGCATCAGGTCGCTGATGGGGCAGCCCGTGGTCAGCTTAAGGAAGCTGTGGCGCACGTCGAAAGACAGTCTGGAGACCATCCAGAAGATGCAGGAGGAGGGCAGTATGGAGATAGGCGACTACAAGATGGAAGGTCGCAACGACTTTTCGCCCAAGATGCGCGAGCTGGTCACGTTTACCAAGCAGTGTGACGTAGCAGGCGACCTGATATACCTGAATCCGCTGGTGTTTACCCCTATGTCGAAGTCGCCCTTTACCGCTGAGACGCGAGAGTTGCCCGTGGAGTTCCCCTTTAGTCAGCATGAGCAAATCAATGTGCAGCTGACCTTATCCGAAGGGTGGCAGGCCGAGGAACTGCCGAAGCCCATCACCCTCAAACTGGATGGCATGACAGCCCGCATCATCTGTATGCAGAGCGGCCAGACGCTGACAGCCCGCTACCAGTTGGATATCACTCGCACCTTCTTCGGTCAGCAGCAATATGCTGACTTGAAAGTGTTCTTGGACAAGTTGGTGGAGATGAACAAGCATATAGTGACCTTGAAGAAGACATCATGAGACGACAACTGATCGCTACTGCACTGATAGTCAGTGCTATGCTTCCTGCTGGAGCTCAGAATGCCATCGTGGAGGAATCGCTGACGGAGGTCCATGTGGCCAGTGCTGTGAAGGCCACCACACACCGACGTGAGGTGACTACGATTCAGAACGAAAAGGGGGCAGACCATGCCTTCTTCCTGTGTGCTTGTAGCAAGGACGAGCGGCTGACCGACTTCCGGGGTCAGGTGACAGATGCTTCAGGGCGCGTGCTGCGCAAATTCAGGCAGGGCGACCTGAAGCGTACGGAGTATTCTGAATATCTGGCCATAGATGACTATAAACTCTATCTGGAATACACTCCTCCTGTCTATCCCGTCACCATTACCTACGAATGGACGATGGACAGCCACCAGACGCTGATAGAGTATCCGATGTTCTGTCCGCAGGCTGCCTATGACGTCAGCGTCAAGAAGGCTGTCTATCAGTTGACGGCTCCCCAGGACATCACCATCCGCCATGCCCTCAAGAATCTGGTACAGCAGCCACAGAAGACTACCGACGAGAAGGGTAGGCAGGTGCTGACCTTAGAGGTGGCCAATCTGCCAGCCCTCCGTGAGGAACCTTTTGCCCGTCCCTTGCGCGAACGGATTCCGATGGCCTATTTTGCTCCACAGCATTTCGTGTATTACGGTACGCAGGGTAGCCTGGCGAGTTGGGAGGATTTCGGACGATGGAAATACTCGCTGTTGAAAGGGCGCGACCAGTTGCCGGCTACCGTCAAGTCGGAACTGCACCAGTTGACGGATGCGCTGCCTACCGAACGCGAAAAAGTGGAAGCCCTCTATCACTATATGGAGACGCATACCCGTTATGTGGCAGTGCTGTTGGGAATTGGCGGCTTGCAGCCTGCTCCAGCCGCCGAGGTGGCTAAGAGCGGATTTGGCGACTGCAAGGGTTTGAGTAATCTGATGCGTGCCATGTTGCAAGAGGTGGGTATTGCTTCAAACTATACGGCAATCAGCACGTATAACCGTCAGTTTGTCAGAGACTTCCCGAGTGCCGGACAGATGAATCACGTCATCCTGCAAGTACCCTTGAAGGAGGATACACTCTGGTTGGAATGCACCAATCCGCAACTGCCCTTTGGCTATGTCCATGAAGACATTGCCGGTCATGATGCCCTCCTGGTGAACGAAACTGGTGGACGGCTGGTGACGCTGCCGACCTATGCCGATACGCTGAATAGCCAGCGCAGCACCGTCAGCCTGGACCTGTCGGCTGATGGCCATGCCGATATCACCCTGCAGCAGGTTTCGAGGAACCGTCAGTATGAAAGGCGTATTCCTTTGTTGAACATGAGTGAGAAAGACCGTTTGCGCATGATGCGGCAATTGATGCACCTGCCGCAATGCACGTTCGGCAAGACAGATGTCAGTCAAGGTGAAGGAGCCAGCATCCGTCTCGACGTCGCCTGTCGTAGTGTGGGCTATGCCAATCAGACGGGGCAGCGCTTGTTTGTGCCGCTTTGCCCCATTCGTCAGCACTATAGTGCGCCGGCCACCATTGGCGAACGTACCGAACCGCTGTATATCGGCATGGGATTCCTGGATGAGGATGAAGTGACCATCACGCTGCCGGCGGGCTATGTGGTGGAAGCCCAGCCAAAAGGAATGGTCGTTGAGAAACCCTTCGGTTCGTTTGCGTTCCAAGTCGCTGTACGGGACGGGAAAATCCGCGTGATGTATCGTGTCCACGTCAAGTCGGGCAGCTATGCACCTGCTCTTTATGCTGAGTTTTCTGCATTTGTCAAGAGCATCAGCAATGCCTACGGACAAAAGCTTGTGCTGCGCAAAGAATCATAAAATCGCAAAACATTTGGTGGTATCGCGGGAAATCGCTAACTTTGTCATGTTTTTGTAGAATAGCAACAGAAAGCATGATGATAGCACTCTATGTTTTAATAGGAATTGCCGTAGGGGCAGTGGTGGTCTACTTCGTGATGAATCCGAAGCAGGCACGACTGGCTGTAGACCTGGCCAAGAAGGAGACGGAGATGGTGCTGCTCTCGAAGCAACGCATGGACGAACAGCGACAGTACGAGGAGCGACTGGCTGAACAGGCGCGCCAGAGCAACGAGCGTTTTGAACTCCAGATGCAGGCCCAGCGCGAGCAGTTTGACGAACAACTGAAAACCACCAAGGAGCAGATAGCCAACATGACGCGCCAGCTGATGGACCTGCAGACCCGGCGCCTGAAGGATGAGAACCGCGAGTCGATGGATACCATCACCCAGCCTCTGAAAGATGCCATCACGGAGATGCGCAAGGCCATCAGCGACAATACCAAGGACCACACGGCGCAGACGGCATCGCTGAAAGAACAGCTGAAACTGCTCTACGAAAGCAACCAGCGCGTGAGCGAGAAAGCCGAGGGGCTGGCCAACGTGCTGCGCCGTGACAACAAGGTGAGCGGCAATATGGGTGAAATCATCCTGGGCGACCTGCTGGCCTCGCAGGGACTGACCGAAGGCATCCACTACGAGGTGCAGGCCCGGTTGCGCGACGACCAGGGACGCCCGCTGAAAAATGACGACACGGGGCGCGAGATGCAGCCCGACGTCATCCTGCACTATCCGCAGGGGCAGGATGTGGTCATCGACTCAAAGGTGTCGCTGGTGGCATACGAGCGCTATGTCAATGCTGGGACGCCGGAGGATAAGGAGCGCGCTCTGCAGGAGCACATCAAGTCGGTGCGCAGCCACGTGACAGAGCTGGCCCGCAAGGACTACTCGAAATACATCAGGGCACCTCGCGAGGCAGTCGACTTTGTCATCATGTTCGTGCCTTTCGAGTCGTCACTGCAGCTGGCTCTGGTCAACGACCCATCGCTGTGGCGCGAGGCTTTTGAGCGCAAGGTGTTTATCACGGGCGAGCAGAACCTGCTGGGCATCCTGCACATGATACACCTGGCATGGGTGCAGAATCAGCAGGCCGAGAACCAGGAGAAGGTGTTCGGAGTAGCCGAACAGCTGCTGGACCGCCTGGGCGACTTCATCCAGCGCTACAACCGGGTGGGGGAGCAGCTGGACCAGGCCCGCAGGGCCTTCGACTTCTCAACCAACAAGCTGAGCGAAGGAAGGCAGAGCGTGGTTCAGAAAGCCAACGAACTCAAGTCCTTGGGGGCCAAGGAGAACCCGAACAGAAGAATTCCAAAGACAGACAACCTACTAAACTTGGTGAAGAATGATATACTTGAATGACGACATAGCACATTTCGACTTTGAAAAGGCACTGCCTCTGCTCAGCAGGCAGCGCCGCGAACAGGCCCTGAAGTTCAAGTATGAACTGGGCCGCAAGACCTGTGCCGCTGCCTACCTGCTGTTGCGGGAGGGACTGCGCAAGGAGTACGGTATCCTGGAGCCACCCGTCTTCGAATATGGCGAACACGGCAAGCCGATGCTCTCAGGCTATCCGCACATCCATTTCAATATGAGCCACTGCCGGGAGGCGGCCATCTGCGTGGTGAGCGACCGCCCCGTAGGTGTCGACATCGAAAGCATCCGCGAATACAAGGAGAGTCTGGCACGCTATACGATGAACGATGCCGAGATGGAGCGCATCCTCAACGCTGACCGCCCTGACGTGGAGTTCATCCGCCTGTGGACCATGAAAGAGGCCGTGCTGAAGTTGTCCGGACACGGCATTTCCGACAATATGAAGCACACTTTGAACGGGTCGGAAACGTTTGAAACAGTAATTAACGAAAAAAAAGGTTACATTTTTAGTGTTATTTCCTGAAAATTACTTACCTTTGCAATCACAATCAATGCATCTAAAACAATTATAACGATGAGATTAGACGGAAGACGCGAAAGCTCGAATGTGGAAGACCGCCGTGGAATGCGCGGTGGTACGAAGGCCGGACTGGGTATCGGCGGTGTGATCATTGCAATGGCCATAGCCTACTTTACAGGCGGCAATCCGCTGGAGGCCGGCATGCAGGCTGCCCAGCAGTCGTTTGGCGGCAATACGGAGGTGAGCGAAGGCCAGCGCGAGTTTACGGAGGAAGAACAGCAGTTGGCCAAGTTCTCGACCCAGATACTGGGAGGAACCGAGGATGTGTGGTCCGAGATTTTCAGACAGAATGGTGCTCAGTATCAGAATCCTACGATGGTGCTCTACACCGATGGCACGCAGACCGCCTGCGGACAGGGTTCGGCAGCGATGGGTCCTTTCTACTGCTCGGGCGACCAGAAACTGTATATCGACCTGTCGTTCTTCACCACGATGAAGAAACAGTTGGGGGCTGACGGCGATTTTGCATACGCCTACGTGATAGCCCACGAGGTAGGCCACCATGTGGAATACCTGACGGGAACGCTGCAGAAGGTGCATGAGCAGATGGCACGCCTAAGTCAGGTAGAGGCCAACAAGCTCAGCGTGCGCCTGGAACTGCTGGCCGACTTCTATGCCGGTGTGTGGGCACACCATGACAATAAGCGCTTTGGCTCTTTGGAGGATGGCGATATCGAGGAGGCCATCAACTGTGCTCAGAAGATAGGCGACGACTATCTGCAGACGAAGGCCCGTGGCTATGCCGTCCCCGAGTCGTTCAATCACGGCACCTCGAAACAGCGCATGAAGTGGTTCAAGCTGGGCCTGGAGACGGGCGACATCTCGAAGGGCACTACGTTCCAGTGTTCTGACGCAGAACTGTAATCAAGGAAATGTTTCCAACAACATAATAACGACGTACCCCGATGATACTGGATAATCTGAAAACACGAGTGGTAGGTGTTGATGTCAACGTCGAGACTACGACCTGTGCTGTGGTTGACATTCGTGGCAACATCCTGGCAATAAGCTCGTTCCCTACCGGCGACTATCCCTTTGTCAGCGACTTTATAGCCGCACTGACAGAACAAATCCTGACTCTGGCGGAAAACAATGGAGGCTACGAGCATATCCGCTCGGTGGGCATCAGCATTTCGAGCGGTAATTTCCGGACGGGTTGCATAGAGAACGCCCCCAACCTGCCTTGGAAAGGCGTCATCCCCATGGCCGCCATGCTGCGCGACCAGTTAGGACTGGCTGTGGCTCTGGCCAACAATGCCCACGTGATGGCACTGGGCGAGCAGGCCTTTGGTGCTGCTCACGGCATGAAGGACTTCGTGCTTGTCTCGCTGGGTAGCGGCATGGGCAGTTGTATCTTCAGCAATGGTGTCATCCATCTGGGCGCCGACGGTTTTGCCGGTGAGGTGGGCCACGCCTGTGTGAAACCGGGAGGCCGGCTGTGCGGCTGTGGCAAGCGGGGCTGTCTGGAAACCTATACCGCTACGAACGGTATCCTGCAGACTGCTCAGAAGGTGATGGCCGAGAGCAGCGAAGCCAGTCTGATGCGGGATGCCGAGAAGCTGACACCCGCCCTGATAGCCTCGTTCTGTGACCAGGGCGATGCGCTGGCCATCGAGACCTACCGCCGCACGGGATATCTGCTGGGCTTAGGACTGGCCAACTATGCGTCCATCATCAATCCGGAGGCCTTCATCTTTGCCGGCAAGGTGTCGAAGACAGGGCACTGGTTGCTGGAACCCGCCAGCGAGTCGTTCGAGTCGCACGTGTTCCATAATATCGAAAGCAAAGTGAAGTTTGTACTTTCCACCATCGACGACAATGTGCGCAACGTGTTAGGCGCATCGGTGCTGGCCTGGGAGGTGAAAGAATATTCATTATTTAAGTAAGGAGAAAGCGAGTCATGAGCAGCATGATTAAAACCAAGGTAATAGGTGTCCATATTGACGTGGCGGTCACGGTGATTGCCGTCGTGGACCAGCGAGGCAACATCATTGCCGAAGACCGGCTGGTGACCACCGATTTTCCTGATGTCAACCACTTTCTGGAAGCTCTCAGCGAGCGCATCATCCTGTTGGCAGAGGCCAACGGAGGCTATGACGAGATTCGGTCTGTCGGCATGGGTGCACCGAGTGCCAACTTCCTGACGGCCAGCATCGAGAATGCCGGCAACCTGCCGTGGAAGGGCATCATACCCATGGCCGCCATGTTGCGCGACCGTATCGGCCTGGCCGTAGCTCTGGGCAACGACGTCCATACCATCGGCATGGGCGAGAGCGTCTATGGTGCCGGACACGGTATGCAGAATTTCGTGGTGGTCATGATTGGCGACTGCGGTCTGGGCAGCTGTATCTTCATCAACGGACAGCCTCACCTGGGCATGAACGGCTCGGCCGGTGAACTGGGCCACTGTTGTGTGGACGATGGCGGACGCTTGTGCAACTGCGGGCGACACGGCTGTCTGGAGGAGTATGTGTCCATCCGGGGCATTGAGCAGACCGCCCGTGAGCTGCTGACAGCGAGCGATGAGCCGAGTCTGATGCGCAACCTGAGTGAACTGACCCCCATGGCCATCGGCGCGTGTGCCGACCAGGGCGATGCCCTGGCCAAGGAGGTGTGGCGCCGGACAGGTTTCTTTCTGGGTTTGGGACTGGCCAACATGGCTACGGTGGTAGACCCGGAGGCCATCATTCTGACCGGTAAGCTGACATCGTTCAGCAAATGGCTGATTGCCCCCACCCAGGAGGCTTTTGACGAGAACGTGTTCCAGAACATCCGCGACAAGGTGAAACTGGTTATCTCGGTACTGAGCGACAATGAGCGCAACGTGCTGGGTGCTGCGGCACTGGCCTGGACGGTGAAGGAGTATTCGCTGTTTAAGTAAAGTGATTAAAACGGGAAACAATCATCAAACTAACTATGGAACTGACAAATGTTAAGAATTTAGTGGTAGGCGTCGATATCGGTATCGCAATGACCACCTATGCTGTTGTAGACCTTCGGGGAGAGATTTACGCCCAGGACACCTTAAAGACGTTAGACTATCCGAACTTCGACAATTTCCTGGCCGTGCTCTGCGACAGGATTGTCCAGATGGTAGAGGCCAACGGCGGCTATCAGGCCGTGCGCTCCGTGGGAGTCTGCTGCCCCAGCAGCAACTATCTGACGGGCTGCATCGAGAATGCCTCCAATCTGGCCTGGAAGGGCATCATACCCCTGGCAGCACTGATGCGCGACCGCCTGGGACTGGCTGTTGCTCTGGGCAATAATCCGCAGTGTACGGCATTAGGCGAGCAGGCCTTTGGTGCCGCTCATGGCATGAAAGACTTCATCATCATCACCTTGGGGCACGGTCTGGGCAGCTGCTTCTTCTCCAATGGCAGGGTACACTTGGGCAACAAGGGCTTTGCCGGCGAGGTGGGCCACACCTGTGTGGTGCCCGACGGACGCGAGTGCGGCTGTGGCAATACGGGTTGCTTAGAGGCCTATTGTGCTCATAAGGGCATCATCCGCACGGCTCAGGAGCTGATGGCCGAGACCGACGAGCCGAGTCTGATGCGCCAGGTGAAGGAACTGACGCCCAAAGTCATTGCCTCGTTGTGCGACCAGGGCGACAAGCTGGCCATTGAGGTGTACCGCCGTACAGGTGACATGTTGGGGCGCGGACTGGCCAACTATGCTTCCATCCTCAATCCGGAGGCCATCATCATCACGGGCGGCGTCCGCTATGCCGGCAAATGGCTGCTGGAACCTGCTGAGGAAGCTTTCGAGAAACACGTGTTCCATAACATTAAGGGTCAGACCAAGATTATCGTCTCGTCGCTCAAGGATGGCGAGCGTGACGTGTTAGGAGCCTCGGTGTTGGCTTGGCAGGTGAAGGAGTATTCACTGTTTCTGTAAGTGAGAAGTGAAAAATGAAAAGTGAAAAATGGATGTAGAAAGAATCAACGCCATCATAGCTTCGAAACCCAATTTAAGTACGGCCCTCGGGATGGAGTTTATCTCTACTCCTGAGGACGATACTTGTATGGCACGCATGCGTGTGGACGAGCGCAACCGCCAGCCCTTCGGCTTCCTCAGTGGCGGAGCCTCGCTGGCTTTGGCCGAGAATGTGGCGGGGGTGGGCTCCTCTGCCTTATGTGCCGACAGCGCCTGCGTGGGCATTGAGGTCAGCGGCAGTCATGTGCAGGCGGTGGCCGAGGGCGACACGGTGACAGCCTACGCCCGTCTGCAGC
>ODAI014387997.1_pt1 | contig 10343 bp, 7 predicted proteins | sample 1539321 | NCBI WGS metagenome assembly ODAI01 (sample SAMN02144231, study PRJEB22623) | gut metagenome | biome: sheep rumen | host: Ovis aries | place: New Zealand | reverse complement strand
TCGTTATCCAGGTTTCTGGTGATAAAAACTCTGCAGCACATTTACTTTTCCGTCCTGCGGGCCCCCGGTGCGGGAGCCCCGCTTTCCTTTCTGTTCCCCTTATGTCCGGTTCCTTACCGGGTTTCGATCCCCGCGTCCTCGAACTTTTCCCGCATGGTGGGATTGTCCCGGGTCAGCTTTTTGATGGAAAGATCCTGGGCCTTGTCGTTTGCCAGCCTGTACTGGTTTTCCGACTTGGTCAGGTAGTCCTTCACCTTTTCCAGATGCCGGATCGTCTGGTCAATCTCATCGATGGCCGTGGAAAAATGCCGGCTGGCCAGCTCATAGTTTTTCCCGAATTTATCCTTGAATTCCGCCAGCGCTTTCTCAAACTGCTGCACGTCCAGGTTCTGCTGCCGCGCGGCCATCAGCTCCCGCTTCGTCTGCATGCCGGAGAGGGCCGCGTTCCGGAGCAGGGAGATCAGGGGGATAAAGAACTGGGGCCGCACGATATACATTTTTTCATACTGGTAGGCCGTCACAATCCCGGCGTTGTACAGTTCGCTGTCCGGCTCCAGCATGGTCACCAGCACCGCGTACTCGCATCCCTTCTTTTTCCGGTCCCTGTCCAGCTTTTCCAGAAAATCGGTGTTGCTGTGCTTCTTTTCCGTGGCGTCCGCCTCGTTTTTCATTTCGAACATGATGGAGAGAAGCGGGATCCCGTCCTCGGTGTTCTCCCGGTAGATGAAATCCCCCTTCGTTCCCTCCACCACTTCGTTGTCCTTTTCAAAATACGCGTTGGGGAACGCCATCATCCTCACCTGGTTAAAGGACAGCAGGCAGTGCTGTTCCAGGTTTTCGCCGATCATCTTGGTGGACTGTCTGAGCTTGAAATCACGGTAGCGTTCAATTTCCGCCTCCAGCCTTTCCACCTCGGCGTGCTGCGCCTCCTTCAGATTCCGGATTCCCGTCTCCGCGTTCCTCTTCTCCTGTTCCAGCAGGATCCGCAGCTCCGTGATCTCCTGATCCCTTTTCCGGATCTCCCCGGCGGTTTCCTGTTCTCTTTTCCGTGCTTCCTCGGCAATGGCCTGCCTTTTCTCCGCTTCGGCCACCCGGGCATTTTCCTGCAGCAGAAGAATCTGTTTCTCCTTTTCGGCCATCCGCACCCGTTCATCCGCGGCCATGGCCCGCTGCATGGACTCCAGCTTCTCGTGCACTTCCTTTTCGAACAGGTCGCCCCGGACCTGCGCCGCTATGGCGGCGTAGTCCGCTTCGTCCACCCGGAAAACCTTCTGGCAGTGCGGGCATCTGATCTCGTTGCTCATGGTCCTGCCCCTCCTCCGTTGTTCGCTGCGTTTTTTTATTGTGCCGGCGTCCTCAGCTTCTCCATCGTGGGTTCATACTTTTCCACATAGGCCCCCACGATGGCGGAGTCCAGCACCGTTCCGTCCCGGCCGACAAAGTAGGACGTGGGATAGGCGTTCACGGGAAGAATCTCCATCAGATTATCCGGCGCAAGAATCACCGGGTATTCCACTCCGTTCTCCTCCACCAGCCTGCGGGCCGCCTCCAGATCCGCATCCGTCAGCAGTCCGACGATCCCGCAGTTCTTTTCCTGCATCCGGGAATGGATCTGCTGCAGCTCGCTCAGCTCCCCGATGCAGGGTCCGCACCAGGTGGCCCATACGTTGATCATCGTCACCTCGTTCTGTGCGAACAGGTCTGCGGATGTGACACTGTTCCCGTCCAGATCCTTCGTCTCAAACTCAATCTTCGTTCCCACCACGGGGTCATAGGGCTCGATGCAGGTGATGCCGGAAGCGATCTCATCCCTCATTCCGGCCAGCCGGGCATACTCCTCCCGGAACTCGGGATCAATGGCATCCATGAATTCCGTGTCCGGCTCTCCCATGAAAAGGATCACCGTCCGGTCTCCCGCCTCCCCGATCACCCGTACGCTCTCCTCCGGCAGCGGATTGGCCAGGATGCTGTTCAGCCCCTCCAGTCCTTTCCCGCCGGCGATGGAGAAGAGGTGGAAGAGTGCCGTGCCCGGCACCTGCGTCTGATTCTCCCGTGCCGCGGCAATCTGTTCCTCGGTTGCTGCCCCGTATACCCAGTACACGTAGTCAATATCCTCCGCGAAAGTGATGAGTCCGGCGTCCTCAATCACGCCTTTCGTGTTCAGACAGGCTTCCGGCAGCGTAACCCGGATTCCCGCCGTGGGGAATTCCTTCGTCCCGGGAGCTTCGCTCTCCGCAAGGGCGGTGAACGCCGTCAGCAGCATCATCAGGGCGGTGCATACCGCCAGGATCTTTCTCATACTCTTCCTGTTCTTCCAAGTGGTCATGGTCAATTCCCTCCGTTTTTCCTGGTTTATGCCTATAAGACGAAACGGGGCAGCCCGTGCTTCCCCGTCTCCTTTTCCCCTCCGGCGGTCACACGGCCTCCGCGTAATCATATCAATTTTCCCCCTCCTGCGCAATGGATTCCTGCCGGTATTTGGTCTTCCGGAAAAAGGGAAATCCCCCCTTCCGGAAGAAAAAGTATACAAAAGGGACTTGTTTCCGAAAATATTCGTCCGGAAAGGAAGTTGCCCCGGCCCTGTTTCGTTAAATCATCAGAGCGCGGTCCCTGCGGAGACAGCCGGACCGCCATGGGAGGGAATACCATGAAAAACGGAATCAGAAAGGGATTGTCACTTTTGCTGTCAGTCCTCCTGACGCTTTCACTCTTCGCGCTTCCCGCCGCTGCCGGGGCGGATGCCTCCGGGGATATCGGCGGCACCACCCGGGAGGCGGTCACGTTTACCGTCTCGGTCTCCGGGAACGGCGGAGGATATCTCATGCTGGCGGGAACCCGGGGAACCGCCACCGTGGCGGATCTGGATCGTTCAGGCCGGATCACCGGCACCCGTTCCGAGGCGGATTACGGTTTTTTCCGCATCAAGGTGACCAAAGGCGAATATGACCAGTCCTATGTCTGGGCCCCCTCCGCCACGCAGAATACCTACGGCGTCCAGATGGCCCAGAACATGGTGGTCGCCCTTCCCTATACCGGGGATTATACGGTCTCCGTAACCCCCCTGACCGCGGAGGAAATCAACGGGACCTACTGGCCTCAGTCCCGCTTCCGTTACTGGGAAAAGGACGCTTCGTGGGTTATCAGCCGCTGGGCTTCCAACTGCACCCTCAGCGGCGGCGCCTCCTCCGGCGGAACCACCCCGGCGGCGCCCTCTTCCGCCGCCAAGTATCGGGTGACGGTCAACTGCCTGGAGCCGGACGGAACCCTGATCCGTTCCTACTTTGAGCCCGTTGCCTACAGCAAGAGCATCTATCCCCGCGCCGTCAGCGGATACACGGCCGCCGCCTCTTCCGGAATCTATATCACCTGCACCGCGGGCGTCTGCAGCCCCGCCTCCGTCAGCTTCTATTACACCCGGAACCAGGCGGCCGCTACGGTCACCGTGTACTGCTACGACGCCGCCCGGAACTATATCGAGACCTATACAGAAACCCTTTCCTCCTCCAAAACCATCTACCCCAAGGCAATCCCCGGCTATACAGCCGTAGGTTCCTCCGGTCAGTATGTTTCCGTTCAGAACGGCACCTGCTCCCCGGCTTCCGTTTTCTTCTATTACATGAAGGAAGCCTCCTCCGGAACGGTGACCGTCAGCTGCCGCGATGAAAACGGCGTCCTGCTCCGGCAGTACACCGAAACCCTCACCGCGGGCAAAACCCTCTATCCCCCGCAGATCGACGGGTATGACGTCCAGTCCTCCGCCCAGTATGTCTCCTTCAGCCACGGCGCCTGCTCTCCTTCATCCGTTTCTTTCCTGTATCAGAAGAGCCGCCCCGCCGAGCCCGTTGCCGCGTCGCTGACCGTCAACTGCCTGGATGAAAGCGGCATCGTGCTTCAGTCCTACACCGTATCCCTGACAGCCTCCCAGACCGTTTCTCCCCGGACCATCAGCGGATACGAGGCGGTTTCCTCCGGCCAGTATGTCTACTGGCTCAACGGCGCCTGCTCTCCCAGCACCATCTCCTTTATCTACAAAAAGCCGCCGCAGCCCGCCACCCTGACCGTCCGCTGCATTGACAACAACGGAAACGTGATCCGCTCCTATACCGAATCCCTTACCACGAACAAGACCTTCTCCCCGCCTTCCATCAGCGGCTACACCTCCCTTTCCGGAAGCCAGCAGGTTACCTACAGCAACGGTTCCTGCTCTCCCGACCGGGTTGATTTCATGTATCAGATCGGTTCCAGGGTCACTCCCGGCAGCAACCCCCGCATGGTCTATCCCCCCTCCTGGGATACGCAGTTCAAGCCGGGAACCGCCACCCATCAGAACGGGACCAACGCGAAACGGTACGACAAGTTCAGCTATGTGTATGATGACCGGTCCAATACCACCTACTTCTGGGTGATTTATACGGCTGAATTGCAGGATAACATCCCGGAGTTTACCGCCTACTTTGACGGCACCGCCCAGTTCAGCAGCATCGGTATCCGCAACGGGAACCTGGCCGGCGACCAGTATACCTATACGAAATACGGCCGCGTCAAGCGCTTCCAGGTCCGGATCTATGACAAGGACGGGAACGAAACCCGGGCGGACATCAACCTGCCCGACCGGTACACCACGGACTATCAGGAGTTCCCCCTGGGCACCGTCTGCACCAACGTAAGCCGGGTGGAATTCTGGATTCCCTCCACCCAGGATTACTACTACGGCAAGGATGAGAACATGAACGTGGCTCACCTGGCTGATCTCGCCTTCTTCAAGTAAAAAAAGAGGGGGAATCTTCCCCCCTCCCGGAATCATCTTCCCAGCCGGAACCAGTCGATCATCATCCGTCCTGTCAGGCGGAGCGTGATCTCGTGCTCCCCGGCCGGATTGCACAGATTCAGGGCCGCCTCAGTCAGGGACTCCGTGTCCCGGTCAAGCTGCAGGCGGCCTGCTTCTTTTCCGTCCACCAGCACCAGGACTTCGGCTCCCTTTTCCCCCTGCAGGCGCAGCGTCATGCGGGTGTTCTCCTCCATACCGTATACATGAGGATAGCGCGCCGTATGCGTTCCTTCCTCCTGGGCGATGGCAAATCCCTCGTGTTTTCCGTCCCGCTTCAGCTCGGTTTTCCGCAGGCCGGGGGTGTCCATTCCCATGTACCATTCCGCCTGGATTTTGTCCCATGCGGCGTTGTACTGGCCCACTCCGTTTGTCCGGATCTCCTCGTCGAACATCAGCGTCCCGTCGTCGCACACGTGCAGGTACATAAGCCAGCTCTGCCGGTAGGACCAGCTTTCCGTTCCGCAGCTCACCGCGTAGAACCACTGTCCCCTCCATTCCACGAATGATCCGTGGTCAATGAAGGCTCTGCCGTCCGGATAGTGCGGAATGTCCGCCCCGATGTTTCCCCGGAAGATATACGGCCCCAGCCGGTTGTCCGCCACGGCGTAGCGCCCGGCCCAGTACAGGTACCATCTGTCCCCGTACCGGAACGCCTCCGCCTGGTCGGAGCGGAGCTCTCCCAGCAGCTCCGTTTTCGTGTTTTCATCCGGATAAACCGGAACCTTCCGGGCGCTTCCGGGAACCACTTCCGTCAGGTTCTCCTTCAGCTGCATGGCCCAGTAGTGATCCGTCCAGTCGCTTCCGAAAAGAATCCACGCCCGGCCGTCCTCCCCATCGGGAAGGATCACGTCCGGATCGTAGGAGTTGGTGGGCGTAATGCCCTTGGGCAGAATCGGCGTCTTCCCCCGGGCATCCCGGAAGGGGCCGTCCGGCCTGTCGCTCACCGCCACGCCTGTGGATTCCCCTCCGTAGGAGTAGTACAGGTAGTACTTTCCGTCCCACGGGCTTTTCACCGCATCGCACGCCCAGCAGTCCACGGAATCCGCCGGCAGGTAGGTATCCTTCCTGTCCAGGGACTTTTTGCATTGCCAGTGGACCAGATCCTCGCTGAAAAGCACGTACCAGTCCCGCATAATGAACCGGTCCCGGCCCTCGTCATGCCCCACGTACACGTACATATTCTCTTTTCCCGTGTCCGGGTTCACAAAGATTTTGATGTGCGGATCGGGAAACATGTTGTCCGCCGCGCCCTCCGGCGCCAGGGGATTCCCTCTTCTGTCCTCATGCTCCGGGTTGTTCATCTTTCTGCCCCTTTCCCTTTTCGGTCTTTCTTCCTTATGTGCGGGAAGCTCACGCCGCTTCCGTCCGTCCCAGAGCGGAGGCTTCGCCTCTTCCCTTCGTCCCGGTTTCTTCCTCCGCGTCCGCTCCCTGTTTCTTTCTCCAGGAGAGATACCGGAGAATACAGGAAACCCCGGCCAGCAGCCAGGTAGCCCCCGCCGTAATCCAGATGGACCACACCCCCGCGCTGGTAAGATGCAGCAGCAGGAAGGGCAGCCCTACCCTGCCGGCAATTTCCACGGCTCCGTTGACGAAGGAGAAGAAGGCATCCCCCACGCCGTTGAGCACGCCCCGGGTTGCATAGATGACGCCCAGGAACGCGTAGAACAGACTGGTAATTCCCAGCGCCCTTCCGCCCAGTTCGATCACGTCCTGCTCCTGCACAAACAGGCCCACCAGGTTCCGGCCCCACAGCTGCATAACCAGCGTCATCAGGCAGGCGATCCCTGTGGTGGCCAGCAGGCCGTCCTTCAGTCCCCGCCGGATCCTTCCGGTTTTTCCGGCTCCTATGTTCTGCCCCGCGTAGGTGGAAAGCGCCATGCCCATGGATCCGAAGGGCTGTTGCACCAGCTGCTCCAGCCGGTTGGTGGCGGTATAGGCCGCCATGGCTGTGGCTCCGAAGGAATTCACAAAGGATTGCAGCGCCGTGGTGGAAATGGCAATCAGGCTCCACTGCAGCGCCAGCGGCAGGCCCAGCCGTACAGAGCTCCGGATAATATTCCGGTCAAGGGCCATGGCCTCCCGGTTGATCCGGAAATACGGGTTGCGCCGGAACGCGTACAGCAGGGATCCGGCACCGGCCAGCAGCTGGGACAGCATCGTGGCCAGGGCTGCACCGAAAACGCCCATCGGCGGAACCAGCAGCAGGTCCAGCGCCACGTTCAGCAGGCAGGAGAGCACCAGGAAATAAAGCGGCGTTCTGGAATCCCCCAGGGCCCGTTCCATGGACGCGGCGTAATTGTAAATGGCAATCAGCGGCACGGAGGCGGAGGTCATGCACATGTATGTGATGGCGTCCGGAAGGATCTCCGGCGGCGTCCCCATCCAGGAAAGCACCGTGGGCACCATCAGGAAGGCCAGCACCCCCGTCACCAGGGAGGAGGCCAGCGTCAGGTACGCGGAATTGGCAATGGCCTTGCAGACCATGTTGTCCTTCTTCGCGCCGAAAAACTGGGCCGTCACTACGCCGCATCCGCCGCTGATCCCGTTGAACACGGAAAAGAACAGGAAGGAAATCGATCCTGTGGCGCCCACCGCCGCCAGCGCGTCCGCCCCCAGCAGCCGGCCCACGATCATGGAATCCGCCAGATTGTAGGCCTGCTGAAAAAGGTTTCCCAGCAGCAGCGGCAGCGCGAAGACGGAGAGCAGCGCCAGGGGATTCCCTTCCGTCATATTCATAGTAGTTCTGTTCCGCATGTTTTACATCCTTTTAACCGCCCGGTACCGCGGCTCACTTTTTTATTTTGCCAGGCGCACCGAAGCTTCGGTATCCCGTTCCAGGGTGAAGCTTTCCTGTCCCTTTGCCGTTTCCAGCCGGTAGCTGCCTTTGAAGCCCGTGAAGGAAAGGGTTCCCTCCGCGTCCGTTGTCAGCGTTTCATCGGTGCTCCAGTCTTCATGAATCAGCTTATGCAGCGCATGCCAGGACGGCTTTTCGCTGTTGTCCTCCCGCACGAAGCCGGAGGGAGCCTTCAGCCAGCATCCGTCGTTGAAATCCCAGGTGGTAATGGCCTCCACCAGCGGGTGGGCAAACAGGGCGGTGTACATTTCCGTGATTTCCCGGGCCTGCCTTTCCTCCCCTTCCGGGGTGCTGGGCCAGGCGTCCACCTGCCAGTCGTTCAGGTCCACGATATACGCCGGCATGATTTCCCCGGAAACCAGGGTGTTCTCCGTAAAATGGATGGGCAGATTGAACCGGGAGAACCGCTCCAGTACCTTCTGCAGCTTCTCCGCTCCCCAGTATCCCTGATGCTGGTGGCTCTGGATCCCGATGGCGCCGATGGGAACCCCCGCTTCCAGCAGGGCTTCGAGCAGCTGCGCGTAAGCTTCGCTGGTATTGAAATCGTTGATCAGCAGCACCGCGTCCGGATTGCTTTCCTTCGCCGCCGCAAACACCTCTCTGACCAGCTCCACCCTGCCCTTCTCCCGGCAGATGCGGGTCACCGCGTTGTCATACCGGTCGAACTCTGGCATGATCACCACTTCGTTGATCACGTCCCACAGGTCGATCACGCCCCTGTAGGCGGTCACATCCCGGTGGATACGCTCCAGCTGGCGGCGCAGAATCTCCTCGTTGGAATACCGCAGCAGCCACGGGGCACAGGCCGTGTGCCAGCACAGCGGATGGCCTTTCACCTGTACGTTTTTCTCCCGCAGCCACCGGGCCGCCGCCATGGTCTCCTCAAAGGCGGTCTGTCCTTCCGCCGGTTCATACCGTCCCCAGTAGAAGGGCAGCGTGCCGTAGTTGAACAGCGCCAGCCATTTTTCCATTCTCTGCTGCAAAAACGCCTTCCTGTCCTCATCCTTGGTTTTCATGATTTTCACGGTGTCAAACGCCCCGCAGCCGAACAGGAACTGATGGCCGGTCTGCCGGACCCGCACTTGCTGCTGTGCCGCCGGGGTTCCGTCCGGGTTCAGAATGCGCAGGCGCGCGGTTGCTTTTCTGTGGGAAAAGGAGTCTGCATGCATGGGTCCTACCTCCGGCTTTCTGTTGATTATTTCTTTCTTTGGGGAGCGCTCACCACTGGGGATCTGTCACTGTTCTTTCCGGATTCTGGCTGAAATATACTCAGTAAGCGTCTGTCCTCCGCTCAACCCCAGCTGCTGCAGAAAGGACAGGATTTCCGTCTGCTTCTCCTTCGGCACCTTTCTGATCGCCGCCATCATGGCCTCGGCGCTTTTCCACTTTTGCTGGCTGATTTCGCTGAAGGTGTCCGCCCCCGTGGATTCAATCAGCGAGAATATAACTTCCGTAAGCACCCGTCTGTTTTCATCGGTCATCTGATTCAGCCAGTCGCTCAGGGACTTTTTAATCAGCAGGCTCAGGTCGGACAGTTCCGCGGTCACAAAGCGGTTCCGCGCAACCTCCCAGCTGAAACCGTCATGCTGCAGAATCCCCGTCTGCGAGCTTTTGATCACATGCTGGCTTGCGGATGAGGAAAGCAGCAAGCCAATGATGGAAGTATCCGGGACAATGCTTGCGATCTTTGACAGAATCCGCTGATATCCATCGCTGGAAAGCATTTCCTTCTGAAAACCCGGCCCGTCATTGGAATAGACGGTTTCGATGCGGTCCTGAACCTCCCGGTCACAGCCTGCAGCGGCATAAACGGCCAGATTGCCGCCCTTGGAATGGCCGCCCACCCGCACAGTGCCCTGCACGAGCCTGCCCACCTGGTTCAGATACCGGACCGCCCGGCTCTGCCCCTCCGTTTCCGGCAGGAAGCTGAGATTGAAGTCCTCCTTCCACCCGACCAGTGTGCCGTCGGTACCGCGAAACGCGATATAGGCGCTCTGATCCGGCAGCAGGAAGGTGATAACGGCAATCTGCACCTCCCGGGATGAATCTGTTTCATCCAGGAACCAGCACATCCGGAGATCCCTGTACCGGGTGCCGCACAGCATCTTTTCCATAAGCAGCGGCGCTCTGGCCGTAAAGGATTTGTCCGCCATGATTTCTTCGTGGGTATGGTTCCGGAAGAAAGCATCGCACGCGTCCCGCAGGGAAACTTCCCTTCCGTCCATGGAGACAATACCCTTGAAATCCGTATAGACCAGTTCTGACAGAACCAGGTTGTCCACCTCGTTGAACGGGTCCACAGAAAACGGCATATCGCAGCGCCACTCCAGGTAGTCAAAGATATTTGCCATGATTCTTTCCTTCCTTCTCTGATGATCTCACTGTATATGATCTGCGAATCCATCAGAGATTTCCTTTCAGCGTCACAGCTTCTGCCGGAAGGGGCATCAACCGTGCTGATCAGACAAAATCCTGACGAAAATATTATCACATAGTTCTGTTCTCATAAAGGTCATCTCATGGCCGGGCCGTTTTATGCTCCGTCCGTAATATGGAATACCAGCTGATATCGCAGATCCCTGTGTTGTTCCGATCGGATGCCCGCCTTGTACCCTCGTACTTCATCCCGCAATGCTTCATGACCATCCCCGAGTGCGGATT
>ODAI013171872.1_pt1 | contig 10343 bp, 7 predicted proteins | sample 1539321 | NCBI WGS metagenome assembly ODAI01 (sample SAMN02144231, study PRJEB22623) | gut metagenome | biome: sheep rumen | host: Ovis aries | place: New Zealand | reverse complement strand
TTAAAAGAATTACATACATATGATAGAATGTTAAAATTTAGAACATCATCTAAGGTATATACTTATGAAGAATCAAAAAGATTAGTATTAGAGGCTGATAAGGAATTAGGTGAGGATTTCTACAATAAGGCTAAAGAAGTAATGGCTGATGGTAGAGTATCAGTATATCCTAAGGATGGTAAATCAACTGGTGCTTATTCAAATTCAACATATGAAAAGGGTACAATTATTATGCTAAATCATACTGATGACCTAAATTCAGCATTCACATTAGCACATGAGGCAGGTCACTCAATCCATTCAATGTATTCAATTGAAGCACAGCCTTATGAAACACATGATTATACAATATTTGTTGCCGAGGTTGCATCTACATTTAATGAAGCTAGATTCTTAGATTATATGATGAAAAATACAACTGATAAGAATGAAAGAATTGTATTATTACAAGAAGCAATCGATGGTTTAGTTGCAACATTCTATCGTCAAACATTATTTGCAGATTATGAATTACAGGCTCATACATTATTTGAAAAGGGCGAAGTAATTGATGAAGAAGTATTATCTAATATAATGAAGGATTTATACAAGAAATATTATGGAATAAATCTAGAAACAGAAGAATTAAAGAAATATGTTTGGGCATATATTCCACATTTATTCCATTCTCCATTCTACGTATATCAATATGCAACATCTTATGCAACAAGCCAAGCAATCTACATGAATGTTAAAAATAATGTACCAGGCGCATTTGATTCATATATTAATTTATTAAAGTCAGGTGGTTCTGATTATCCGGTTGAATTAATTAAGAGAGCTGGTGTAGATTTAACAACTAAAGAGCCATTTATGGCAGTTGTAAAGAGATTAGATGAATTAGTTACAATGCTTGAAAAGGAATTGTATGAATAATTATAAGATTAATATTATTGATGGCATCAATTTTGCCATCAATAATTTATATAATAAGAAAATAATTAATGAAGAAACAATTTTAATAATACCCGTATTAGATTATGGGCTAGAAGATATAATAAAAATAAATGAAAAATATCAAAATAAGATTATTTTAGTTTTATATGAAAAATATATTAATATTAAAGATTATCCAAATATTGAAATGATTACAATTCCTAATAATATGCCAGCATCTGAAATAAAATATATGGCAGATGATATAAAAGAAGAATATGAGAATTCATATTTATTTGATTTATCAAATGAAAAAGAATTTGAAATGTATTTTTCTAAAATAATATCAAAGGATATCGTATCAAAATATAATAATATAGATAAAATATATATCCCATTTATTTATAAGAGCTTATATCAAGGCTTATATAAATATTTCAAATTAGTATATGATGATATAAAGATTATTTTAATTAATAATAATTCAAATGATATTTCAGATATTGAATATGATGAATTATTAAATGATTTAATAGATGATGAATCATCATCAAGTATTTTTATTAGTATTTAATATATTATTAATATAATTAATAAAGTTATAATATATTCTTGAATATGAATTATAATTATGATATTATAAAAAGCGAAATAACTTTAAGATAGTCCAGAGAGGCTAACAAGAGATAGATAATAATTTTATTAGTTATATTTTTACTTTTATTTTTGCTACCTATGCTTCTAGTCTAATGGATTAGAAGCTTATTTTTTTGGAGGTAAGAAATGAGAGGATTAATTACATTAAAGGAATTGAAGACTGAAAAGATTCTTGAATTAATCAAATATGCTGAAAAGTTAAAAAAAGGATTTAGAATTTCATATCCTGATAAGAAGATTGCGACATTATTCTTTGAGAATTCAACTCGTACTCATTATTCATTCCAGGTTGCACTTATGAATTTAGGTATTTCAATCATTGATTTAAATGCTGAAACATCAAGTGTTAGAAAGGGTGAATCATTATATGATACAGTTAGAACATTTGAAGCACTTGGTGTTGATGGTGTTGTTATAAGACACAGCAAGGATGAATATTATAATGATTTAAAGAATATTCAAATCCCAATCTTTAATGCAGGCGATGGTGCTGGTAGCCATCCTACACAAAGCTTATTAGATTTAATGACTATTCATGAGGAATATGGCAAATTTAAAGGCTTAAAGTGCTGTATCGTTGGTGATATATCACATTCTAGAGTTGCTCATACAAATATTGAGATAATGGAAAGATTAGGAATGGAAGTATACATTTCAGGACCAGAGGAATTTAATGATCATTCAGCAAAATGGATTCCTTTTGATGAAGCAATTGAAAACATGGATATCGTAATGCTACTTCGTGTTCAATTTGAGCGTCATAAGGAAAAGATGCAAATGACTGTAGAAGAATACCACGAAAAATATGGCTTAACTTATGAAAGAATGCTAAAGATGAAGGAAAATGCAATTATAATGCATCCAGCTCCAATCAATAGAGGTGTTGAGATTGCAGATGAGGTTGCAGAATGCCCTAAATCTAGAATATATAAGCAAATGACTAATGGTGTATATATCAGAATGGCTGTTATATCAGATGCCTTAGATGGAAATTTATAATAGAGGTGACTAAATGCTACTAATTAAAAATGGTTATATCGTAAAAGGAGAAAATGACTTAGAGGTTGTTGATATCCTAATTGAAGAAGATAAGATAATTAAAATTGAAAAGAATATTAAAGCAGATTGTGAAACAATTGATGCTAAAGGCTGCTTAGTTATGCCAGGTGCAACTGATGTTCATGTTCACTTTAGAGAACCAGGATTTGAAAAAAAGGAAACAATTAAAACTGGCACATTGTCATCAGCTAAGGGAGGCTTTACATGTGTAATGCCTATGCCAAATTTAAATCCATGCCCTGATTGTTATGAAAACCTAAAGGTTGAAACAGATATCATTAATAGGGATGCAGTAATTGATTGCTTCCCATATGGTACAGTATCAGTTGGTGAAATGGATAAGCAAATGGCAGATATTGAATCAATTGCTCCATATGTAAAAGCTATTACAGATGATGGTAGAGGAGTAAATAATTTAGAATTGCTAGAGCATGCTTGTGTAGTTGCTAAAAAATATAATTTAGTAGTTGCTTCACATGCTGAAGATAATTTCTATAAATATGCACCAGAGGGTGAGTTCGTTGCAGTAAGAAGAGAAATTGAAATCGCAAAAAGAACAGGTGTAAAATATCATTTCTGTCATATGTCAACTAAAGAATCATATGATGCTATAAGACAAGCAAAAAAGGAAGGATATACAAATATCACATGTGAGGTTACGCCACATCATTTAGTATTAAGCGAGGATATGATTAAGGATGGAAACTGGAAAATGAATCCACCACTAAGATCTAAAGCTAATATGGAGGCAACAGTAGAAGCCTTACTTGATGGTACAGTTGATGTATTAGCGTGTGATCATGCACCACATACTAAAGAAGAAAAAGAAAGAGAATATGACAAATGTCCTAATGGAATAATTGGTATTGAAACATCACTTCCAATTATATATACACATTTTGTTAAAACAGGATTAATAAGCTATAAGAAATTTTTAGATTTAGCAGTATATAATCCTAATAGAATATTCAATTTATCAAATAGAGATTTAAAAATAGGTGAAATTGCAGATATTGCAATATTAGATATTGAAAATCCTCATACATATTGTGTTGAAGAAATATTATCTAAGGGTATCAATTCACCATTTATTGGGAATACATATTATGGTTTCAATAAATATACAATAAAAAATGGAAAAGTAATTTATAGAGGTTAGTCAAGGAGGACTTATGAAAAAAGATCGTAAATTAGTTTTAGAAACAGGACAGGTGTTCGAAGGAAATGCCTTTGGTGCCAATCAAGAAAAGGTTGCAGAATTAGTATATAATACTGCAGTAGTTGGTTACCAAGAAACATTATCAGATCCTTCAAATATGGAATACATCATGGTTATGGGTTACCCTGTAATCGGAAGCTATGGTTTAACTGATGAGGATTATGAATCTTCAGAATTAACTATTTCAGGCTTAGTTGTAAGAGAATATACTAAATATCCATCAAATTTCAGATATACACATGAGTTAGCTGAAAGAATGGATGAAAATGGTGTACCTGGTATTTCGGGAGTAGATACTAGAGAGATTGTTAGAATCCTTAAGGAAAATGGTTCAATGAGAGCTATGATTGCAAACATTGATACTCCAGTTGAGGAATGCTTAAAGAAAATTAAAGAATATTCAGTACCAAAGGATGTTGTAGCTAAGATTTCAACAAAGAAGGTTTGGTATTCTCGTACATTAAATTATAAATATACAGTTGCATGTATCGATTTAGGTTTAAAGAGAAGCTTAATTAAAATGCTAAAGGATTTATCATGTAATGTAGTTGTATTACCATATAATGCAACAATTGAAACTATTATGAAATATAAGCCAAATGGATTATTCATTTCTGATGGTCCATCTAACCCATATGATATTGAAAATGTAATTGATACAATCAATCAATTAAAAGGTAAAATGCCAATTTTAGGTGTAGGCTTAGGTCAAGAGATTATTGAATTAGCTTATGGTGCTAAATTATACAAACAAAAAATTGGTCATAATGGATGCAATATTCCAGTTAGAAATTTAAAGACTAATAAAATTGAAATCACAAGTCAAAATGATCAATATGCAGTAGATGCTGAATCATTAAAGTCTACAGGACTTGTTGCAACACATCAAAATGTAATTGATGGTATTATCACAGGTGTTGAAGATAAGAAGATGAAGGTTATTGGTGTTCAATATAACCCAGCACCTACAGGTGATGACGATTTCGTATTTAGTAGATTTATTAAGCTAATGGGAGGAAAGAAAAATGCCTAGACGTAAGGATATAAAGAAAATAATGGTAATCGGTTCTGGTCCAATTGTAATTGGTCAAGCTGCAGAATTCGATTACGCTGGTACACAAGCTTGTCTTTCTTTAAAGGAAGAAGGATATGAAGTAATATTAGTAAACTCAAATCCTGCGACAATCATGACAGACCCTAATATTGCAGATAAAATTTATATGGAACCACTTGATCTTGAGCATGTTGCAAAAATCATTAGATATGAGCGTCCAGATGGATTAATCGCATCTATGGGTGGTCAAACAGGCTTAAACCTTGGTATGGCACTTGCTAAAAAAGGTATCCTTGACGAGTGTGGTGTTGAATTATTAGGTATCAAGGCTGATACAATTGATAAAGCTGAAGATAGAGAATTATTTAAGGAATTATGTATTTCAATTGGTGAGCCAGTAATTGAATCTGAAATTGCAAACAATTTAGATGAGGTTATTAAGGCTGCACATGATATTGGATTCCCAGTAATTTTAAGACCTGCATTTACACTTGGTGGTACAGGTGGAGGATTTGCTGATAATGATGAAGAATTATTACCTTTAGCAAAGAACGCATTAAAGCTTTCTCCAGTTAGCCAAGTATTAGTTGAAAAATCAATTAAAGGCTACAAAGAAATTGAATTTGAAATGATGAGAGATAAAAACGATACAGTTATCGCAATCTGCTCAATGGAAAATATAGACCCAGTTGGAGTTCATACAGGTGATTCAATCGTATTAGCTCCTGTTCAAACATTAACATTAAAAGAATTCTCAATGCTAAAGACATCAGCTGTTAAGCTAATGAGAGCTCTAGATCTTGAAGGTGGATGTAATATTCAATTCGCTTTAGATCCATATTCATTTAAATATTATTTAATTGAAGTTAACCCAAGAGTTTCTAGATCATCAGCTCTAGCATCTAAGGCTTCAGGATTCCCTATCGCAAGAGTATCTTCAAAAATTGCAGTAGGCTTAACATTAGATGAAATTAAAATTGCAGCTACAGTAGCATCATTTGAACCAACAATTGACTATGTAGTTTGTAAATTCCCTAGATTCCCATTTGATAAATTCCAAGATGCAAACCGTAAGCTTTCAACTCAAATGAAGGCAACAGGTGAAGTAATGTCAATTGGTAGAACTATTGAAGAGTCATTATTAAAATCTGTTAGATCACTTGAAAATAAGGTTGATCATTTAGAATTACCATTCTTAAAGGATAAGACTTTAGATGAATTATTTGAATTCATTTCTAAGGAAACTGATGAAAGAATTTATGCAATATGTGAAGCATTACGTAAGGGTGCTGATATTGATGATTTAAATGATTTAACTAAGATTGATAAATTATTCTTAAGAAATTTAAATAACATTGTTGAAATGGAAAAAGTTATTAAGGATAATCCAAAGAATTTAGAAGTATTATATGATGCTAAGAGGATGGGCTTTAGTGATTCATATATTGCTAGAACATGGAATATGTCTTATGTAGATGTATATAAATTAAGAAAAGAAAATAATATATACCCTGTTTATAAGAAGGTTGATACATGTGGTGCTGAATATTCTTCAGATATTCCATACTTATATTCAACATATGAGCATGAAAATGAATCTATTAGATCAGATAGAAAGAAGATTGTTGTTTTAGGTTCAGGCCCAATTAGAATTGGTCAAGGTGTTGAATTCGATTACACAACAGTTCATGCTATTTGGGGTATTCAACAAGCTGGTTATGAGGCAATTATTATTAACTGTAACCCTGAAACAGTTTCAACAGATTATACAGTATCAGATAAATTATATTTTGAACCATTAACATTTGAAGATGTTATGAATGTAATTGATCATGAAAAGCCTGAAGGAGTAATTGTAGCACTAGGTGGTCAAACAGCTATTAACCTAGCAGATAAGCTAGCTGCTCAAAATATTAAGATTTTCGGTACTCAAGCAGATGCAATTGACGTTGCTGAGGATAGACAATTATTTGAAGAAGCAATGAATGAAATTGGAATCCCTATGCCAAAGGGCTATGGAGTATTCTCAGTTGAAGAAGCTGTAAAGGCAGCTAATGAAATTGGTTACCCAGTATTAGTTAGACCATCATTCGTTTTAGGTGGAAGAATGATGCACATTGTATATGATGAAAAGGTATTAAAAGCAAAAGTTAAAGAAGCAGTTGCTTTCGATAACGAACACCCAATTTTAGTTGATAAATATGTATTCGGTCAAGAATGTGAAGTAGATGCAATCTGTGATGGTGATGATGTATTTATTCCAGGTATTATGGAGCACATTGAGCGTACTGGTGTACACTCAGGAGACTCAATGAGTGTTTATCCTCCATATTCATTATCAGACAATGCTAAAAAGACTATTGTAGAATATACAAACAAGATCGGTATTAAGCTAAAAATGGTTGGTTTATTCAATATTCAATTCATTGTTGATAAGAACGACAATGTATCAATTATTGAAGTTAACCCAAGATCATCTCGTACAGTACCATTCCTAGCTAAATCAACAGATACACCTATTGCAAATATCGCAACTAAGGTAATGCTTGGAGCTAAATTAAAGGATTTAGGATATGTTGGTCTTGCTAAGCCACGTAAGAGATGGTATGTAAAAACACCTACATTCTCATTTACTAAGCTTACAGGCTTAGATGTTGTATTATCACCAGAAATGAAATCAACAGGTGAAGCAATCGGTTATGATTATTCATTAAATAGAGCATTATATAAATCACTTAAGGCTTCAAATACAAGAGTATCTAATTATGGTACTATCTTAGCTACAATTGCTGATGCTGATAAGGAAGCAGCATTACCTCTAATCGAAAGATTCTATAAGCTAGGCTTCAATATTGAGGCAACATCAGGTACTGCAAAATTCTTAAAGGCTCATGGTATTAAAACAAGAACTAAGAAGAAAATATCTGAAGGTTCAGAAGAAATTCTTGATTCAATTAGAAAAGGATATGTAACATATGTAATCAATACATCAACTGAAGGTATTACACAAAATATTGATGGTAAGATTATTAGACGTGCAGCAATTGATAATAACGTAACAGTATTTACATGTCTAGATACAGTTAAGGTATTATTAGATGTATTAGAAGAAATAACAATGGGTATTTCAGTAATAGATAAGGAGTAATTAAATGCAAAATGTTATTCTAGAGGTAGCTTATAACAACAAGGTCTCAAATGATATTTATCAAATGAGACTTGTTGGAGATACTAAAGCTATTAAAAATTATGATGAATTTATAGAAATAAAGCTTGATGGCTACTATCTTAGAAGACCAATATCTGTAATGGATTTTGGTGATGGATATGTTGACATTTTATATAAGGTCTTAGGCCATGGCACAAAGGATATGACATCTTATAAGCCTGGCCTAAAGCTTGATGTCCTAGTAGGACTAGGCAATGGCTTTAATATTAATAAATCAAAAAAACCAGTATTAATCGCTGGTGGAATTGGTGTTGCACCACTAATTGGTTTAGCAAAAGGCTTTAACAAATTAGGTATTAGACCAACATTTATTTATGGTGCAAGATCTAAATCAGATATAGTTATGACTGATTTAATTAGTGAATATGCTGATTTAAAGATTTGTACTGATGATGGTTCATTAGGCTTTAAGGGCAATGCAGTAGCTTATTTAAAATCTTTAAATTTAGATTTTGATTATTATTACGCATGTGGTCCTCAAATTATGCTTAAATTTTTAGCAGCTGATTTTAAGAATGGTGAAGTATCATTAGAGGCTAGAATGGGTTGTGGATTTGGAGCTTGTATGGGATGCTCAATTGAAACAACAAATGGTCCAAAGAGAGTATGTAAGGAAGGACCAGTATTTGATGCCATGGAGGTGATATTCTAATGGCTGATTTAAAAGTTAAATTTTTAGGTAAGGAATTTAAAAATCCAATTATTCCAGCATCAGGATGCTTTGGATTTGGATATGAATTTTCAGATTATTATGATATAAATATTTTAGGTAGTATTTCATGTAAGGGAACTACTTTAAAGCCTAGATATGGAAATCCTCTTCCTAGAATTGCAGAATGTCCATCTGGTTTAATTAATTCAATCGGACTTCAAAATCCTGGTGTTGATAAGGTTATTTCAGAAGAATTAGTTAAGCTTGATAAGGTTTATAATGATAAGGTTATTGCCAATGTTGGTGGTCATAGTATTACTGATTATGTTGAGACAGTAAAGAAATTCAACAATTGTGATAAGGTATTCGCAATTGAATTAAATATTTCATGTCCAAATGTAACAGGTGGCGGTATGGCATTTGGTGTTGACCCATCAGTTGCTGCAAACCTAGTAAGAGAAGTTAAAAAGGTTTCAACAAAACCAATTATTGTAAAATTATCACCTAATGTAACTGATATTGTATTAATGGCAATTGCAGTAGAACAAGCAGGTGCTGATGCAATTTCATTAATTAATACATTAGTTGGTATGAGAATTAATTTAAAAACTGGAGAACCAATTATTAAGGTTAAAAAGGGTGGATATTCAGGACCTGGTATTTTCCCTGTTGCTTTAAGAATGGTATATGAGGTTTCACATGCTGTATCAATTCCTGTAATTGGTATGGGTGGTATTCAAAATGCATATGATGTACTTGAAATGATGTATGCTGGTGCTAGCCTAGTAATGGTTGGTGCTCAAAATCTAGTAGATCCTCTAGCATGTAAAAAGATAATTGAAGATCTACCTAACGCAATGAAGGAATATAATATAGAAAAATTAGAAGACATAATAGGAAGGTGTAAATAATGGAAAGAGATGTAATCATTGCCTGTGATTTTAAATCAAAGGAAGAATTATTTGAATTTTTAAAGCCTTTTAAGGGTATGAATCCATATTTAAAGGTTGGTATGGAAATGTATTTTAAAGAAGGACCTGAATTAGTAAGAGAATTAAAGAAGCAAGGCTTTAGAATTTTCTTAGATTTAAAGGCACATGATATTCCAAATACTGTTAAGGCAGCAATGGAAAAGCTAGGCTCTTTAGGTGTAGATATCACTAATGTTCATGCTGAAGGTGGTATTGAAATGATGAAAGCTGCAAGAGAAGGCTTAAATATGACTGAGTCAGGAAAGAAAACAAAGCTTATTGCAGTTACAGTTTTAACATCAATCAATGATGAAGTATTACATAATGAATTATTAATTGATAATACAAAATCATCAGCTGATATTGTTAGAAAATATGCTTTAAATGCTAAGGAAGCTGGCTTAGATGGTGTAGTTTGTAGTGCACTAGAGGCATCAATTATTAAAGAAATCGGATTTATGTCTGTAACACCTGGTATTAGACTTGCTGGTGATTCAAAGGACGATCAAAAGAGAGTTGCAACACCTGCATATGCTAAAGAATTAGGTGCATCATATATCGTAGTTGGTAGAAGTATTACAAAGGCT
>ODAI010611429.1_pt1 | contig 10343 bp, 11 predicted proteins | sample 1539321 | NCBI WGS metagenome assembly ODAI01 (sample SAMN02144231, study PRJEB22623) | gut metagenome | biome: sheep rumen | host: Ovis aries | place: New Zealand | reverse complement strand
ATTTTACCTTCTGCAACTCTTTTGAGATGAGCACCATAGGGTGATTTACCATACTTTTCAGCAGATTTCATAAGACCGTTGCGGTCTATCCAGCCGTTTATGAAGGCTATCTCCTCCGGAGCTGAGATTTCAATACCCTGACGATTCTGAACCATCTGTACAAAATTGGTAGCCTCTGCCAAGCTATCCATTGTACCGGTATCGAGCCATGCGAACCCCCTGCCCAGCAGTTGAACATCCAAATTTTTATCATTCAGATACATCTCATTCAGCGTTGTGATCTCAAGCTCACCTCGTGCAGAGGGCATGACCTGATTAGCCTTTGCAGAAACGCCTGCCGGATAGAAGTACAGACCTGTCACAGCGTAATTGCTCTTTGGTACGGCAGGCTTTTCTTCAATTGAAATCGCCTGTCCATTGTCGTTGAATTCAACTACACCGAAGCGTTCCGGGTCAGGAACGTAATAGCCAAAAACCGTAGCCCGTGCGTTCTCCTCTGCATTCTTCTTAGCATTTCGGAGAATGGCACCAAATCCGTTTCCATAGAAAATATTATCGCCAAGCACCATTGCACACGCATCGTCACCTATGAACTCATCACCGAGAATAAACGCCTGTGCAAGTCCATCGGGACTCGGCTGAATCTTATAGCTTAAATTGATCCCATATTGAGAACCGTCACCGAGCAGCTTCTCAAAATTCGGAAGATCAGTCGGAGTCGAAATGATGAGAATATCTTTGATGCCTGCCAGCATAAGTGTCGACAACGGATAGTAAACCATTGGCTTGTCGTACACAGGAAGCAGCTGCTTCGATGTGACCATTGTCAATGGGTAAAGTCTTGTACCGGAACCTCCGGCGAGGATTATTCCCTTCATGCTCAATCTCTCCTGAACAGATCTCTTGTGTAAACCTTATCAGCAACGTCGTCAAGACAGCTGTCGTAGCGGTTCGCAATGATAGCCTGAGAGTTCTTCTTGAATTCGTCAAGGTCATTCACGATCCTGCTTCCGAAGAACGAGCTGCCGTTCTCGAGTGTAGGCTCATAAATGATAACAGTCGCACCCTTAGCCTTGATACGTTTCATAACGCCCTGAATGGAGCTCTGACGGAAATTGTCTGAATTGCTCTTCATAGTCAGGCGGTAAATACCGATAACAACTTCACTTTCACCGACATATCCTCCGGTATAGCTATTCCCGCCGGCGATCTGAAGCACACGGTCAGCGATGAAATCTTTTCTCGTACTATTGGAATCGACGATCGCCTGGATCAGATTCTGCGGAACATCAGCGTAGTTTGCAAGAAGCTGCTTTGTATCCTTCGGCAAACAATATCCTCCATAGCCGAATGAAGGATTGTTGTAATGACTTCCGATACGCGGATCAAGGCAAACACCGTTGATGATTGCCTGAGTGTCAAGTCCCTTCATTTCAGCATAGGTATCAAGCTCGTTAAAGTAGCTCACGCGGAGCGCAAGATATGTGTTGGCGAACAGCTTGACTGCCTCCGCCTCTGTAAAGCCCATGAACAGTGTGTCAATATCGGGCTTCTCTGCACCTTCCTGAAGAAGTCTTGCGAAGATCTCAGCAGTCTCACGGCTCTGTTCATCGCAGCCGACGATTATACGGCTTGGATAAAGATTATCGTAAAGTGCCTTTGACTCGCGCAGGAATTCTGGGCTGAAAATGATCCTGTCGGTATTGAACTTCTCCCTTACGCTCTTGGTATATCCTACAGGGATCGTGCTTTTTATTATCATCATTGCTTCGGGATTGCTCTCCAGTGCCAGACTGATCACCGCCTCAACAGCAGAGGCATCGAAGAAATTCTTGTGGGAGTCATAATTCGTGGGGGCGGCGATGATAACGATGTCAGCGTCCGTGTATGCAGAAGCACCGTCCGTAGTTGCTGTGAGGTCAAGCTCTTTTTCGGCTAAATACTTTTCTATGTAATCATCCTGTATAGGAGATTTTTTTGCGTTTATGAGTTCAACCTTTTCCGGCACGATATCAACCGCCATCACCTTATGGTTCTGTGCCAGCAGCACAGCAAGACTCAGACCGACATAGCCTGTTCCGGCCACTGCGATTTTTAAATCATTAAATTCTCTCATTATTAACGCTCACTTCAAACTTGTCATTATTTTTTTGCAATGCAAAATGTGTTTTAAATATTTGCCAATACCAATTCAAAACTCCAGTAATGACGATAAATCACAAATATTTATCGCCTTTACGTTCCAATAAATACAACTATTATTTTCAACTTCACCGATACATTAAATATCCCTGGATACGGCTACATAATAAAAACATAATTTATATCACGTTTTCTAATCAGTTGTCAAGTATGCACGAAAGCCTGTATATATTTTTGTATAAGTGTACAAAAATAAAAATCAGCGTCTTTGGTTCTTAAAGCATATGTATGCTTATATTATATACAGTAAATCGCTCTTTGTCAACCATCTATGCTTTTTAGGAATAATGTATATAGATACACTCATTACCTGATTTCAGACATCTGTTGTTGCAGTGCGACATGAACACGAACTGTCAAGCTTTAACTCGACATACAATACGCAACATACGTCACAGTTCAATAATACATAAACAAAACTTCACATCCTGTGTTAATGATATGACCGCCCTAGCGTATACGGATAGTGCGGGGTATTTCCTTAGGTATCGCGACACGTCCAAGGTCGTCGATATGTCTGACAATTCCTGTTGCCTTCATAAAAATATCTCCCAAAATCCTGTTGACTTTGTGAGGTTAGTGTTTCCGGAAATTTGATGTTTATTCTGAATCCTGATATCATTGATTAGAGCAGTCCTTGATGCTGAAAGAGAATTCCCTGTCTATACATTGAAGAACAAGCATATCAAAAAAAGCCATAGAGAATCCTATGGCTTTTCATATATCAGTTCCTTATCTGCTTTGCAACAAGGCTCTCACCGCAGTATATCTCGCGGAGCTTCGGCTTTTCTATCTTGCCGGTGGGATTCCTCGGAACATCGGCAAAAATGAGCTTATGTGGTCTCTTGTACCTCGGAAGCTTCTGGCAGAACGCATTGATATCGTCCTCAGTGCAGGTCATTCCGTCCTTCACAGAAATAATCGCGGCAGCTATCTCGCCCAGACGCTTGTCCGGGAGACCGATCACCGCTACGTCCTTGACAGCCGGATGAGCGCGGAGGAAGTCCTCGATCTGCACGGGATAAAGGTTCTCGCCGCCGCTTATGATAACATCCTTTTTGCGGTCAACGAGGTAGATGAAGCCGTCCTCGTCCTCCTGAGCCATATCCCCGGTAAGCAGCCAGCCGTCCCTGAGGGTCTCGGCGGTAGCCTTTTCATCGCGGTAGTAGCAGGTCATGAGACCGGGACCCTTGACGCAGAGCTCGCCGACCTCGCCGCGTTTCACGGTATTGAAATTCTCGTCAGTTATCTTGCCCTCCCAGCCATAGCCGGCCTTGCCAATAGCGCCGACCTTATGGATATTCTCCACTCCGAGATGAACGCAGCCGGGGCCTATTGATTCGCTCAGGCCGTAGTTTGTGTCATACTGATGATTCGGGAAGATCTTCTTCCAGCGTGCGATGAGCGACGGAGGAACAGGCTGTGCGCCGATGTGCATAAGCCTCCACTGGTCAAGGCTGTACTGGCTGAGGTCGATGTCTCCCCTGTCGATAGCATCAAGGATATCCTGCGCCCACGGAACGAGCAGCCATACGATAGTACATCCCTCATCCGAGACAGTTTCGAGTATAGTCCTGGGCTTGATGCCCTTCAGAAGGACTGCCTTGCTGCCGGAATAGAGGCTGCCGAACCAGTGCATTTTTGCGCCGGTATGGTAGAGCGGAGGGATGCAGAGGAATATATCATCTCTGGTCTGCCCGTGGTGATTCTGCTCGACCTTTGCGGAATGCATAAGGCTCTCATGATTATGCAGGATAGCCTTCGGGAAGCCTGTTGTACCGGAGGAGAAGTAAATCGCTGCGTCATCCTGATCGGTGATAGTTACATCCGGGGCAGCGCTCGCGCAATTGGCAACGAGGCTGTCATAGTGCTCCGCGAATGATGGGCAGCCTTCGCCCACATAGAAAAGGAGGCGGTTGCGGCTGATCTCATCAGCGATCTCCTCGACACGTCCGATAAACTCGGGGCCGAACATAAGGATATCAACTTCTGCAAGGTCAAGGCAGTATTTTATCTCATCGGGGGTATAGCGGTAGTTGAGTGGAACGGCAAGTGCGCCGGTCTTGAGCACGCCGAAGTATATCGGGAGCCATTCGAGGCAGTTCATAAGGAGTATGCCGACCTTATCGCCCTTTTTCACGCCTCTTTCAAGGAGGAGGTTAGCGAAGCGGTTAGCCTTTTCGTCGAAGACCTTCCATGTGATCTCGCGTCTGTAATGGCATACCGGGTCGGGTTCAATGAGCTCATAGTCCTTCCAGGTTATTCTTCTAACCTCGGTTATTTCAGGGTTGACCTCCACAAGAGCGACGTCATTTCCGTAGAGATCAGCATTTCTTTCAAGCAATTCAGTAATTGGCATTGTAATGTTCCTTTCTCGCCGTCGGCGAAATAACTATATTCATTTTACCACAAAAAAGCGAAAAAGTAAAGAATTTTCCCGCAATATTTTACACAAAAAGCAGCCGCTCCTTTTCAGCACATTGCATAACGGAAGACCAGCAGCCTTCCTGCGTAACAGATCCGAGTGCGTTGAAACAAAGCCTGACACGCCCTGTCACTTCCGCACAGCGGAAACAGTGATCCCGGAATAAAAAAGGGCGGAATTATCCGCCCGGTCTGGTAATGATTCTAAATGCTGTCCATGAGATCTGAGTGTTGATCCGGCTTTTCCTCGAGCTTTTCCGCAGGGAGAACGACGTCGCTCATGGCGTCTGACTGAGTGAACTTCCGCTGACGGGCAGCCTCCTCATAAGGGTCGTGCTCATTGAATTCCTTCGCCTTATCCTGCTGCTCCTGCAAAAGCTCCGAGAAATGCGGAAAGCCCTCCTGTGTTTCGAGCCAGCGATACTTTGCGTTCGCAAGAAGCGTAGGTGCAACAGAAATAATGGCAACAAACAGCGCAAGGCAGGTATTCAGCGTCGTATAGCCGATGATGGCTCTGTCTGACAGAACAGAAAGCCCGGCAGCTCCCGGAGCAGCCCATACAACGATATCCTTCTTGGTATATCCGCCCATTACCGTAAGCGCACACGCTCCGGTGCAGAGTATCATTGAGACGAAATATCCGAGCATCACTACCCATTCGCCTGACACAAGGTCGCCGAGCATACTGTAGAGCGATGCAAAGACCAGGTCAGCCGCAATTCCGACGTTTGGCAGAAAAACGTATTTGTAGATCTTTTCACAGCGTGCAAGCGCCGCAGAATTCCTGTGCATACTGCTGATATCAGCCATTTTTACCTCCTGTGGAACATTTCCGGCTCAGCCGAATATAATATACCAGAGCAGCTCAGATATCGGTGATATTGGTCAGCACACCGTACTCTGAAATGTCAATGCTGCCGAAGGAAGGCTTTTTCCCGTCGCGGGGGAGGGCGGCACTTCCGGGATTCATTATCCACATACCGTCCTCAAAAACGTTGAGGCGCATATGAGTATGCCCGAAAAGCACGATATCGCAGCCGTTGTCAGCAGCAGCCTTCTTTATCCTGTCAAGAGGGCCTCCGACGCCGTACTTATGACCGTGGGTTGCGAATATCTTATGCTCCATGACCGGAAGGACAAAAAAATCGGGACTGAAGCTGTCGTAGTCGCAGTTACCTGCAACGTGGATTATTTTTGGGGCAACAATAGGTCTTGCAATAACGAATCTGTCGAGCTCAAGCTCGCCGTCACCGAGGTGGATTATCCAGTCGGCGAAGGTATTTTTTTTGATGACCTTTTCGAGATTCTGGTAGTTGCCGTGTGTATCTGAAATGACTATGATGCGCATAATAACGCTCCTGTAAGATTTATTAAAGCTATTATAACACAAAATACACAAAAAAGCAATAGTTTGAACACAAAAATATTATGAATTATCGGAGGCAGGCATGAATAAGAATAATATTGATCCGAAAAAACTGAATGGACTGCTCGGAGTGGTCAGCAAAAAGATCGGTGTTCCGCCGGAAAAGCTAAGGCGTGAGCTTGAGGAGGGAAAATTTGACAGCGCATTATCTGCGATGAATTCGGGCGACGCCGCAAGATTCAGGCAGGCGGTCAATAATCCCGGACTTGTCGAAAAGATGATGAGCACGCCTCAGGCAAGGGCGCTCTATAAGAAGCTCTCAGGCGAAAAATAGGCTCGCGGAGGCGGAGATTTGGACGATTTGATGGGAAAGCTCGGCGAGCTCCTCTCCGATGAGGAGAGTGTGAAGCAGCTTACCGAGCTGGCACAGATGCTTATGTCAGAAAGCGGCGGCGAGGGAGATTCACCGGCGGAAGGGAGCGCTCCCGACCTCGGGGCAGTTATGAAGCTCAGCGGTCTTATGGGAGCGTTCTCACAGAATGACAGGAACGCCGAGCTGCTGCTCGCACTGAAGCCGCATCTGAGCGAGGAACGCCGGAAAAAGGTCGATAAGGCGATAAAGCTGCTGCGGCTGATAGCGGTCTGGAATATCGCAAAGGAGAGCGGTCTTCTGGATGACTTTTTGTGATCGGAGGGAAAGCTATGGCGTATATCGGGAGAGACTTCCGCAGCCGTGCCGCGCATTATTCGCAGGGCGGATCTCCGGCTGACAGACCATCGGAAAAGCCCGGAAATAAGCCTGAAAGCAAGCCTTGCAGCGCTCCCTCCCCGCAGAGCGGTCCCCTGGACATGAGTTCTTTGCTCGGCAGGCTTGACAGCGACAGTCTCCTCATCGCAGCGCTTCTGGTACTGCTGATGAAGGAGGGCTGCGACAAAAGGCTCATCCTTGCTCTCGGATACATATTATTCTGAGGTGAAAAAATGGATACGGACATGATCTTCGCAGCAGTGTGCGGGGCGGCTTTGCTCATAATGCTGGCGTATTACCGGAGGTGTGAGCGGCGGCTCAGAGCTTTTCTTTTCGGCTCACTCACGGGGCTTGCTGCACTTTTTATACTCAACCGGTACGGAGCAGCGTTCAATTCTGCGCTCCCGCTCAACACCCTTAACCTATGCGGCAGCGCTGTTCTCGGCGTACCGTTTGTCATATTCCTTGTACTGTGCTATTAGATAGTTAGCAGTTATTAGTGCTTAGTGATCGGTTGAAAAAGAATTCAAGCGGCTCCCCTGCTCACTTCTCACTTAAAATGTTAAATTTCGGAAAAATTTTCTCAAAAACTATTGACATTTTTAGATAATATGGTACAATTTAAGTATAAGTATTAACAGGAGGTGGAATATGAACGCCATTGATATAATCAACAAGACCAGACGGTCCCAGACCCTTTCCTACGAGGAGATCTCGTGGCTGGTCAGGAACTACACTTCCGGCAGTATCCCGGATTACCAGATGTCAGCATGGCTCATGGCTGTCTGCCTGAACGGGCTCACTGAGGAGGAAACTCTTGCCCTTACCTATGCCATGCGCGATAGCGGCGAAACTATCAGACTCGGCATACCGCTTACGGTAGACAAGCACAGCACCGGCGGCGTCGGCGATAAAACAAGTATGATAATCGGTCCGGCAGCAGCAGCTTGCGGTGTAAACGTTGCCAAAATGTCCGGCAGAGGTCTGGGGCATACCGGCGGTACTATCGACAAGCTCGAGAGCATCCCCGGCTTCCGCACGGAGCTGAGCCTCAGCGAATTTGAAAATATCGTAAGGGAGACCGGCTTCTCTGTCGTTGCTCAGAGCGAGGAGCTTTGCCCCGCTGATAAAAAAATGTACTCTCTGAGAAGCGCCTCAGGAACGGTGGAGAGTATTCCGCTGATCTGTGCAAGCATCATGAGCAAGAAGCTCGCTGTCGATGCGGACTGCCTCCTGCTCGACGTAAAATACGGCTCGGGCGCCTTCATGAAGGAGAAGTCCGAGGCTGAAAAGCTTGCCGCTCTCATGGAGAAGATCGGACGTGCTGCCGGAAAACGCTGCAAGGCTGATGTCACGGATATGAATACCCCGCTCGGCAAAAATATCGGCAACGCCCTCGAGGTCGCAGAGGCTATCGAGGTGCTTCGCGGCGAAAACAAGGGCACACTCTATGATATCTGCCTTGACCTGACCGCGGATATGCTCAGCCTCGCGGAAAAGGGCAGCTTCGATGAGTGCCGCGCTATGGCTGAGGAAGCCATTTGCTCAGGCAGAGCTCTCGAAGTTTTCAGGAGGACTATCGAGCTGCAAGGCGGCGACCCAAGGGTTTGCGACGACATTTCGCTTCTTCCTCAGGCAAGATGCAGCTATGTAATCAGGGCTCCCTACGATATCGAGATAACCTCCGTCAACTGCGAGGAGATCGGAATGGTCTCCGTTCTGCTCGGCGCAGGAAGAATAGCCCGTGACGATTCTGTGGATATGTCGGCGGGACTTATCATGAACTGTACCGTTGGCGACAGACTTGCAGCCGGGGACACTATTATGACCCTGTATTCCTCGGTTTGCAGCGATTTTTCCGAGGCTGCGCTCCGTGCTCTCAACTCCCTCGGCAAGCGGCGTACCGACCGCATAGTTTCGGGTGACAGGTGATTATCAGTAAGTTGTTGCGAACGGCAGCTTCGACGTCCCGCCGGCAGAAGTGAATAGCTGCGGTGTCTGCTTCGCGGACGGATTTTAAGTTCAGCGCCGCTGCTGGCTTGACGGAACGGAAAAATTATGATAAAATATATCAGGAAGGATACTGCGCCCGGTGCGGCACAGATCATAGAAGGAGGTTCTTAACAATGGGATTCATGGACTCAGTAAAGGGACTGGCTGAAAAAGTCGGAAATACCGTCGAAAAGGGCGCTAAGAGCGTTTCGGACAGCTCCAAGAAAATGGCTGAAAAGTCTAAGGTGAAGCGCGAGATCGCTTCTCTTGAAAATGAGATAAGAAACGCTTACTACGAAATAGGAGTAAGGTATGTCGAGCTCAACTCTGCCGCTCCCGGCGAGGAGTATACAGAGGATATCGACCTCATCAAGGCTGACACTGAACGCCTTGAGAAGTTCAGACAGCTGCTTGCCTCAATGGAAGATAAGCCCAGATGCACCGGCTGCGGAGCCACTCTGAACAAGAATCAGAAGTTCTGCGACAAGTGCGGTACTAAGGTAGAAAAACCTGAGGCACCGATAATCGAAGGCTTCAATGACCAGAAGCCAGAGGAGACCGAAGCTGAAAAGACTGCGGAGGCTGCCGCTCCGGCAGAACAGGTTTGCCCCAAGTGCGGCGAGCCGGTCGATGCGGACCAGCGCTTCTGTGAAAAATGCGGCGAAAGCCTCACATAACTAAAGAGGGACGGAAACGTCCCCCTTTTTTTTGCAGGTCGTGAATCTTCATAATTGAGGCAGCTTCCTGCTTCATGGGCGGATGATATGCGTCCTGTGCGCTCAGAATGTATAATCACACGGCTGCGGGGAAAAATACGGCTGAGGTGATGAATTTGAACGGAAGATCAGCGCTTATGCCATCGCTCAGCGCAAACCTTGAACGCATTGCTGATATGACGGGAGGCTCCTCCGACATACTCGTGAACCGCTTCACCGCCGGCGGTATCGGCTGTGCTCTTGTCTGCTGCGAGGGAATGATCTCGACCTCGGTCATTACTGAGCTCGTTTTCGAGCCTGTCACAAATATTGAACCGCAGGAAAACGCCGCTGCCCTGCTTGACTACATTGACCGGTATCTGCTCCTGTCAACTGACCGGCCGGTCGCAGATGACCTTGAAACTGCTCTGCTGCTTATACACTCCGGGTTTGCGGTGCTCTTTGCCGAGGGAGCTGTCCGGGCGCTGGGCTTCGGAGTGCAGGGCTTCGCCTCGCGCGGGGTGCAGGAGCCCTCCGGAGAGGGCAATATCATGGGCGCTCACGAGGGCTTCACAGAGACTATAAGGGCGTCTATGTCCCAGATACGCAGACGGCTGAAAACTCCCGAGCTCGTCATGGAAATGCTGAAAAAGGGCGAAAAAAGCCACACCGACCTCTGCCTTTGCTACATGAAGGACCGCGTTCCGGAGGAGCTGCTGAAACGCATAAAAAACTCCCTCGGCAGGATAAACACCGAGGCTGTCCTCACGACCGGATATATCCGTCCCTTCGTCGAAAGCGGCAGATTCGAGATATTCAGTTCTACCGGCGTGACTGAGCGTCCGGACGTCCTCTGCTCGAAGCTTATCGAGGGACGGGTCGCGCTGCTTGTTGACGGAGTTCCATTCGCGGTAGT
>ODAI010448145.1_pt1 | contig 10343 bp, 8 predicted proteins | sample 1539321 | NCBI WGS metagenome assembly ODAI01 (sample SAMN02144231, study PRJEB22623) | gut metagenome | biome: sheep rumen | host: Ovis aries | place: New Zealand | reverse complement strand
TTTAATAATTCTTCTTCAAGCTCCTCGCTTGATTTGAGTTCATAGCTTGTTTCAAATGATTCTGATTTTTCAAGCCAAGATACATCAAAGCTCTCAAGCTGAATAGATGCGACATCATCTTTAACCTCGCCGTGACGGTAGAATCCTCCGCTGCCGTCGGCTGTCAGGTCAACATTGGGATGCTTCAATATATCGTATTTCAAGTCCTTTACAGGACGTTCACCTCTGATAAAGAGGATTGCATAGTCGTTATCAAGCAGTCTGACTTCATCGGGCGTCATCAGTTCTCTGCCGACAATCTGATAATTCGTTGAATAGTTACCGCTGTGTCCGGTACTCTTGCCGTAAGTGTTGGTGTCGATAGTTTCTTTTCCGAGCAGCTCCGAAACATACTTATGCGTACTCTGTTCGTTGCCGCCGAGATAGAGAAATTCATCGCAGTTACCGACAATACTTTCCCATTGCTTTTCAAACAACGCTTTGAGCTGTGCCAAGTTCTGCAAAATGATACTGACCGATACGCCGCGCGAGCGCATTGTCGCAAGGTCTTTGTCAAAATCATCGGGCAGTGAAACATTGGCAAATTCGTCCATCAGAAAATGGACGGGTACGGGCAAGGCTCCCTTATAAACAAAGTCCGCGTCGTGGAAAAGCTGTTGAAACAACTGCGTATAGAGAATGGATACCAAGAAATTAAAACTTGAATCGTTGTCGGGAATAAGCGCAAATAAAGCAGTCTTTTTCTTGCCTAACAGCGATAAATCCATTTCATCTGTCGCAGTCAGCGCGGCGACGCTGTCAAGGTTGAATTTTTCAAGTCTTGCTATCAGCGTGATCTGAATAGATTTCAGCGTTTTAGCCGAGCCTGAGTGATAGCCTTTGTAATACTTAACCGCGATGTGTTCGGGATTGCGACATTCAAGCCGATGGAATAGAATATCCAGCGGCGTGTCATCGTTGCTGTCCTCATCCTCAATCGCTCCTGCTCGGAGCATTTCCATCACCATCGGGAAGTTTTGCTCCTCAACAGGTGCTTCGTGATGAAGATAACACATCAAGGCGGTCAACAGCATTGAAGCGGATGTGTCCCAAAAGGGATCATTGCTCTGCGAGCCTTTCGGTGTAGTAGCTTTGAAAAGGTTAGTGACCAGCTTTTGTATATCATTATCGTTCTGGATATACACGAACGGATTGTAGCAATGACTGCGCTCCATATTGAGCAAGTCAAGCACTCGGATTTCATAGCCCTCTGCTTCAAGCAAATTGCCTGTATCTCTCAGAATTTCTCCTTTAGGATCGAGGATAACGAAAGACGTATTGCATTGCATTAGGTTAGGTTTGCAGTAAAACCGCGTTTTGCCCGCGCCGGAGCCGCCGCATACAAGCGTGTTAAGATTACGTCTGTGCTTCTTGGCGTTTAGTCCGATCCGAACATTCTGCGTCATCAGCTTATTCTTGAAGTCGTTTCGCTGACGGTACTTCTTGTTGATCTTCTCGGCTTCGCCCCATTTAGCGGAGCCGTGTTCTTCGCCGCGGCGATAGTTCCTCCGTGTCGAAAGATAGATACCGATACCCACAAAATAGGCGGCAAGAAAAATGAGGACAGTTTTTAGGCTGTCCTCACACAACTTGATATTCAACGGATTTTCAAAGGCTTTCGATAAAGAGGATAACATCTCTACAAGTCCGCCCTTTGCGAAAGGAGCGACACACAGCGCAATCCAAACAACAGGGACGATACCTATTACCGATAAAATCAGAACGGTCTTTTTATCGTTACCTCGCATCATCTACGCTCTTTTCAACTACCTTGAGCTTTTTCTGCGGCGCGTGACCGACCTTTACAATCAGATCGTCCACCGCGTCGGTGGTGATGCCGTTCTCTATCAGCTCCGTTTTCAGCGTATTCAGAGAACGAATGATGATACTATGCTCGTCATCGTCGAGGTAGAGATGATAATGAGGCTCTTTCACAGAAAGCACCTCCGATTATCTCTCACGGTCTTTTGTGCGCTCCTGCTTCTGACGATAAAGCTCATCGGAAACGCGGGTAGCGATCTCGCCCAAAGCGGAACGCATCTGTGACAATTCGGAACGGACAGCTTTCGCGTCCATATCCTTCCAGTCGGCGGGAATACGGTTGACCGCAAAGCTCTTGGTTTCAACACCGAGCTTCTTGCATACCATATAACCGACGCAGACAGCCTTGAATCCCATATCTCTGCGACTGTAGCTGTCGCTCTGAATGGAAAGCTGAGCAAACGCAAGCTCCTGTGCAATGTTTTGTACCAGCTTAACGCTGTCATCAAAGCCGCGCTGGATATAGAGGGTTTGATCCTCGTTCTTGTAGAACGCGCCCATGCCCGGCTGCGGCATTTCGTCGATCAACTCAACATTGACGGGCGAGGTATCAACCATCACGGCGATAATATCATCCGTGTCACGGTTGAGTGTAGGCGCAGGCTGCTTTTTGCCGTTAGTCTGCGACACATCAAACATTTTCTTCACATTATAGGAGATACCCTGTGAGCCGTCGCTTTTGGTGTACTCCACAGGCTCCAGAATGGAAATACTCTTTGCGCCTTTCTTCACGCGGACATTGTCCTCGCCCCAGCCTGCAAAATCCTTGAGCCGTGTTGCTTCGGGAAGCTGGCTGTAAATTAGCAGGGCGTTAGCGGACGAATACTTGTCCATACGCGCCTGCACATCGAGGAACGCCTTGAGCTTGTCGGGATTCTCGGAAATCTCCTCGGCTGTGCTGTCAATCAACTGATAAACAGATTCTTTTTCGAGCTGTTTTTTCTCCGCCCATTCCTGCGGACTGAGCTGCTCGCGCCGGGTGTTCTGCTGACGATTATTTCTCTTGGCAATAAAATCCTTTGTCATAAGGAATTATCTCTCCTTTGATTTTTTCTTTTTCGGTTTAGGCTGTTTATGCTTAGTCTGACCGTTTTTTGGCGGAGCTTTTTTCTCCGCTTTCTTTTCGGGAACCGAGCGCTCTGCTCCTTTGCTCTTGTCCGACTGAGCCTTTATACGTTCAAGTTCCTCCCGAACGGAAGGCTTATCAGGCTGTTTTGCTTTACCCTTATCAGAGCGCGTTGATTTCCGATCTGAGGAACGCCTTGACGGAGGGCTTTTGTCCGTTTTGGCTGCATTGGGGTTTGAATGGCTGCGTGTTTCCTTGTTCTTTTTCCCAACGGTTTCTTCAACGATAAGCTGTCCCTTTGTCTTGACGGGGCGTTCGATTTCGGCTTCTTTTCTGTCGGCTATATCCTTCTCTGCCTCAGATACAATAGATGCCTTATCCACCTTACCAAGCTCAAAGCGGTCAACGATACGCTGGATTTTGGATGCGTCCTCGGCACGGGCGATAATATCCACAGGGGAATTATCGGACTTGCTGTTCCTATCCCTGAGAACATTATATAGAACGCCATACCGTTTAGCCTGCTGAACAAACTTTTTCAAGTCCTTCTGCTGAATGGAAAAAACCTTTAGCTCCTTGCCGGACTTGATCATATTGGTAAGTCGAGCCTTGCCTTTGGTTTTGTGTTCCTGCTTCAAGACAGAAATGAGTAACAGCGCGATTTCTTTTGCCGCCGAGCCGGACAGCTTCGCCGCAACCTCAAAGCCTTCAAGCGAAAGTCTGACAACCTGTTCGGCAGCATCACCGCCATTGGTCATAATTGCGCGCCTCCTTTCCTTGTGTTTTTTCTTCCTCTGCAACGACTTGTTCAAGGTTATGCCGGATTTCATCCGACCTCTCCAAAACGTCATCGCACAGGCGAAGCTCCTTGCGGAGCTTCCATAATTTATCAGTAAGAGAAGAAATCTTTGCCTTGATTTCGGGACGCTCAGCTTCAAAAGCCTTCATCCTCCGTTGCCTATATAGCTGCGCTCTATCCTCGGTCAAGGTTTTTATTTCGTTCTCGACTGAACCTTTATATATAACAAGCTGCTCAACAGATTGAATGTTTTCTCTGCCAAGCAGCGTTGTTTCTGCGGTCAGCTTATCCAGCTTCATTAAATCTTCTCTCAAAAGATAATGAAGCCGAGCTGTATTCTGTTTTATCTTATACTTCGGCAAATAACCGAGGCGGTAGCAATAGTAGAGATACATACCATATAAACCGCCGCGCTTTTTGATTCTATCCTCCCGTGTAGCCAAGTGATACTGACGAATGACGACCGTCTGCGGATGAAACGGTTTCAAGTCAAGGCGGCTGCTGTTTTCAAGAAGTCTTTGACGGATAGCGGCGTTGGAATAGTTCTCGCCGAGGTTAATCAGTCTGATAGGCTTCTTTCTGCCGACGGGCGTGACCGTCCAATACTTGCGGCTTTCGCTGAGCTGATACTGATAGCCGAGCTTTTGGAGATTCTTTTCAAATTCCCTCAAGCTACCGCTATGCTCAATCGCCGTGTCAATCGCTTCACGAAGTAAAGAATAGCGCGTAGGCATACCGGCTTTTTCTTTCTCAGTAATATGATAATCGGTCAACACATTTCTTTTCGGATTTGGATTGTAATACAAGCCGTGTTCCTGACATATCTCATCGGCGATATGGCGAAACTTAAACCAAGAGGTATCCTGACAGCGTTTACCGTCAACAAAGGAAATGGAATTCAGCACAAAATGGCAATGTAGGTGCTGTGTATTCAGATGTGTAGTCACTAACACCTGAAAGCGTTTGCCCCAAACTCTTTGTGCAAACTCCATACCAATCGCCTGCGCCTGTTCTGGCGTAATATCCTGTTCCTTGAAGCTGAGATAGCCGTGATAGGCTTGAATACCGTCGGTCTTTCCGAACCTCTCCTTTACTTCTATAAACTGTTGGCGCGCAATCGCCGGATTACAATTGATGCCCTGAACAAAAAACTGCTGTTCGGTTTTCTCCTCGTCCTTTGCGTAGGACAGCACATCGGCAAGAGCCTGATATTGCTCATCGGAAAACTTCGGATTGAAAGTCTTATTTGGATTAGCAGCATAATCTAATACTTTCCAAAGATTATCCCGTACCGTCCATAATTTACTTATCGCCAAACAGATCACTCTTTTCGGGACACAGAAATTCTTTCTCTACCGCAAGCTGAAACTGATTCCATTTCTGCATTTCCTTTTGCAGAATCGGCGTGTCTATAAAATTCAGCGAATAGGCTTTAGCAAGAAGTTTGTTAAGGTTGTTGCCGAGCATAATGAGCTGGTGCAAAAACTCCTCGACCTTTTCGTCGGGCTTTTGCTTTGGGACAAAACCGTTTATCAGAAATCGTGTCAGCGCCGCCTCTGTCAGACAGGTCGCTTTGGCTTTCTTTTTCAGCTCAGCGTCCTCGTCCGGCGTTAGCCAATACTGCTTCTTTACCGTTCTTCGCATTGTGTATCACCTTCCTTTATTCGGGGTATTAGGGGAGCGCCCCCTAACAAGCGTATTTTTACGGGTAGGAGTAAAAATACACTGCTTGCTAAGAATTAACATTTACTATACAAGATGTGATTTATCGAGCGTCTGAACGCTCCTTCGGTTTGATTTGATGGACTTTTATCTCGCCGTTCTGACGGTAAAATCTTTCGGGATATTTGAATTTTTCGGCGTATTTTTTAGCCAAATCCTTCGTCAAACTCTGGTATTTGTCAGAGTCAACAGGCGATTTTACGATAAAGAAATCGCCGACCAAAACATCGGCAATCTGTTTGCTGTCCTCTGCGAAAATTGCTCTGTTTGGCGGCAATCCGTTGAGCTTTCCTTCCTCGTTTACGATGATTGCGACTTCATCATCGAACGGCATATATTCCTCGATATAGCCGCCGACAAGTTCCTGCATCGCGTCAAGAGTATCAGGAATCTCGACCATTCTCGGTGCTTTGCCGGGCTGAATCAAAAGCACGGATAGCTTTTCTGTTGCGGTCATATCCTTGCACAGCGAGCTGTCAAAGTCGATTTTCTGAAAGCCGATATTGTCACAGAAATAGAATCCTTTTTTGTCACCGTTCGTTATTTCTACGACATCGGAAACAGAAAGTGATCTCCCTGTGTAGCCTGCGGGATGGTCGGTGTTAAACATACGGTACACAGCTTCAAGATTATTGCAGTCAACATCGCCGCTGAAAATCTTATCATATATACCGCTGTTCAGCGTATCTTCTCCCGTCAATTCTTTGATTTCATCAAGCCCGAAAAAGCAAATCCGCTTTCTGTCCCTTGATGTGTCAATCTGATAAATGTTGATATTCATTCGCGTTCACCTCTGTTTATTGGTGGTTTGTTTCGTTGGATCTTCCTCTCCAAACAAAGAAAGTCGTTGAAATCCTTACCGCGCGGCGGTGGAAAATCAACGACATTATACTTGCCTTGAAGCAGTATTTTTATTGCTTCGGCAGCCAATACACCTGTTCGGTCATTATCAAAATGGGTAATGATTTTGGTTGTATCGGGGTGTTCTTCAAGATACTTCTGAAGCGCAACAGGAACCTTGCTCTCATAAATATTTTTTGCAGGCGAATACACTCCGGCAAGAGAAACAAGGTTTGTTTTCGTGTAGTCATAACCTCTCATTTTGAGCAAAGTCGCATAAGAAAGCAAGTCAATCGGACACTCAAAGATGTGGACGGTTTTGCTTTGACCGTCCGCTATTTTGAATGAAAAATGCTTGTCGCTGCCAGTGCAATCGCCTAATATTCTCTTATCATTTGCCGCGCGGAATGAAGCGTATCTCGGTTTATTATCCTTATCTAAACCGACAAATACAACATTATGGTACGGTAAACTTTCAAAGATTAAGCCGTGATTGATACAGCTTTTTATGATACTTTTATCAATCCCTCTACCGCAAAGGTACGAAGTTATAGCGGTAGTAGTTGCGCTTTTCGGCGGTAACAGCAAAACTTTCGGCGCAGGATTTGTGGGCTTCACATAGGTAGGCGGCGTCGCCGCACACCTACCTATGATTGTTTCAACCGCCTTGATAAAGGGCATATTTTCTACTTTGACAAGGTAATCGAGGGCTGTGTAGCCCCCGATTCCTCTCGACCACCACATCCATTTTCCGTTGGAAATTTTAAGGCTGTCGTGGCTTTTTGTCGTGTAGGTGTCCGCCGAAAACTTAACAAGCTCCTGCGGTTCGTAGTTCTGCAAATAGGTCAGCAAATCCATTTTTCTCGCTTCAAGAATATCGTCTGAACTGACATACGGCATACGATCACCTACTGTCCCTGCTCTTGGCTTTCAGCTCTCTTACCGCCGATTCAATACGGTTATCTATCGTATCTCTGAGCAAATCCATATAGGATAAATCGTTGTGAAGCCACTCCTGATAGAGCGCGTCAAGCGGTTTATCGAGCTTATACAAAGCCTTTGCTTCGGTCTGCGGGAAGTTGGTGTACTCAAAAATAGAGAGTAAATCATCCTTAATGACCTTCTCATAGCTTGCTTCAATAATCTGTTCGGGTGGCTTGGTTTTGAGGGAGTCGATGAAGTCATCGTGTTCCTGCGCGAGCTTTCCGTAAAGCAGTTTATTATAATCTTTAGCCATAATCACACCTCCTATCGGCAGTCGCGGTCACGGTTTTTCGTTGGCTGTTCGCCCTCATCAGGCTCACCGCCAACAATTTCATTTTCGCGCTTATCTACATTCAGCAGGGCGTTAAGCTCGTTCAAGCGAGCCATTTTCTGTTTCAATTCTTCCTCTTGGGCAAAGGGCTTTTCGACCTCAACCTTTGCTGTTTCAAGCTGTGTTTTGGTGTTTTCAAGGTCAGCCTTCGCTTGATTCAGACGGGTTTCAAGATTGTCTATGGCGTTATCAATACGGGTGATATTACCGTAAACATCTGTGCCGAGGGAAACAGAATGAGTAAAATGCCCTTTAAGTTTTACCTCATATTCGCGCGTAAAGGTATCAAATGCAAGCTCCATTTTAAAACCGCGATACTCTCCGAGAGGTGTAGGCTCCGGTGTGGTTTTTGCCTTGCAGGATTCGATAAGCACCTGTCCTGCTTCTGCTTTTTCGGTAAAGTTAAATCCGTTGATAACCATACCGACAAACTTTCCTGCTACCTCTTTTGGATGGACTTTTGCCGTTTCAAGGTCTTTTGTCAGACCTTCAACGCTCGCCGTCAGACGCGCGATTTCCTGCGGATAGTATTTAAGAATTCTATCCTCCAGCGCGTACTTTTCAGAGAGGTAGTTGGACTTATACAGCTTGAGCTTTTGGACTTGAATATCCAAATCCATCTTCTCTTTGATATAGGGATTGCCCGTAGCAAGCATTTTAATCTCGGCATAAGATAACGCTGTTTCGTCTATATCCTCGGCAGAACGGACAGGAGATTTCGATGTCATAATCTGTGACGCGAATTTCTGCTTACCCTCGACAAGCTGATAAAGGTAGCTGTCAAAAGTCTGCTCCGTAACATATCGGTAGATATGAACATCGCTGTTTTCATTACCCTGACGGATAATTCTGCCTGACCGCTGCTCCAGATCGGAAGGACGCCAAGGACAATCTATATCGTGCAAGGCTATCAGTTTATTCTGAACATTCGTGCCTGCTCCCATCTTCTGAGTAGAGCCAAGCAGCACTCTGACCTCGCCGCGCCGCACCTTTTTGAAAAGCTCCTGCTTCTGTACCTCAGTGTTCGCTTCGTGTATGAAGCGGATCTCGCTCTCCGGCACGCCGCGCTCAATGAGCTTTCTGCGAATATCGGTATAGACAGAAAATTCTGTATCCGGCTTCGGCGTTGAGAGGTCGCAGAACACAAGCTGTGCTGATTTCTTATCGGCGTTATCCTGCCATATTTGGAAGATATTATCCACACAGGCGTTGACTTTGCTGCCATCAAAATCGGGCAACATCGGATTGAGCATACGCTGATCGAGCGCGAGCTTGCGTCCGTCGTTGGTGATTTTCAGCATATTATCGACGCTCGCATCCACCATTCCGCTGCGTATCTTTTCGGCTCGTTTTCCAAGCTCCTCAACCATATCCTTTTGGAAATCGGACGGCTTGACAGCTACATTGTGATAGTGCGCTTCGGGTGTAGGGAGATTGAGCATATCGGCTGTCTGAATATCGGCAACCTCTTTGAACATTGCCATCAGCTCAGGAAGATTATAAAACTTTGCAAATCTCGTCTTTGCACGATAGCCTGTTCCTTCGGGTGTCAACTCAACTGCCGTAATCGTTTCGCCAAAGGTTGAAGCCCAAGAATCGAAGTGCTGTAAGCCGTTTCTTTGGAGCGTTTCATACTGCAAATAGCGCTGTATGGTGTAAAGCTCTACCATAGAATTGGAGATAGGCGTACCTGTGGCGAATATCGCACCTCTGCCGCCCGTCAGCTCGTCGAGATAGCGACACTTCATAAAAAGGTCGCTGGACTTCTGCGCTTCTGTCTGAGCGATGCCGCCGACATTGCGCATTTTTGTGAACAGGAAAAGGTTCTTGTAATAATGGCTTTCGTCGATGAACAGACGGTCAACACCGAGTTCTTCAAAGGTTACTACGTCGTCCTTTCGGCTCTGGTCGTTGAGTTTTTTCAGCTTTGCCTGGATTCCTTTTTTGGATTTCTCAAGCTGCTTGATTGAAAAACGCTCGCCGCGATTTGCCTTCATTTCGATGATACCGTCGGTGATTTCCTGAAGCTGCTGTTCCAGAATCTGCTTTTGACGTTCAACGCTCATCGGGATTTTTTCAAACTGTGAGTGTCCGATAATGATAGCGTCGTAATCACCTGTGGCAATACGACCGCAAAAGCGCTTACGGTTTTTGGTTTCAAAATCCTTTTTCGTAGCAACAAGGACGTTTGCCGCAGGGTATAACTGCAAGAATTCAGCCGCCCATTGCTCGGTCAAATGATTCGGCACAACAAATAAAGACTTGGTACATAAACCAAGCCTTTTGCTCTCCATCGCCGCCGCGACCATCTCGAACGTCTTGCCGGCTCCAACCGCGTGTGCGAGTAGTGTGTTGCCGCCGTAAAGGATGTGTGCGACAGCGTTTTTTTGATGGGTTCTCAACTCAATCTCGGGGTTCATTCCGCTGAAAGTGATGTGACTGCCGTCATACTCACGGGGGCGCGTGCTGTTGAATCTTTCATTGTAGATTTTACAAAGACGCTCGCGGCGTTTCGGATCAGCCCATACCCAATCTTGGAAACCTTGCTTGATAAGCTCCTGTTTAGATTGAGCAATAGCAGTTTCCTTTTTGTTGAGGACAGCCTTACGCTTGCCGTCTGCATCCTCGACATAATCAAAAATGCGAACATCTTTGAGGTTAAGCGTTTCCTCTAAGATTTTGTAGCCGTTGATTCGCTTTGTGCCATAGGTGCTGTTTACCTTGACATCGCTCTTGTCGCC
>ODAI011071511.1_pt1 | contig 10344 bp, 18 predicted proteins | sample 1539321 | NCBI WGS metagenome assembly ODAI01 (sample SAMN02144231, study PRJEB22623) | gut metagenome | biome: sheep rumen | host: Ovis aries | place: New Zealand | reverse complement strand
TCATCGTGGACAATTTTGCCGGAGGCGGCGGAGCGTCAACAGGGATAGAGCTTGCAGCGGGCAGACCGGTGGACATAGCTATCAATCATGACCCGGATGCAATACTCATGCACAAGACCAATCATCCGGATACAACTCACTACTGCGAGTCTGTCTGGAATGTAGAGCCGGAGAAGATATGTCAGGGACATCCTGTCGGTCTGATGTGGCTCAGTCCGGACTGTAAACATTTCAGCCGGGCAAAGGGCGGAAAGCCCAGGGACAAGAACATCAGAGGGCTTGCATGGATAGCAGTCCGCTGGGCGGCGACAGTCAGGCCGAGGGTCATAATACTTGAAAATGTCCCGGAGTTCGTGACATGGGGACCTCTCACAGCAGAGGGATTCCCGGAAAAGAATAAGATAGGCACAACATTCAGGAGCTTTGTGAATGCTCTGAAAATGCATGGCTACGAAGTGCAGTGGAGTGAGCTGAGAGCCTGCGACTATGGAGCACCGACGATAAGAAAGCGTTTCTTCCTTATAGCCAGATGTGACGGCAGACCTATTATATTTCCGGAGCCTACTCACGGAGCAGGCCGAAAGCCGTACAGGACGGCGGCTGAGTGCATAGACTGGAGCATTCCCTGCAAGTCGATATTCGGCAGGAGCAAGCCTCTGGCAGAAAAGACTATGATACGCATTGCAAGAGGGCTTGATAAGTTTACATTAAAGGCAGAACGGCCTTTTATCGTGCCCATAGGGTACGGAGAACGCAGTGGACAGGCTCCGAGGGTGAACAGTCTTGATGAACCGCTGAGTACTATTGTATCGACTGTCAAGCAGGCGCTTGCTGTTCCTCATCTTATACAGTATCACAGCGAGACCAGCGGCCATGAGGTAAGAGGGCAGGCTCTCACAGAGCCGATAATGACAGTAGATGCATCTCCAAGATACGGATTGGCCGCCGCTCACATCGTCAAATATTACAGCGGTGATAACTATTCCGACTGCGGCGCACCGCTGGGAACCGTAACAACTAAAGACAGGTGCGGACTGGTAGAATCTCACCTTTGTGTGCTCCGGAAAGGGGCTGACTGCAAGTCACTGAAAGAACCGCTGCCTACTATATGCTCAGGCGGTGAACATCTGGGCATCGTGAGGACGTATCTGAAAAAGTATCCGCCAGGAATTAAGCTCGGCCATTGGCCTGAGATCAGGGAAATGCTTAACAGATATTGTAGTTACTGGATTGCAGATGATGAGATATTGCTGCTCGGAATAAACGGAGAGCTCTATTATATCAGCGATATAGGCCTCAGGATGCTCGAACCGAGGGAGCTGTACAATGCTCAGGGATTTCCACCGGACTATATAATAGACCATGACTACAAGGGAAATACATATCCGAGGACAAAGCAGATAGCACGGTGCGGAAATGCAGTTCCGCCGCCCTTTGCGGAGGCACTTGTAAGAGCAAACCTTCCGGAGATGTGCGGAGCTAAGATACATACTATGAAAGAACTTAAGGAGGTTATATGATATGTGCGAAAGCAAAGAAACAGCTCTGACAGTGCAGTCGGAGCAATTAAATGAAGTAATGGCAAAGCCCACAGGCGGCTTTATAGAGTCGTTCAGAGAGAGCTATAAGCTGGCAAGTGTGCTTGCAAAGTCGTCACTTGTACCGCAGCAGTACCAGGGCAAAACAGAAGATTGCGCCCTTGCAATAGATATGGCTGAGAGAATGGGGGTATCACCGCTCATGGTGATGCAGTCGCTGTATGTTGTAAAGGGCAAGCCTTCATGGAGCGGACAGGCTTGCATGAGCTTCATAAAAGCTAAGTACGGAGACGCACAGCCGGTATACACAGGACAGCGTGGAACTGATACAAGAGGTTGTTTTGTGCGTGTCATAAAGCCTGACGGAGAAGTCATTGAGGGCACAGAGGTGACTATAGCAATGGCGAAATCTGAAGGCTGGATGAGCAACAGCAAGTGGAAGAATATGCCCGAACAGATGCTTGCATACAGGGCGGCAGCATTCTTTGCAAGAGTTTATTGTCCGGAAATACTTATGGGAATACAGGTTGAGGGAGAGATAGAAGATACAGAACGTTCTCAGCCGAAGAAAGCACCTGATCCGTTTAACAATTCAAATATAGAGGAGTATAAAGTATGAGAACTACAAAAATTAAAATTAAGAACCTTTTCGGAATAACTGAAACAGAACTTGACGGACGTTCCGTTGAGATAACAGGAGCTAACGGTGTTGGAAAGACCTCCGTTATCGATGCTTTCCGCTATGCTCTTACTAATCAGTCTGACCGCAGTGTTATTGTTCACAACGGTGAAAAAGAGGGTGAGATCATCATCGAAACTGATACCGGTCTGAGCATTGACCGCCGCAAGCGCACCGAGCAGGCAGACTACAAGTCAATCAAGGAGAATGGAAGAGAAGTAATGTCGCCTGAGAGCTTCCTGAAACAGCTTTTTTCGCCTCTTCAGCTTGATCCGGTAGCATTTACCTTAATGAGCACAAAAGAGAAAAATCGAGCCATTCTCGACCTTGTAGAGTTTGACTGGGATCTTAACTTTATCAATGAGAAATTCGGAGAGATTCCTTCATGGGTTAACTACGATCAGAATATTCTCCAGGTGCTCAGTGATATGCAGTCTGAGAACGGCGAATGGTTCAAGGAACGTCAGAACGTCAATCGTGATATCAGGAATGAGACTGCTTTCATCGAGGATATTGCAAAAGATATTCCGGAACATTATCAGGCTGATAAGTGGGAAAACTACGATCTCGGAGCAGCTTACAAGAAGCTCGAACAGATAAAGGAGCACAATAGTCGTATCGAGCGTGCAAAGCTTTTCCGCAGCAGTTACGATGCCAAGCTCAGGCAGTTGGAAGCCGACAAGATGATAGCGATAACAAGCGAGGAAAAGGCGGTAGCTGCCGAGCGTGAGGACCTCCTTTCTAACATCGAGAGAATGAAGGCTGAAATCAAAGCCGCAGAGGAAAAGATATACGGGCTTACAGGTAAACTGGAAGATAAGAAGGCTCTTGCAGAGAGTCGTTTTAATGAGGCTAAGGCCAAGCTCGATGCTGATATGAGCGTCGCTGATGAATATCTCGATAAGCAGCCGATTGACTGTGCAGAGCTTCAAACTGAGATCAGCAACGCTGAGGCAATGAAACGTCACCTTAATGAGTATAAGCGGATGAAGGATATGCAGGAGAAGGTCGGTGAACTCCAGAAGACTTCTGAGGAGTTTACGAGAAAGATAGAGCTTGCAAGAACACTTCCGGGTATGATCCTCGAAAATGCGAATATCCCGATAGAGGGGCTCACAGTTAAGGAAGGAATACCACTTATCAATGGGCTCCCAGTCTCGAATCTTTCCGAGGGCGAACAGCTCAGCCTCTGTGTGGATGTTGCCCTCTCGAAGCCTAACGGCTTGCAGATAATCCTCATTGACGGAACGGAAAAGCTGACCTCTGAGAATCGTGAAAAGCTGTATAGTAAGTGCAAAGAGAAAGGGGTTCAGTTCATTGCAACAAGAACTACAGATGATACAGAAATGAAGGTGGCATATCTTGAATAAGCTCACATCAGATAATTATTTTTCTCCGGAAAACGAGCTGCTCTATATGGGCAGCTCACAGTTCAAGAATTTCCAGAAATGTGAGGCTTCTGCTCTGGCGGAGCTTCGTGGAGATTATAAGCGTGAATACACGGATGCGCTTCTGGTCGGTTCTTATGTCGACGCACACTTTGAGGGAACACTTGACGTTTTCAAAGCACAGCACAAGGAGATATTCAAGAAGGATGGCGAGCTGAAAGTTCAGTATAAGCAGGCTGAAAAGATGATACAGAGAGCAGAACGCTCAGAGTTGTTCATGCAGTTCATGTCCGGCGAAAAGCAGGCCATTATGACAGGCGAGATCGCAGGAGTTCCGTTCAAGATCAAGATAGACAGCTACGTCCCCGGAAAGTGCATCAACGACCTGAAAACTATCAAGGATTTCCAGCTTATATGGAACCCTGAAAAGAAGCAGCGTCAGCACTTCATCAACTACTGGGGATATGACATTCAGGGTGCTATATACCGTGAAATAGTCCGGCAGAATACCGGAAAGACACTGCCGTTTTTTATATCGGCTATCACCAAAGAAGATGAGCCGGATCTTGATGTGCTCTGGGTGCCGGACGATGATCTTGACAGTGCTCTTGAGGTTGTAGCGAGCCTTGCGCCGAGATTTCAGAAGCTGAAAAGCGGAGAGTTGGAGCCTCAGCGCTGCGGCCATTGTGATTATTGCAGGTTTACTAAGGTCCTGACGGCACCACGAAACTATCATGAGGACTGCGAGGTGTACGAAGTTGAGTAATCAGGATGAAAAGAAAGATTTTATGAAAAAAGTCACAGTACTAATCGATACACGGGAGCAGGTGAACGGACATATCACATCAGCGCTTACAGCTCTCGGAGTGATGTTTGAGAGTAGGAAACTTGACTATGGAGACTACAGCTTCATAGCCGAAGGAAAAGACTTCTCGCACTCCTGCGTTATCGAGCGCAAGGCAAAGATAGACGAGCTTTACGGTAACGTTACAGGTGACCGTGAACGTATTGAAAAGGAGCTTGATACAATAAGCCGGAACGCTGTGCAGTGTACGCTTTTGCTCGAAGGTTGTAAGGGCTGGGAACACCTAAAGGAGTTTCAACTCTCCGAGGTCGGAGCTGAGAAGCAAGGCCGGAAAGTTCGCAATATCGGTGCTACTGTGTATGGGACATTGCAGTCATGGCGCTGTGGTAATCGTTACCGTTTCGATGTTGAGTTCATGCCGGACGAGAAAAAGTCTGCCTTTAAAATGCTGGAGCTCTTCTATTGGTTCTGGCATAACTACAAGGCACAGACAGCTCCCAGAAAGTAAATATGGGAAAGAAGATACCATATGACCAAGCGCTGAAGATGGCAAGAATCACACCTTGTGATTCAATTTATGCAAAAGATAATCCTTACGGGTATAAGATAAACGTAAATCATCCTAAAATACTGCCATTGTATCAGCGCTATAAGGCAAAGGTAGGTGAAGTGATCCTATCTGACTCTCAGCGGAGACACTTTGAATTACTTATTTTTGAGCTGATCGAAAGGAAAAATCGTAATGAATAAAGTCATTATTACAGGCAGACTCACCGCCGACCCGGAGCTCAGGCAGACTCAGAGCGGCATATCATCCTGCCGCTTCACGGTGGCAGTCAACAGAAAATATGCAGATAAGGGCACCGGCGAACGGCAGGCGGATTTTATCACCTGTGTTGCATGGAGACAGACCGCAGAGGTCGTCAGCAGATATTTCAGCAAAGGCAAAATGATAGCTCTGGAGGGAAGTTTGCGAACAGGCTCCTATCAGGACAGGAACCACGCTGATGTTACCCACTATACCACAGAGGTATATGTTGATAACGTTGAGTTCTGCGGCGACAAGAGCGGTAACAGCGGAGGGAACAACAGACCGGCTCAGAATACTGCTCCGCCTGCTCAGAACAGCACTGCGGATAACATGAGCTACGGTGACCTCAGCGACTTTGAGGAGATACTTTCAGACGGAGATGTGCCGTTCTGAAAAAAATAATGTTATACAACGGTTTTAAGTTGAAAAAGTTCCTTTTCCGGAACTATTATAGAATATTTTATGGAGGAAGATACTATGGTCGAAACAAAAAGTATACTTGAAATGGCTCAGGGCGCTATCATGGAGCAGGTCAATGTGGAGGTCGGCAGAATAGTCGATAATATCCTCGATGTCAATACCGAGGCCAAGAAAAAGCGCACCCTTACGCTTACTGTGGACTTTGTTCCCAGTGCAGACCGCTCACAGGTGGCTATATCAGCAACAGCAAAGAGCAAGCTGCTCCCGAACAACGCTGTGCAGACTACTATCTATGTAGGTGCTGACACCACTACCGGAGAGATACAGGCAGTGGAAATGGTGCCGCAGGTACCCGGACAGCAGAGCTTTGACGGCTCTATTCAGGAAGAACCCAGAATACTCAGAATTGCAGGAGGTATGTGATAATGGACAGAACAGCTATTGAAAAGATCGTGGAGCTCGGTGCTCCGAATATTCATGAAGAATATGGATATGTATACAGTGACAAGCACCTTTATGTGCTCCCTGAACCTCATGTGAATACACTCACATTCCATACACTTGATGGCCTTGTAAATTCTTTGCTTGAAGAATACACAGGCTTCATCGGTCCGCTGCTTATTGATGTCAGAGATGAGGAGACTGTTGCTGTTTACAGTTCTATAAGCCGTGCCGACAGACAGCGTGAGATACCGTATGAAGTCAGAGCGGAAATTGTTGAAATCCCGTTCAATCGCAAGCTTGACTACGAAACTATGATGATAACGCTGAAATCCAAGTTTGTAGAGACACCTGAGCTTCTGGAGCTCGTAAAGCTCCTCGGAACTATCACCGAAGAAAACAGTGCAACTGCCTCTGATGATGGATTCACGCAGACAGTAATCGTTCGCAAAGGTATTATGCTGCATGAGAACAAGGCTGTCAATCCTATTCGCAAACTTAAGCCATACCGCACATTTAACGAAGTTGACCAGCCTGAGAGCGAGTTCTTGCTTAGGCTTTCAGAGGGCGGCGGTGTAGCGCTTTATGAGGCTGACGGTGGTGCATGGAAGCTTCAGGCTCGCAGAAATGTTGCGGAATATCTGAAAAATTCACTTGCTAATCTTGTCGAAGCTGGCGAAGTGATCATAGTAGAATGATAACGTTTTCTGTGTGGGGCGGCATTGTCCGCCCCTTTGCAGAATTAATCGAGGTGATAATGTGGCTAATCCGCAGTTAAAGAACGGATATACCAAGATAGCAAACGAGTTGCTCGAAGCAATATGCAGGCTTAATATCTCAGGAAATGAAATGCGGATATTGCTGTACATTATCCGCAGGACTTATGGGTTCAACAGAAGTTATGCAGAGATACCGCTTTCGGATATTGCATTGGCAGTCGGAATGAGAAATGAACACGTTTCAAAAGCACTAAAAAAACTTTCCGGCAAAAGAATAATTGAACTTCACGCAAACAAAGGTTTGAAACCTCAGACTATTTCTATTATGAAAGATTATCAAAAATGGATTGTTGAAAACTGTACAAGTTTACCATTGCCAAAATCTGCAACTGTTGCCAAAAACGGCAATACTACTATTGCCAAAAATGGCAACCCTACTATTGCAGAAAACGGCAATACTACTATTGCCAAAAATGGCAACCCTACATATAAAGAAAATAATAAAGAAATTATTAAAGAAAGTTTTAAATACAACAAAACAGCTTACGGCAGAAATGAAAAAGTATTGTTGAAAACCAAGGAATACAACAAATTAATTAACGATTATGGAAAAGAAACAGTTGAGAGGTACATCGAGCGTATGGATAATTATTTGGCATCCAAAAGCAGGGAATACAAGGACTGCTATGCAGAGCTCCTTGTCTGGCTCGATAGGGACGGTGTCAAAAAGCTTGATCCCAATATCGAGAAGTATAAATGCGTTATCAACAAATTCTGAAAGGAGACAAGAACATGAAAACAATACTGCAAAAAGCCGCCGAGACCATAGATCGACTGGGCAGAGATGCTCAGGACTGCAAGAGCTGTGCGAGACTGCCGCTGTGTAATGCCTACAAGGACGGCGACAGCTTCGGGAACTGCGACTACAAGTGGATCCATGCAGACGAGGTAAGGAGGCTGACCGATGAGCCGTGAAAACATCTGCTCCCAGTACCCTCACTGCCTGAGCTGTCCTATATCAGTTGGGGTGACAGGTAAGGACTGCCGGGAACTGACGTTACAGGAAATTGAAAGAATTATTCAGGAGGTAAAGAATAATGAAAACACTAAAGTTTATGGGACATTCCGATGATACATTCGGAGAGTACGGCACAACAATGGACGATATAGACAATGCTGGCAGCGGTGAGCCAATACAGTGCGTCGTTGAAGCTGACGGCACTGCACTGATCGTTACTGGACAGTATGACCGCAACGGCACAGGGACCTGGGACATCGGTATCAGCTTGCAGGATGAGGACCTCTCTTATCCTGACTGGGATATGCGTATAAGCTTCGAGGGATATACGACAGTCCTTGAGATAGATGTACCGGACGATGTCGAGCTTAGCTGGTATAACAACGGAGAAAGGAGCGAGAACTATGACTGACACTGATATGCTCTACATGGCATCGCTCGTCAAGGAAAACGACCAGCTGAAAGAGCTCCTCCGGGAGTGCCAGCCGGTGCTCAGGAGAGCTTTCTTCGCTAACTACAAGGACACGAATACCGCAAATGAGCTGTATGACAAGATCAAGAAGGTCGTGGGAGGTGCTGACTATGAAAACACTGTATGACGTGAAGGTACTGATAGACGAGTCCTGCTATAAGGGACGAGAGCTGACTGAGTGCCTGAAAGTCGGCTTCGCTGCTATGGGCGTCTGCTGCTATATGCACGAGATTGCCCGTGATTTGCTGCTGGAAGGAGGGTACTGATGAAAGTAAGGTACATACTCGACTGCAAGGAGTGGCTGGTTGACAGCAAAGGTCACAGCTACAGGATCGGACGCTGCGAGAGTAGGTTTATTCTCGAAGAGATCGAGCCGCCCTGCAACGGCCTGAGATACATTGCAGATTTCGGCACTCTCGGAGCTGCACTGGAAGCTGTGATGCGTGACGAGATGCAGGAGGACGGAGGTGCTGAGGATGAAAACAGTTAGAGACTGCATACTCATAATGCTATATTACTGTGGTGAGAAATGCACTCGGGATAAGCGCATCTGTATATCCCCTGGAACTGTATGCGAGAAAATGGCAGAGATAACGTTAGATATGATATTGAGAGGTGAGTATTAATGCTCGGATTTATTATCGGTACAATATTCGGCGGATGTGTTGCTATGATAGCAATGTCCCTTACTATGAATTCGGAGGACACTGACGATGACGAAGAATAGATTCCGCCTTGATCCTCTCGGAGCGAGATTCCGGATACGGAACGCATATTCAGGGCGGTATCTATGTACATCACAAGACAAGATCAGGATATTCCCTACCAGAGGAGCAGCACTCGCATACATGAACCGGGTCGGGCTCAACAAGGACATTTATTTCACAGAGGCGGTGATAGATTGACTACACAGGAACTTGAAACACGGCACTGGCTGAATCGTGCTTTTTACGCAGATAAAAAAGCCAAAGCTCTTGAAATGCTTGTCAGACAGTGCAGAGAACGTGCTGAGGGGCTTTCAAGATGCTCGGAGGGTAATGATAAGGGCAGGAGTGACAGCGCTGAAAACGGCACTGAGAACGCTCTGATGAAACTTGCAGAAATGGAAAGAAAAGTGGATGAGCAAATGGCTGAGGCGGTCAATGCGTCTGCGGAGATACAGGAAGCTATCGAAAGACTTAATGACTTTGACCTTGAGGCGGTAATGATACATAGGTATCTGCTTTTTCACACAGACAAGGAAACTGCTGAAATAATGAACTACGACGAGCGCACTATTCGTCGTAAAAGAGAGAAGGCATTGAAAAAGTTGTCCGGTTGTGCCCTTGAATGTCCGGTCGATAATGTGGTATAGTGTATACATAGAGTTCAGGCGAAGAGCCGGGGACTTCGGAATTTCTCCCCGGCCGCCTGTTCTCTGTCTCCTTTCTTTTGTTCTACATACTTTTTCATTTTCCTGACCGGCTTCGTGCACCGGTCACCTTTGGCAGAGTGGAGCAGTTGGAGTGCTCGCCGGGTTCATACCCCGGAGGTCGCTGGTTCGAGTCCAGCTTCTGCAACCATTTGCCCGTTGGCATGGACCCCCTAATTTTTCAGAGTACCGTCTCAGCTGAGGCGGTATTTCTGTTATATCCGAAAGGACGGTGTTACCGTGAATGCAAGACAAAAGAAGTTTGCCGAGTTCTATGCTCAGAGCGGTAATGCCGCCTGGAGTGCAGTTCAGGCTGGGTATTCAGAGAAGTTTGCAGGGCAGAACGCTGGCAAATTACTAAAAAATACTAACATAGCCGAGTATATCAGAGAACTGACAGAAAAGGCGCAGGACGAGCGCATCCTGACCGCTAAGGAACGACAGGTCATGCTGTCCGATATTGCCCGTGACGGAGCTCTGACGCAGGACAGGCTCAGGGCGGTGGACATTCTCAACAAGATGACAGGCGAGTATGTGACGAAGATAGAGGGCAGCATCTCTGCCGAAGTCAATGACCCCTTCAAGGGACTGACTACCGAGGAGCTGAGGAAACTTGCCGGAGAAGAATGAACTCATCAGGCT
>ODAI014294933.1_pt1 | contig 10345 bp, 8 predicted proteins | sample 1539321 | NCBI WGS metagenome assembly ODAI01 (sample SAMN02144231, study PRJEB22623) | gut metagenome | biome: sheep rumen | host: Ovis aries | place: New Zealand | reverse complement strand
CATCCCGCGGGGGAGCCTCAGATCCTTGAGGGCCTTGTTGCTCCAGCTGTCCCGGTTCTTCAGCACGACCCGGATAAAACGGAGCTCCTTCTCCACGGCCACATTCCCGATGTTCTTGAGCCGCTGATACTGCTCCACAAAGCCGGCCGAAATAATACCGGTCGGGATCGCCACCATCCCCACTCCCAGGAAGGTGATAAAAATGCTGAACACCCGCCCCAGAGGAGTGATGGCGTAGATATCTCCGTACCCCACCGTCAGAAGGGTCGAGACCGACCACCAGATGCCGGAAAAGGCATTCTCGAACACCTCCGGCTGGGCTTCATGCTCCAGGCTGTACATGCAGAGGCTGGAAGCCACCATCAGCACCAGGATGATGAAGACCGAGGAAAGCAGCTGTTGCTTCTTGCTGACAATGTCCTCGGTGATCACGTTCAGCGAATCGTAGTAGGCGTTGATCCGGAACAGCCGCATGATCCGGATCACGCGGAACATCCGGAAGGCAGCCGCCCCCGCCGGAAAGAACACCGGCAGATAATACGGCAGGAACGACAGAAGATCGATCACGCCGGCAAAGGAGAGCATGTATTTCCGGATCGCCCTGCCTTCCGGCACATTCGGATACAGACAGCGGGCCGAGATCAGCCGCAGCACATAATCCACCGCAAAGAAGGCGATGGTCACCGCTTCGATGGCCGACAGGATATCTCCGTACCGCGCGTGCAGATTGTCGAAGGTATTCATGATCGCGACGGTCAGATTCACCACCAGGGCTCCGGTGCTCAGCACATCATAGAACTGATTGATCCGTACATCGATAATGCCCACGGAGACCATCCGGAAGATTCTCTCCTGAAGAGCCCTGAAGCCCGCATTTTCTGTTTTTTTCTGCGCATCCACAGGCATCCCCTCCGTCCCTGTACAACCTTGTCCCCGAAAAACCGCCGTTCCGGGAGGGTTTGCATCCCTTCCGGGCTTTACTGATCCTGCAGCTTCAGGACCCTGGCCTTCGCCTTTTTGATCTTCTGCTGCTGTTTCATGATCTTTTTCTCCTGTTTATGGATCTTCCGGCTCTTTTTATCCCTTTTCCCGAAGATGTACCGGTACAGGAACCATTTTCCGAAGGCCATGGACCCTTTTTGAATTCCCCGGCCGATTCCTTTGAAGATCAGGCCCAGGAGCCGGAAAGGCGCAAGAAGGACTTTTTTCACTTTCTCAGGCATAGGCACCTCCTACCTGCAGCTCATCAAAGCAGTACCGCCAGACCGCGTCTTCGTCATTCTCGGTGAACCAGGCGGTGAAGGACATATCCGGCGAATATTTTTCCTCGGCAGGGTCGTAGACCATGATATCTCCCGTGACCTTCAGCCGTCCGCCGTCCATCTCCGCCTTCCGGTCGGTTCTGAAAAAGAAGTATCCGGCGTCTCCGAAATCACCGGTGGCTCCCACCTTGCAGAAACCGTCTTCATCCACTTCTTCCACATACTGCTCATAAAATGCATTGCGGTCGCCCACGGTGGCGGTGCTGAACATTTCGATCATGATCTTCCGCAGAAGGCCGTCCGAAAGCCGGTTATACTCTCCGTATTCCCCGTCCGGCTCGATCCGGGGATCCTCCATACAGTACTGATACCAGTACAGCAGAAAAGCTTTATCCTCCGAAGTCAGATCCGAAAGAAGGATGGTTTCCTCCTGAGGCTCCTTCAGAGTCATATGTTTCCACCGGTAGATCCACCCGGCAAAGGAAGTCAGATCCAGTGCGGTTTCATCCGCTTCTCCGGTATCCGGCGCGTATCCGGTGCCGCCGATCTCGGAAGCCCCGTTGGAAAACCCCTCATCGGCAGGGATTTCCCCGGATGCGTTGTATCCGTCCAGCGCATCGTCATACTCCATCCGGAGCTCGCTGATGCAGGTATCGGTGTATTTCCATCCGGCCCGCACATCCAGGATCTTCACCCGCAGCGTCCCGTCGCAGAAGATGGGCTCCGGCAGGGTAAAATGCACTCCCTTGTAATCGGGCGAGTAAGAAGCCGTCCCTTCGGAGGTGTCGACCTCGTAAATCTGGGATCCGGACTGGACCTGGATCCGGCTGACCGCACCGTTTTTCTCAAAAATATCCTGATTCTTGTAATATCCCGGGTAGATGGTTCCTCCGGTGATCACGGTCCCGGCCGGGAAGAACAGGTCCACAAACTCTCCGATCCCGTTTCCGGAAGCCCCTTCCACCCAGGCTGTGGTGAGATCGTAGTCATTCAGCTTCGAGACATCATGGCTGTACACATCCCCGGACAATGTGGAAGAAGCCGCCATCCTGGCAGGGTTTAAAACCATCACCTCCGCCGGAACAGGGCTGCTGCCGGCGATCATAAAAGCGGCTGCACAGAAAGCCGCACAGAATACACTCTTCTTTCTCATAAGAAACCTCCTTCCCGGTCCACGATCGGTTTTCTTTCTATGATGGCAGGGTCAAAAGCATTTGTCCCTGGTATCTTTATATTATAACAAACTTGCCGGATGTCCGCAATCCATGGAAAAAAAGCTTGTGTTCTCCGCAGTTATGTGTTAAAGTGTTAAAGTGATTTTACAGTGAAGGAAGGGAAAGAATATGAGTCAGTTCCTGAATACCATTGAAAACGTGAACGGCGCCGTAAACGGATTCGTGTGGGGGCTCCCCATGCTGATCCTCCTGGTGGGCACCGGCATCCTGATGACCATTCTCACCAAGGTGTTCCAGATCACCCATATCGGTCACTGGATCAAGAGCACCGTCGGCGGAATCTTCACGGACAAACATGTCACCCGGCACACCGAAAAACATGACAAACAGATCAGCCAGTTCCAGAGTCTCTGCACGGCCCTCGCGGCCACCATCGGAACCGGCAATATCGCCGGTGTGGCAGCCGCCATCGTGTCCGGCGGTCCCGGAGCCATCTTCTGGATGTGGATCGTCGCCTTCTTCGGCATGATGACCAACTATGCGGAAAATGTCCTGGGTATCTACTACCGCCGCAAGAACATGCACGGCGAATGGTCCGGCGGAGCCATGTACTACCTGCGGGACGGTCTGGGCGCCAAACCCGGCTGCAAACAGATCGGCGCAGTCCTGGCCGTTCTCTTCAGCATCTTCTGCGTCATCGCCTCCTTCGGGATCGGCAACATGAGCCAGATCAACTCCATCGCCACCAACCTGAACAGCGTATTCAAAATCCCGCCGCTGGCGGTCGGTATCGTCCTGATGCTTCTGGCCGGTCTGGTCATTGTCGGCGGCCTGAAGAGGATCGCCTCCGTCACCGAAAAGCTGGTGCCTTTCATGGCTGTGGCGTACATAATCGGTGCACTGGTCATCGTGTTTGCCAACATCGGACAGGCCGGTGCGGTCTTTGCCTCCATCTTTAAAGGCGCCTTCGGTATGAAGGCCGTAGGCGGCGGTATCGTGGGAAGCGGCGTAAGCATGGCCATCCAGTGGGGCATGAAGCGGGGCGTCTTCTCCAACGAAGCCGGTCTCGGTTCTTCGGTCATGGTCCACTCCAGCTCCAACGTCAAAGAGCCCGTCGTTCAGGGTATGTGGGGTATCTTCGAAGTCTTTGCAGACACCATCATCGTCTGTTCCCTGACCGCCTTTACGATCCTTTCCAGCGGTCTGGTGGATCTGAACACCGGTGCCGTCATCTCCAAGGCAGAATCCACCGCCCTGGTGTCCGAAGCCTTCTCCAGCGTATTCGGAAAAGCCGGAGCCGCCTTCATCGCCATCGCGATCCTTCTGTTCGCCTTCTCCACCGTCCTCGGCTGGAGCCAGTACGGCAGCAAGGGCTTTGAGTATCTCTTCGGAACCAAGGCCGTAAAAGGATATCAGGTCGTTTTCGTCCTCTTTATCCTGGTCGGCGCCACCATGAACCTGAGCCTGGCCTGGGATCTCTCCGATACCTTCAACGGTATGATGGCGATCCCCAACCTGATCGGTGTTCTCTCACTTTCCGGCACCGTCATGGCCATCACCCGGAACTACACCGACCGGAAGTTCCACAACAAAAAAATAAAGCCGATGTACTCGGCCTTCGAGGATATTCAGACCCTGCAGGAACAGAGCGAAAAGTAACCGGATCCTCTGCCTGCACAATCGAATCCGCAGATCATAAACGCCGGACAGCAGTTTTAAGCAGCTGCTGTCCGGCGTTTTCCGTTCCGTCATGGTTTTTCAGTCTTCGATTCTTTCCGCTTTCAGAAGCGCAGGCTTCCTTTCCAGCTGCCGGGCCAGATATCCGCAGACCTCCGACTCCAGCTCGCCCTGCTGGCTGTCGTAGGGATCCAGGGGCCAGAAGGTCTTCGGCCGGGTAAAGGGATGCTGGAAGGCGTTGTTGGCCGGCATCCGGAAGGGATCCAGATTGCCGAAATAGAAGCGTCTTCTCTCCTCGTCCCCGTCCCGGAAGGCGGAGCCTCCGAAGGACAGATCCGCGAACAGCCATCCATAGGGCTCTGCATAGAACAGGGCCCAGTCGTGGGAACCGCAGTACATCGGATGGGCATACAGTCCGGACTGCCACCGCGACGGGACGCCTGCCGCCCTGCACAGGGTGATGAACAGAAGCGCCTGCACGCCGCAGTCTCCACGCAGGTTCCGGGCACAGTACTGGGGGATGTCCTCGATGATCATATATTCCCGCATAAAGGAATAATGCACGTTCTTCGTCACATAATCGTAGATCCGGCGGGCTTTTTCAAGCGGATTTTTCTCCTCTCCGACGATTTCCGCAGCCAGAGCTTTGATATACGGGGAGAAACGGATATGGGGATACTGCTCCTTCAGACATTCTGCCGCTCCCTCCGGCAGCTCACAGGACATGCTTACAGAAGACTCCATGCAGTCCGTACACGCTTCTTCTTTGCCTTCCGCAGAGGCTTCTTCTTTTCCTGCCTGCCCCCACAGATCATGGTACACCGCGCAGATCTCGTACTCATATTCCACGAAGAATTCCCGGTTCTCTTCCAGGGTGTCCTCAAAACAGATGGTCCTGCGAAGAGCATCCTCCGGATCGATCGCCTTCATGGCCTTGTCATAATCCAGGATCTCCACCCGCGTGACCTGGAAAAGCTTCGCCGGGACGGGCATATGCACCTTCACCCGCATGCCCGGAACAAATTCTTCCTCCTTCAGACGGATCGTCGCGCGGATCCGGTATTTCCATCTTGCGCTGCCCTTCTCTTTCATCCGGGCGATCTCATCCTTCAGGATCTCCTTTTCCCTGATATCCTCCTCCGGAATCCCCAGGGCTTTCACGGTCTCGGGATCCTCATTGACGATATTCCGCACGATATTGTGGATATAGTGCTTTTCTCCCTCGATCCAGATCCATTCGGCATAACCGGTTCTGTCCAGCCTCTCCAGATCCTTCTCCGAAAACGAAGGAAGCTTCTCCTGCATGCTCTGTACCACTTCCGCAGCCGTGAAGGGGAACTGCTCCGGCAGGATCGTGAGAAACTTCTTTTCCACCCGCAGCCGGGTCTTCAGCTCCTCCGCGACGGGCTGCGTGAGCCACCGGTCGATGGCCGCATCGGCCTCTGCCAGATTTCCGCTCATTTTGTATCGCAGTATCTCCTCCGGCAGCTCACAGGCCAGAGACTCCAGGTCCTCAAATCTGAATTGTTCCATAGGTTGTTTCCTCCTGCATATTACGGGCGAGTCACGGGGACAGGTTCCTTGACTCACCTGGTTTTAAAAGATGGATCCGTATCCCGTGATCTTCCCTTCCAGATCCTTCCGGTACCGTTCGCCGGCCGGATCCAGACTGTTGACGGTGACACAGCCATCCCCGATATGGGCGGTGGAATGAATGTACCGGCCCTCTCCCATATAGATGGTCACATGGCCAGGGAAGAAGATCACGTCGCCTTTTTTCAGTTCCTCTTCTGTGATTTCATGCATGGGATATTCCTCCGGCATGCCGGCATCCCGGTGCAGCAGGATCCCCTGCTCCAGATAGCTCATGAACACCAGACCGGAGCAGTCCAGCCCCTGGGAGGATTTGCCTCCCCAGCGGTACTGGGTGCCCAGATAGCGTTCTGCGCTCTGTATCACTGCATTCCGGATCGCTTCTTCATCCCCGTTCAAGATCGCTTCCTGATACGCAAAGAAACGTTTTTTATGCGGATCCTCCGCCTTCGTATCCAGAAAATAGCGGTCGTTGTCCCGCCGCTCTTCCAGATACCAGGAACGTGTATAGCCTTCCCTTCCTGCGGCGGTTCTCACCCGGACCCAGCCATCCTCCAGATCCTTTTCGAGGCGTTCCACAAGGGAGCCCTTGATCATCAGCTCCAGAGGAAGCCCCTGCACCTTCGGCTCGGACAGAAGATCGGCTTCTCCGATTCCGATCCGGAAAAAGCGCTCCTTGTCCTGGCGCCGTTTCAGTTCCTCCTCATCACAGCAGCAGACAGCACGTTCCGGGATATAGCCTTCATATCCATAATGGGTCTCAACCCGGATCCATCCGTTAACCGCATTCTCATCCAGCGTACGGACCGCCCAGCCCGCAAAAATCTCGTCCTCGACACCGTTCCTGTTTCGTTCCGGATCCTCACCCGGTCCGCTGTGCAGATAACAGTGCTCTGTACATATGACTCCAGTCTTCATGGCAGCTTCCTCATCCAACGGGCACTAAAAACACTTCGTTACATTGCTGAAATCATAGTACCACACAGCAACGGCACAGTCAAATACTCCGCGGGAATCCGCTCCCCATTGGGACACGGGAAATGGATTGTGAATGTCCGTTCTGCCTGGCTGAAAACAAGAAAGGGACGCAGAGCCTGTCCCTGCGTCCCATCCTTATTCATGCAGCAATACTTGTTTTACGGCGTTCTTCCAGCCGTGGTATTTCTCTTCCCGGATCTCTCCCGTCATTCGAGGTTCATACTCTGTATAGGCGATGGAATCGAAGATCCGCTGCGGATCATAGATTCCCGTCGAGATCCCGGCCATGTAGGCGGCGCCCATTCCGGACAGTTCCTGCAGCTGCGGGATCTGCACCTCACAGTCCGCCATATCGCTCTGGAACTGCATCAGGTACTCGTTTGCCGTCGGTCCGCCGTCGACACGGATGACCGGCACGGAAAGCTCCGTGTCCTTTCTCATCAGATCGATCAGGTCCGTGATCTGATAGGCGATGCATTCCACACACGCCTTGACCATCTCGTTGCGTCCCGTGGTCCGGGTGATGCCGGTAAACATGCCGGTGGCGTCCGGATCCCAGTAGGGAGACCCCAGGCCGGTGAAGGCCGGTACAAAATAGGTCCGGTCCTCTTTCCTCGCCTTTTCCGCCAGGGCAGCTGTCTCGCCGGGGTTTTCGATCAGTCCAAGCTCCTCCTTCAGCCAGGTGATGACGGCCCCGGTATAATTGAGGTTTCCCTCAAAGACGTACTCAACCTTCCCGTCCCTTCCCCAGGCCAGGGAAGTAACCAGTCCGCTTTCGGAAAGCTTCGGTTCGGTTCCGATGTTCATCATCACAGAGGATCCGGTACCGTAGGTGGCTTTCAGCTGGCCGGGATAGCGGCAGTTCTGGCCGAACAAGGCTCCGTGGCTGTCCCCCAGCACACCGCAGATGGGAATCTCCCGGGGAAGCAGTCCCTCCAGATCCGTATAGCCAAAGACCGAATCCGACATGCAGACCTCCGGCAGGGCCTCCGCCGGGATGCCAAAGGCCGCAAGCAGTTCTTCATCCCACCGCAGCGTATGGATGTTAAAGAGCTGGGTGCGGGAAGCATTGGAATAATCGGTCCGGAAAGCATGATCCTTCGTCAGATTCCAGATGAGCCAGACATCCATGGTCCCCACACAAAGCTCTCCCTCTTTTGCCAGTTCTCCCGCCTCCGGAACATTCTCCATGATCCACTGCAGCTTGGAGGCCGGGAAATAGGGAGAAAGAGTCATGCCGGTTTTCTGCCGGATCTCTTCCGCTTCCGCCTGGTGCCGCTCGCAGATTCCGGCTGCCCGGGCACACTGCCAGACAATGGCATTCATCACCGGCTCCCCGGTCTCCCGGTTCCAGCCTCCGGTGGTCTCCCTCTGGTTGGAAATCCCCATCGCGGCGATCGCCTCTGCCGCGATCCCTGATTTCCGGATCACATCCCCGCAGACAGCCACCGTATTGGCAAGAATCTCCTTCAGATCGTGTTCCACATATCCCTTTTCATCGATGATCTGGCGGTGCGGCCGGTCAGCCCGGGCGATCAGCTTCCCTTCCGCGTCAAAGATCATTCCCTTGGTCCCCTGGGTACTCTGATCCACGGCCAGAATATAGGTTTCTCTTTTCTTCACTTTCTGTTCCTCCGCTTCAGCCGATCGCTTCCAGGACCTTCTTCGCAATGCCTTCGCCGGTCATCCCATAATACTCGAAGACTTCACCGGAGGTTCCGGTCACCACCGGAGCATCCGGAAGCGCAATGTTCACGACCTTCTTCGGGCAGTTTGCGCTCACCACCTGGGCCACCATGGAGCCCAGTCCGCCAAAGGGAGAATGCTCTTCCACCGTAATGACGGCTTTCGCATTCTGCGCAGCCTTGATGACTGCGGCCTCATCCAGCGGCTTGACACAGTACATATCCAGCACGGTCGCATGAATGCCTTTCTCTTCCAGAAGCGCAGCCGCATCCAGCGCCGGACGGACCATCTCGCCGCAGGCTATGATCGCCGCGTCCGTGCCTTCGGTGAGAACCGTCGCATGGTTCATCTCGAAGGGACAGTTTTCCTCTGTATAAACATCCTCCACCGGATTTCTGCCGGTACGGATATAGGCGCATTTTTCATCCTTCAGCAGGGCTTCCATCAGATGCCGGGTCTGATGCCGGTCACTGGGAAGATAGACCCGCATGTTCGGAATGGCGCTCATGGCCGCGATATCCTGGGCGGAATGGTGGCTCATCCCCAGGGCTCCGTAGCTCACACCTCCGCTGATGCCGATCAGCTTCACATTGGTATCGGAATAGGCGCAATCCACCTTGCACTGCTCGTAGCTTCTCGTGGTGATGAAGCTGGCCGGAGAGGCTGCGTAGGGCTTCATGCCCGCCTTTGCCAGGCCGGCAGCGATCCCCACCAGATCCTGTTCCGCGATTCCCACCTCCACCGCCTGCTCCGGAAAGCTCTCAAAAAACGGCGTCAACGAAGCAGAACCTCTGGAATCCGAGCACAGGACCATGATGTCCTTGTCTTCCTTCGCATGCTCCATCAGAACATCGCAGATTACTTTTCGATTCGGTATTGTGTTCTTCATGCCAGCGCCGCCTTTCTCTCTTCCAGATCCTTCATGATCTCCTGGTACTGCTCCGCAGAGGGAACCTTGTGATGCCATCCCGCCTTATTTTCCATAACAGGAGATCCTTTCCCCTTCACGGTATTCGCAATGATGCAGGTGGGTCTGTCCTTCACGGTCTTCGCCTGTTCGAAGGCGGCATCGAGCTCATCCAGATCGTTGCCGTCCTGCAGGGAGATCACGTTCCAGCCAAAGGCAGCGATCTTTGCTTTCAGGTCATCCAGAGCCATCACGTCTTCGGTACTGCCGGAGATCTGCAGACGGTTCCGGTCAATGATGCAGCACAGGTTGTCCAGTCCGAACATGGCGCCGGACATGAAGCCTTCCCAGTTGGAGCCTTCCGCCAGTTCCCCGTCGCCGGTCACCACATAGACCCGGTTCGGCTTTCCTCTTCTCTTCGCTGCCAGAGCCAGTCCCACCGCCACCGGCAGGCCATGTCCCAGGGAACCGGAATTCATCTCGATCCCCGGAAGGGTGTTGTGAGGATGTCCGATGTAAGGAGAATCGAATTTCGAAAAACGTGCCTTCACATCCTCCAGATCCAGAAAGCCTCTTTCGCAGAGGACTGCGTAATAGGCCTCCATGGAATGGCCCTTGCTCAGGATAAAGTAATCCCGGTCCGGATCCTCCGGATTTTCCGGAGCGACCTTCAGCTGCCGGAAATACAGATCCGTCAGGATTTCCATCCCACTCATGTCGCCGCCGATATGTCCGCCGCCTCCGGCCATGATGATATCGATCGTATCCATTCTCAGTTTGTAGGACAATGCCTTCAGATTCTCACTCATCGATTTTCTCCTCATGCTTTCAATCAATTCTAAATGCGGTTTATTTACTTTGATATTCCATACTCATACTTCGTCAAAAACCACGTCTTCACCGTGCAGGTATGCCTGTACCTTCTCTTCGATCGGATCATACAGATCCGGTTTTACGCCAATGTACTTGCAGGCTTCGTACACCACCGGGACCACGTCTCCATGGATGGCTGCCACATGATGAATGTACGGTCCTTCCACGACCTTGGCTTCCAGACGCTTCAGGTT
>ODAI010307982.1_pt1 | contig 10345 bp, 9 predicted proteins | sample 1539321 | NCBI WGS metagenome assembly ODAI01 (sample SAMN02144231, study PRJEB22623) | gut metagenome | biome: sheep rumen | host: Ovis aries | place: New Zealand | reverse complement strand
TTGCCGTTAGCGTTACCCTGCTCGACATTAGCGCCGTTTGCTGCAGCTGCACCTTCAACTGAGAGGTAAAGTCCGCTGTTCACATTCTTGAAGGTGTATACCTGTCCGTCGATGATGTCTGTTGTATAGGTAGGCGGATCAGACGGAGTAGAAGGATTAGATGGAGAAGAATTTGTCTTATCCATCTTGGATGCGACCAGCTCAGCCAGCTTGTCAGCACCTGTACGGTTGGGGTGAACGTTGTCGATGTACATTGAATCAGCCTTTGAAGCGCCTACTGATACGCAGTAGTTCTGCCAGAGGGTGAACAGGTCGATGATCTTGCAGCCCTGTTCGGATGCTATCTGATCCAGCTCAGCAGCGAAGTATCTGCTCTTCAGCAGTGGCTTGAGTGTATAATCGCCCTTGCGTCCCTGCTGCTTCACAAGGATGACATCCATGCCCTTAGCCTTTGCTCTCTTTACCATATCGGTAACTACTTTCTTGTACTCAGCACCTTTGTAGTACTTACCGTCATTTATACCGATAGAGATGATAAATGTATCACCGCTCTTGCCGTATTTTTCAATACAGTTGAAATTGCCGTGGTCAACAAAGCCCTTAGCGTATTCACCGCTTGCTGCCATATTTCTTATGTATACATCATTACCCAGATATTTGCCGAGCATCTGTCCCCAGCCTGCCTGTTTGCTTGATGTAAGAGGATAGTAGTTGCATACTGTTGAATCGCCGCAGAGCCATACTGTCTTGGGCATTACAGCTTTGTCGGATATCCTGTTTATCTCGATAGCACTTATGGAATAAGGAGTGCCGTCCTTGCCTGCGGCTGCACGTATATTCAGCTGACCGTCAGTAACAGGGAGTATTATCTCATCAACTGCGTTGTTGCCTGTCATATTGACGATCTGGAGCATATTTTCCATATACACGCTGGTTCGTGAGGTGTTGCCCAGGGTCACCTTGACCTTGTAAAGGCCGTTGGGAACATCAGCATTGAAAGTAGTATTGCCTGTGAATTGTACAGCGTCGCTGAGTTCGTTTCTGCCTGAGGCTGCAACGTCTTTGACATTGTTGCCTGAAAAACCGTAGCCCTTGTTTGCAGAATACTTGTCAGCTGCCTTGACAGTAGTAAAGCCGCCGGTAGCATTTGCACCAAGGTCAAATTTTTTGCTTACATTTGTAACAGACTGTCCGTTGCCGGCAGCACTAGTATTTATGCTGCTTATTACGCCTGCACCGGAAGTTGCAGCTAACACCATTGATGCGGCAAACGCTGCAATTTTCTTGTTTATACTGCTCATTTGATACTCCTCCGTTCTGATAATCCAAACAATTTTCGGATGTTCTGAGTTTGTAATATTATTTTACCATTTGTGGACTTTTTTTTCAATGTAGAAACCTATCATAAATATGTCATTTTGTTGCAAATTGCTGATGACATAGTGTTGCAGGATAATGCTGACAAATGATACACCCTGTATACCGGAAGTTATATATAAGCAAGAACATCCCGTGTGGTATTGCCACATGGGATGTTCTCGGTGTAGTGTATAATTTAAGGAAGGTTGATTGTATGAATAATAGAATGATCAGTTATTACTTGATACTTATAATGACAGATCTTTCTTTAAGATCAGAGAGATCCCACTGACCGCCAACTCTTGCAGCAACAAGTACTCTGTATCTGTCGCCAGCCTTCAGTTTGGGCGATGTGAATGTAGTATCATTGGTGTAAGTCTGAACTCTCCACTTGCCTGCGAGGTATACAGCGATGCCGTACTTTTCAGCGTTCTTTACGGATGTCCAGTTCATCTTGAACTGATGATAAAGTGCGTTGTATTCGATGCTTGTTACCACAGGATAGCTGCCTGTAGTGATATTGCCTGATGTAGAAGAAGTTTCAACATACCACTTCTGGTTATTGCCGCCGTTGTAGGTGTACTGCTGTATATTTGCACCTGCATCGCGGGACTGTCCGTTTACATCAAGTGCAGACTTTCCGTCAGTGATCTTTGTAAGTATGCTGTATGTTCCGTCAGAATTCTTTACGAACTTGAACTTCTGATTCTCACCCTTGTTGAAGGTGTAGATCTCAATATTAGTTCCGTCCTCTGTCTTTCTGCCGTTTACATCAAGTGCATAGGAATTGCCGTCACCAAGCTGAGATACCAGATAGAAATATCCGTCACCTGCTGCAACTGCCTTGAACTTGTTCTGTGCACCGTTTGCAGCTGCCTGTTCAACATTTACACCGTTTCCGGCATTTGAACCCTTAACAGAGAGGTAAAGTCCGCTGTTGAGGTTCTTGATAGTGTAGATCTGTCCGTCAGTGATATCCGATGTCTGAACAACGGGAGGATTCTGAGGGTTCTGAGGATTATCGTTGTTGTTCTGCTTAACTGCCTCGGCATACCATTTCTGGTTTGTGCTGCCCTTGTAGGTGTACTGCTGTACGTTTGCGCCTGCATTGGTAGATTTGCCGTTTACGTCAAGTGCAGAATTGCCGTTTGTTATCTTGGTGAGGATGCTGTATGTACCGTCAGAATTCTTGTCTATCCTGAACTTCTGGTTCTCACCCTTGTTGAATTCGTATATCTCGATGTTTGTTTCATCTTCTGTGTGTCTGCCGTTTACATCAAGTGCGTAGGTCTTGCCGTCACCCAGCTGTGATACCAGATAGAAGTATCCGTCACCAGCTGAAACTGCCTTGAACTGTACCTGCTTGCCGTTAGCGTTACCCTGCTCGACATTAGCGCCGTTTGCTGCAGCTGCACCTTCAACTGAGAGGTAAAGTCCGCTGTTCACATTCTTGAAGGTGTATACCTGTCCGTCGATGATGTCAGTTTCGGGTATTACGGGATCTGGTGTAGGATCGGGATCAGGATCTGGGTTTGGATTAGGACCTGGATTATAACTATTATTCAGCTTTATCTTGGGTCTTGCGGGGATAGGTGCATCACTTCCCAGATAATAGCTTACATGGGGAGGCTGATTGTATGCACTCTGCTGGCAGCAGTTCTGTGCCCTGTACTGCATATCATGCATAAGTGTGGTAAGACGTACCTTGGTGGTATTGGTTGTGCACCATACACGCAGCTTGGTGTTGTCATCAGTTCTCAGTATCAGCTCCTCACGCCAGTCACCGAAAAGGTCAACTGTCATACAGGGATTGTTCTTGGAACTGTTATTTGAACCGCAGCCGTTAGCTGTGAAAATGCGGTCGATCTTGTCGGCACCAGTCATCTTGGATATCTTGTTGCCGTCGAGGATCTCACGCTCAAGGTCGCCGTCCCAGTAGATCAGGAAGTTCTGAGCAGGCTTTGTTCCGCCTATCTTCTTGCCGGTAGTATTGTATACATTACCGTCTGCAGCGCCCCAAAATTCTGCGCCCTTGCTGCCTGCCCATACATTGTCGGCTACACAGCGTCCTGTATCTTTGCTGTTGTTTATGTGGAATATCTTCTGACCGGTCTTTGCATCATAGCAAGTTTCACCGTATGGTTTATCCTCGTGGCATTCCCATACTTCAAGACCAGCTCTGTCGGGGATAAGGTCGCCTACGTGCATAGCATCACCGTGAAGGTCGCCTGTTGACCACAGCAGCTTGCCGTTGTCATCAATGCAGCTAGCACCTGTGAATACCTCCTGTTTGCCGTCGTTATCGCAGTCAGCTACCATAACATTGTGGTTGCCGCAGCCCCAGCCCTTAGTGGATTTGTTGAAGGTCGAATCGTACTTCCACCTGACTTTCAGCTTCTTGTTACTTACATCAACTGCAGACCAGGTAAGTCTTGTGTAGTAGCCTCTGCCGTAGATAGCACTTGGGTGTACGCCGTCAAGATAAGCGATACCGCTGTTCATTCTGTCTACACGGTTTCCGTAGTTATCGCCCCAGTCTGAAACCTTGCCGCGGGGAACAGGGAAGTTGATTGTATCAAGTGCCGCACCTGTCTGACCGTCAAACAGTGTCATATATTCAGGACCGTCCAGTATATAACCCTTGCCGTTGCGGTAGTCCTTGCTGCCATCGCCGATGACCTTGCCCTTGCCGTCCTTGGTGCCGTCAGCGGTCTTTGTTATGAGTTCAGCCTTGCCGTCACAGTCAAAGTCAGCCACACACATCTGGGTGTAATGCTGACCTGCGCGGATATTCTTGCCCAGATCTACACGCCAGAGCTGTTTTCCCTCCAGTGTATAGCAGTCGATATAGACATTGTCAGTCTTTCCCTCCTGAGAGTTATCCTTCTGGTTAGAGGGATCCCATTTCAGGAATATCTCGTACTGTCCGTCGCCGTTAACGTCGCCTACAACACAGTCATTGGGTGAATACTGGCTTCCGGGGCTGTTAAGCTTGATGTCGAAATAATTGTTGCCGGATGTGAATTTGCAGTTCTGAGAATCTATTACCTTTCCGCCAGATACGCAGTCAACGCGGTACTTTGAATTTGTGCTTCCGCCGTTGTCCTGATAGGAAGTTGCATCGCCTGATTTACTTGTGTAGATCAGCTTGTTGTCGCGGTAAAGTCTGAACTCGGCATTATCTGCATCGTTAGCATTGTAACGCCAGCTTACGAACATACCGTTACCGCTTTTAACGGCATAAATACCTCTGTCAAGGTATTCCATGATCGCAGTTCCGTTGCCGCCCACACCGTAAGCAGCGTTGGCTGTGATGCTGCTTACTGCACCTACTGTCGATGTTGCTGCAAGCAATACCGACGTTGCAAGTGAGGCAATTTTTTTGGTCATACCACTCATTTGAAAGTCCTCCATTCTGATAATCTAACCTGTTTTGGGTTGTCCTGAGTTTGTAATATCATTTTACCATTTGTACACTTTCTTTTCAATGTAGAAATCTATCAAAAATTTGTCATTTTGTTGCAAAAAGTTAATGACATTGCAGGGGAGGATATTATATAATATTGTTGACGATTGATATACCCTATAGGGAAGAAGTTCAAAAAATATAAGTTATTAAAGAATAACACTATGATATCTAAAAGGTGGGTACATTATGAAAGCATATATGTTAGGCTGGCATAGCAAGCATCCTGCTGACTTCTATAAGGACAGACCCAACGGCATACACGGTATGCAGATACTTCTTTTGCGTTCAAAGGCACGCATAGGTATGGGCAGCAATATCTACAATGTGGATAATAATACTATTTTTGTAGTTGAAAGCTGCTATCCCCATGCACTGTACGGTGAAGGGGAGGAGTATGTTGATGACTGGATAAGGTTCGACCTTGAGGATGATGATTCCGAATTTATAGATTCCCTTGGTATAGTGCGAAATTCTCCAATACATCTGAACAGCGATGTTGTTTCCGAGCTTATCAGGATATGTGTTGATGTGTTTGGATCTGATGATACCGAAAAGGATGCTACCCTAAGGTATCTTATGAAAGCTATATTCATGCAGATAAAGAGCTGTTCAAATCCTGATGGCAAGTGCAGTCATACCCAGTACGAAAGCGAACTGGAGAATATCCGCAAGGCGATATATGATGATCCTTCTGCAGATTGGAACATACCACAGGCAGCACAGAAGCTGAATTTGTCCGTATCTCATTTTCAGCGTCTTTACAAGCAGCGCTACGGCATTCCCTGTACCAAGGATATACTCACCAGCCGTATGGAATATGCAAAACAGCTGCTTACCACTACTGACCTTTCTGTTATCGAGGTATCTGAAAAATGCGGATATCCCGACTATTCTTATTTCTCAAAAGTATTCCAGAAATATGCCTGCGTATCACCGTCAAAATACCGTAAAAATAATGTATAGGTAACTGAAAGATTCCCGGGATACAATGGACGTGTACTCATATATTATATTTCATGACGGCAAGTCTGTTGTTATCAAAAATGCTGGAAATATAAGGTTTTTCGCTGCTGTGTACACTCGTCACCTTTTCCTAACTTATGTTATACTGAATGTTTATTTTCCACAAATTATTACCGATATAATTAAAAAATCTGCCGAACTGCTTGCGTAGTTTGAATAATTGTAATATAATGATCAGTGTCAGATGAACAAACTGACAGTATTATGGTGTAGTAAAAAGATCAATTGAAAACGGAGGTAATCATAGTGGAAAAGAAACACAACGTTATTAAGCGTACACTAGCGGGTATGACCGCTGTTATGTGCATGGCAGGCTGTCTGCCTGCTTTGGCAGCAAATGCAGAGGATAAAGGAGAAAGTTACGGATATCACGAAGCTTCGGAGCAGGTCGCAGGCGGCTGGGAGGTCGTAAGGGGAGATACTTCGCCTGAAAGCAATCCCGATGCTGTTGCCGCACTGGATAATGCGCTGAAATACCTCGACGGAGTTGCTTACACCCCTGTTGCAGTACTTGCAAGGCAGTGCGTTGCGGGAACAAATTACTGTATGTTATGCAAAGTCAAGCCTGTCGCACCGAAGGCAAAGCCCTCTTATCAGCTTGTATACATCTATGAGGATCTCAAGGGCGATGCGGAATTCATCGGCAGAACAACGGTATTGAACAGCCCAAGTGAAGGTGCAACCGGCGGCTACTCTGTCAATGACGGCGATACTTCGCTTTCAGCCCATGAAGATGTTCTTGCGGCTTTCAATAAGGCGATGGACGGCCGTGTAGGTGTAGATGTCCGTCCGATAGCTTATCTCGGAAGTCAGCTGGTAGCCGGCATGAACCATATGCTCCTTTGTAAATCAACAGTTGTTTATCCGGGTGCAGAACCAAGTTACAGTATAATGATCGTTTATGAAGATTTCAATGGAAATGCACAGCTTAGCACATCGCAGAAAATAGATTTCGGTAATATCAGCGAATTCAACAGGACCATACATTATATTGCTAATGAACCTACCTGCACCAAGGACGGTAATATCGAATACTGGTACAATACGTCCAGTTACAAATACTATTCCGACGAAAAGTGCGAGAACGAGATCAGCTATGAGGATACAATTGTCAAATCGCTCGGTCACGACTTTGACAAACCAGTATGGACATGGAGTGATGACCATACTTCAGCCCACCTTACCGTGAAGTGCAATAGATGCGGTGCTAAGGTTATCGATGAAGATGCTGTAGTTACGAAAAAACAAGTATACCCGGCTACCTATACCGGAACAGGCTTTATTAGCTATGTTGGGACAGTGATCATCGACGGCGAGTCATGGGAGAACAACTGTATTGTAGCTCTGCCAAAACTGACTTACACCGCACCTGCTATATCCTATGAAAAATGTGACGGCGCAGTAAAGCTCAGCTGGACAGAAGTTGAAGGTGTCGATGAATACGGTGTTGCAGGATACACAGGCGGCAAATGGAAGCTTCTCGATTACGGCAAGGGAACATCTTATGTACTTAAAAACCTGAAAGCAGGCACAAGCTACAAAGTAGCAGTTGTTGCTAAGGCAGGCGGACAGTGGATAAAGGACTTCTCAAATGCTGTAACAGTGACCCCGGAAATAGTGTCTTACTATCCAAAATTCAGGACACAAGTTATGAACGGAAAGATATGCTACAAGTGGGAAGCAGTCCCCGGCGCGGAGAAATATGCTATAGCTTTATATCAGGCAAACAAGTGGCAGATAGTAAAGCAGCTTGACAGCAGCGTGTACACTTATACATCGCCCAAGATAAGCGGCGGCTATTACAGTACAGTTGTTGTAGCCAAGATAAACGGCAAATGGGTGACTGCACAGGCTCCTGCGCACGCTGTTACGGTTTCAGTAAACTGATACAAACTAAATAACATTGAAATACCGACAGTTTCTACGGGGACTGCCGGTATTTTATATTTCTTAGCAACAAACCGACCGCAGAATGAACTTTACTCAGAAAGATCATCCTGCGGTCGGTATCCTGTTTATTATTTTAAATACCTGTCTTTACACTATCAAAGTTATGGATCAGATGCTCAGCTCACCGTGTTTTTCGTAGCTTGCCACACGTACAGCCTTGTTTTTATCATCAACGAATACTACCTTAGGTGCAAAGTTTTTTAATTCCTCGGGGGTCATATCGGCGTATGACATTATTATTACAGGGTCGCCTGCCTGACCTGCCCTTGCAGCAGCACCGTTGAGACATATCATACCGCTGCCTCGTTCACCTGCGATGACGTATGTTTCAATGCGGCTTCCGCTGTTCACATTAACGATATGAACGTGTTCATACTCATAAAGCCCTGCCGCATCTATCAGATCCTCGTCTATGGTGACACTTCCAACATAGTTAAGTTCAGCCTGAGTGATGACAGCTCGGTGTATCTTGCTTTTAAGTATAGATAGTTTCATGCTGCCCTCCTTAAATATCTTCGGTAAAGAAGTTATCTATAAGACGGGTACTGCCGATATATACCGCTATTGCGCAAAGTGCAGGACGGTCTATAACGGGTATCTGCTGCATAGTTGCAAGGTCAACTATCTTTACATAATCTATCTTTGCGAGGGGTTCGGCGCTGATATGCGCTTTCATCGCATCGGTGATCTTACTGCAATCGGTAACACCGTTTCTTACCATATCCATACCTATATTTATCGCCTGCGAAAGAACAAGAGCAGCCTTTCTTTCCTCAGAACTTAGATATGTGTTGCGCGAACTTTTTGCCAGACCGTCTTCCTCGCGTATTATAGGGCAGCCGATTATCTCGATATCCATATTCAGGTCATCGACCATATGCTTTATGACCGCCAGCTGCTGAGCATCCTTTTTGCCGAAGTATGCTTTATTGGGCTGAACTATATTGAAAAGTTTTGATACTACAGTGCAAACTCCCCTGAAATGTACAGGTCGGCTGAGTCCGCAGAGTTCCTTTGTAAGCACATCCATATCAACAAAGGAAGAAAATCCCTCGTGATACATCTCGCTTGGCTCTGGATTGAATATGATATCACCGCCGTGTTCTTCAACCAGTGCTGCATCACGTTCGATATCGCGGGGATAGCTTTCAAGATCCTCGGTCGGTCCGAACTGCATGGGATTGACAAAATCGGATACTACCGTCCTGTCATTATCGCGGTGTGAAGCATCTATAAGGCTTGCATGACCCTCATGGAGATATCCCATTGTAGGTACAAGTCCAACACTCAGCCCCTGTGACTTCCATTCCTTTACCTGTCTGCGTACTTCATCTATTGTCTTGACTATCTTCATTTTACTCATACTCCTTTGCTATTTCATTTATCACATCTTCATCTATCGAATAAGTATGTTCCTCTGAGGGGAATGTACCATTCTTAACCTCGGTGATATAGTCCGTAATGCCTTTGCGCATAAGTTCGCCTATATCGGCAAAGCGTTTTGCAAATTTCGGAGTATGACCGACAGTCAGTCCCAGCATATCATGATATACCAGCACCTGACCGTCACAGCCGTTGCCCGCACCTATACCTATGGTGGGGATATACAGCTTTGAGGTAATTATCTCAGCCAGCTTTGCAGGTATGCCTTCAAGGGTCACCGCACAAGCGCCAGCTTCCTGTATCTTCAGTGCATCTTCTATGAGCTTCTTTGCTTTGTCGATGCTTTTGCCCTGCACCTTGAATCCGCCGAAAACATTGACAGACTGCGGAGTAAGTCCAAGATGCGCCACAACGGGAATAGAAGCATTCACGATAGCCCGTATCTGCTCGCAGACCTCAGCACCGCCCTCAAGCTTTACTGCGTTTGCGCCGCCTTCCTTGATAAGTCTGCCTGCATTGATAACAGCCTCCCTGACGCTCGCTTGATATGACATGAACGGCATATCGGCAACAACGAAGGCGTTTTCAGCACCTCTTGCAACGGCACGGGTATGGTGTATCATATCCTCCATAGTGACTGGGAGAGTATTCTCATACCCAAGCATAACCATTCCGAGAGAATCTCCGACCAGTATGGAGTTTACACCGCACTCATCAATAATACGTGCGGTAGTGTAGTCATAAGCAGTAAGCATCGTGATCTTTTCACCCGATTGCTTCTGTTTAAGTAGGGTTGAAACTGTGTTTTTCATAAGCATATATCTCCTTATAATTATGTTACCTTTCCGCATACACGGATAAGATACATCAACAGGAAAAAGCCTGCAAATAATATTATATCACATGAAGTCTCCGATTTCAAGTGGATAATTATGCTGAAAAAAGCATAAAAATATCCGTCACACCTGTATCTCGATGATGACCGAGAAAGAGGTATCGCCTACGCTGATAAAGAAGATCGTCGGTCATTCCGGTGCTATGTCGCTGACCGAGAAGGTCTATACACACGTTGATGTGCAGAAGTTGGCTTCCAATCAGTTACCGGAACAGTTATGTTTTTTCGTATATTTCTGATTGCATTACCTCCGGCAGAGCGGATAC
>ODAI010065553.1_pt1 | contig 10345 bp, 11 predicted proteins | sample 1539321 | NCBI WGS metagenome assembly ODAI01 (sample SAMN02144231, study PRJEB22623) | gut metagenome | biome: sheep rumen | host: Ovis aries | place: New Zealand | reverse complement strand
GCTTGCTGGGTGGTCAGTGGATTGGGGAGGGAAGGCTACCCAACAACGGAAGTGATGGATATATCGAACGTGCTTCAGCCGAACTCAACTCCTACTTCGTGCAGGCTGGGTATTGTGATGGCAACACCACCCTCAAGTTCATCACCACCAACGGCCCCGAGCGCACCTACCATGCCTGGGACTACTCGTCGAAGCAGCAGTGGGCAACCTACGGCAGGCGCTACAACCCCTCCGGCGCATATACAGCAGCCCACGGCTCTCAGGCTTATTACGACAACCAAATAGACTACTTCCATCAGCAGCACTATCAACTCCTCTGGAACCAGATTTTCACCGATGAGCTCAAACTGAACGTCGGGCTTCACTACACCAACAACTTCGGTTATTATGAACAGTATAAAGAAAGTCAGAAACTCTATAAATATCTGCTCAGTTCTGAATTGGGTTCCAAGAGTGACTTGGTGCGACGCAAGAACATCGACGGCGATTTCTATGGTGCTGTCGCATCGCTCAACTACCGCAAGAACCGTATCGACGCCTATCTCGGCGGTGGCTGGAACAAGCACGATGCCGACCACTACGGCACATTGCACTGGGTGCGCGAGTTCCAGGGAAACATCAACCCCGACCACACCTACTACGACAACAACGGACGGAAGATCGACGGTAATATCTACGGTAAGCTCAACTACCGCTTCTTGGAGGGGCTGGTGGGTTATGTGGATTTGCAGTACCGCCATGTCAACTACAAGATGACCGGCACTTCGCAGGAGTTCTCTGACGACAAGCAGCAGCGCCCCTTCGACATCAACGTCAACTACGATTTCTTCAATCCCAAGTTCGGTTTGTCCTATCAGTTCGCCGGTGGTCAACAGGTTTATGCCTCCTACGGACTTGCTCATAAGGAGCCTACACGCAATGACTTCGAGGACCAGATGGCGGAGTCGCAGGAGGTGAAGCCCCGCTCGGAGCGTCTCAACGACTTCGAGTTGGGCTACCGTTTCAACTCGCGCTATGTGGATTTCGGACTCAACCTCTACCACATGAGCTACGACAACCAGTATGTGCTGACAGGAGCTCAGGATGCCAACGGGGAGATGATTGCCCGCAACATCAAGGACAGCTACCGCATGGGTCTGGAGGCTGAGCTGCAGGTGCGTCCCTTCGATGGATTCGTCTGGAACCTCAATGGTACACTCAGTCGCAACCGCGCGCAGAACATGCACCTCAACGTGATGGACGACGACTGGAACGAGACCCCTGTGAATGTGGGCTCCACCCATCTGGCTTATTCGCCCGACCTCATTCTCAACAACATCTTCAGTTATGAGTACAAGGGATGGAAGGCATCGTTGATGAGCCAGTATGTGAGCAAGCAGTACATGACCAACTCGGGTTTCCAGTCTTATGTGGATGAGGCGACAGGCGAGCAAGTCAGTGCTATGATCGATGCGTTCTTTGTTTCCAACCTCGACCTCTCCTACAGCTTCAAGTTGAAGGGCGTGAAGCGCATCACCTTAGGTGCCACCGTTTATAACATCTTCGACGAGAAGTACGAAAGCAACGGCAGTTGCTCCATGTACTTCAAGCAGGATGACGGTAAGGTGAAGGCCTTCCACAATGCCGACGCCGGCTTCTGGTCGTGGTCCACTTATTCTTGCCAGGCGCCTATTCATTTCCTGGCCCATGTGTCGGTCAACTTCTGATGACAGCAATAATCTATGGATTGGAACATAGAGACCATCGCCCAAGGCCGCTTTGGGCGATGGTCTCTCAATTGTGAAAAATAGACTATGGATTGGACTTTTCTTGAGGTCTTCGGAACCCTGGTAGGCTTGGTCTATCTGTGGCTGGAGTACAAGGCAAATATTTATTTATGGATAGCGAGCATCGTCATGCCCGCTATCAACCTTTTCGTCTATTTCAACGCCGGGCTGTATGCCGACTTTGCCATGGACATCTATTATCTGCTCATGGCGGTGTATGGCTGGATTGCATGGCGCTATGGCTTGAAGAAGAAGGGCGATGGTCAGGCTCGTCCTTTGGCCATCACCCACCTGCCTTTCAGGTCGCTGCCTGTCTTGGCCATGGTCTGGGTCGTGTTGTTCGTGGCCATCGCACAGGGGTTGATTCATTTCACCAACAGCACTGTGCCTTGGCTCGACTCTTTTACCACTTCGTTCAGCATCATCGGCACGTGGATGTTGGCGCGTAAGTATGTGGAGCAGTGGCTGGTATGGATCGTGGTAGATATCGTCAGCGCATACCTTTACGCCTATAAGGGTCTTTATTTCTACTGCGGACTGTACTCCCTCTACGTCGTCGTCGCTGTTCTTGGCTACTACAAGTGGAAGGCCATGATGACCACTGACTTTGACTCTAATCCTCACTGAATGGCTGGCTACTAAAGATGACGAGGACGATTGAGGCAAAAAGAAGGAAATTATTCGCTTTATTTTAGGAAAATGTGTAACTTTGCATATACATAATAGGGTTCATTTGAAAAAGTATATTTACCGAAAATTGCTATTTGGTTATCACTATCAGTGAGATCGTCAAGGCCGGTACTATTCCTACTGACATCCATACCTTCTCTCTCTCCGCTGATGACAAATGGTACGCTCTTGACGGTCGCCGTCTCAGCGGCAAACCCACAGCGAAAGGACTGTATATAAATGCGGGAAAAAGGGTGATGATAAAATAACGGGGTTCAACGAATGCCCGTGGCAGGCCGTCACCGTCTGAATACTTTCGCCATCTATTGCTGTCCTATCTTGCTTTCTATGATAGCTTCTCCGACGATGAGGTCGAATAGGGTGGTGACCTTGATGTTCTGGCGGTTGCCGGCTACTAAGGCCACCTCGTGACCCATGGCCTCGACGACAGAGGCGTCGTCTGTGAAAGCATTCGTGTATTCCTGCGAATAAGCTTTACGGAGAAGTCCCGAACAGAATACTTGGGGTGTTTGCACCAACTTGTAGTGGCTGCGGGGGACGGTGGCGGAATGGAGCGTGGCGCCGTCAGGTGTTTCTTGTTCCGGCACGTGCCTCAAGGTATCCACCAAGTCTATCACAGGCAACGCCGCACCGAAAACCTCCGCTGCCCTGTAGCACTTTTCTATGACCTCGTCCGAGACAAACGGACGAACACCGTCGTGCACACCTATCAGTTCTACATCTGCATCCACCTTGGCCATTCCGTTCTTCACGGAGTGAAAACGTGTCTCGCCACCATTGGCGATGGTCAAAGGTATGCGGAAGTCATATTGCGTGCAGAGATTCTTCCAGTAGTCTTGATGCGCCAAAGGCAATACCACCACGATCTGCATGTCGGGGTCGTGGTGATAGAATGCCTCTATGGTGTGCATCAGGATGGGTTTTCCGCCGATGGGAATGAACTGTTTGGGAAGGTCACTTCCCATCCGCAGTCCCTTACCTCCGGCGACGATGATGACCGCCTTCTTCATCAGCATCCCTCCACGAGCATGCCCTCAGCCACCTGACGGGCCACATCTTGTCCTTTGAAATGACTGATGATGGCATAGCCCAGGTAGTAGGCAGCAGCAGGTCCCTTACCCGTGAGGATGTTGCCATCCACCTCCACCAACTTGCCAGTGGTCGTTGCACCTGTCAACTCACCCTCGAAGCCAGGGTAGCAGGTGGCTTTCTTACCGGCGAGCAGTCCGAGGCGACCCAGCACCAAAGGTGCGGCGCAGATGGCAGCCAGTGCTTTGCCAGCCTTGGCATGCTCCACCAGCAGCTGGCGCAGTGGAGCGTAAGCATAGAGGTTGGTGGCACCAGGCATGCCGCCAGGCAGTGCCAGCATGGTGGCGTTGCTGTAGTCGTTGTCCTCGAAGAGGCTGTCGGCAGCGATGCCAACACCATGTGCGCTCCTCACTACAGCCTCTCCCGTGGTGGAGACGATATTCACTTCCAGACCTGCCCTACGGCAAGTGTCAACCATTCCGAGTGCCTCGCACTCCTCAAAACCTGTTGCTAAAAATACGTATATCATAAGTTGGTTGTTGTATTGATATGTGTAAAAATGATTGCAATGTTCATGTCATTCTCGCTGACTGGTACGCGGGGTACGCAGGCGTCTTGCCTGCGAGGATAAGTCGCGGGATGGAAGCGCACGTCACCCATTCTGGTTAGTTCAGCTTGAATTTATACGTGATGGTTCCGCTTTCGGCATTGTTGCTGCCTGCGGAGAAACGCGACTGACGGGCGGCAGCCAGGGCCGCGTTGCGCAGTGCTGCCGAAGTGGTGCCAGACTTCACGGTTGCGCTGGTTACACGGCCTTCCTTGTTGACCACGATATTGACCACGACCGTGCCCGAACTGGTGTTGTCGGGGTAGGCAGGTTTTGCGAGATAAACAGCTGTGCGGTTGCCCACATGAGCCTCTGTGCCTGTACCGCCCACGCCCGATTTGGCTCCGTGGTCGGCATTGCCGGTTGCCACACCTTGCACGCCCTCGCCTGTGGTCTCGCCACGGTTGCCATTGCCGCGAGCCTTGCCAAAGGCACCTCCCACCTTGTCGGCAGCCTTGGCTGCCGCCTCAGCCTCCGCTTTCTTGCGGGCCTCCTCTTGCTTGCGCTTGGCCTCAGCCTCCGCTTTCTGCCTTTCCAACTCCGCTTTGCGTTTGGCTTCAGCCTCGGCTTTTTTCTTGGCTTCCACTTCTGCTTTCTTCTTGGCTTCTGCTTCCGCTTCAGCCTTGCGTTTTGCCTCTTCCTTCTTCTTGGCTTCCTCAGCCGCTATCGACTTCTCGTTGGTTTTGGAGGTGATGAGCGGTTCTTTAGTGGCTGGAGTTTTCGTGTCTTTGGAAGTGGTGGGTTCGGAGGCGGCGGGTGGAGTGGTGGCTTCCTGACTGGGAACGGACTCTTCCTCCTGCGGTGTCTCCTCGTTGCTGTTGGTGCCAGGCTGCATGCTGCTTCCCGCATCCTCTCCACCAGCCTCTGGCACATAGCCCAGCATCACTGGCACTCCGTCCTCTTCGGGTCGCTGGGCGAGGTTGTAGTTCATCGTCGCGAAGAAGAGGAGGAGCAGGAGACCGAGGTGGATGGCGATGGTCAGTCCTGCGGCCTTGAGTTTGTCTTTTTTATTGTCGCTGCTCATATTGTGTGCGGTCGGGTTGTCGGGTGGCGAGGACCATTTTGAGATGGAGCTCATTGGCGACGTTGAGTACCTCAACGATGTTCTTATAGGGCACTACCTCGTCGGCATAGAGCGAGACGTAAAGCTCGGTAGAGTCGTTCTGTTCTTGCCGTAGGAAGTCAGACAGTTGGTCGAGGGTGATGGGTTGTTCTGTCTCATTGCCCACTGCGGCGTACATGTTCAGCTGGTTGTCGATGACCACTCTTGCCGATGCCTTGGCCTGCGTCTGCTTGTTGCCTTGTGGCAGCAAGACCTTGATGGCGTTGGGCGACACCATCGTGCTGGTGATCATGAAGAAGATGAGCAGCAGGAAGATGATGTCGGTCATGGACGACATGCTGAACAGTGGATTGGTTTTAGTCCTTCGTTTAAGCATATCTTAGGCTTTGTGGTGGTCGTTTTCGTTCTCGTTCATCAGGTCCATGAATGCCAGTGACTTCTGCTCCAGCTCATTGACCGTACCGTCGATCTTGGCTACGAGGTAGTTGTAGGCGAAGAGGGCAACGATACCCACAATGAGTCCACCCACCGTGGTCACCATGGCCTCGTAGATACCTCCGGCGAGCATGCTGATGTCTATGTTGTTGCCAGCATTGCTCATTTGCCAGAAGGCCTTGACCATACCAGTGACGGTGCCAAGGAATCCGAGCATGGGTGCTCCGCTGGCGATGGTCGAAAGTACGGGCAGTCGGCGCTCGAGATTGGCCACTTCTACGTTGCCAGTGTTCTCGATGGCGGTCTGTATGTCCTGTGCGGGTCGGCCTATACGGCTGATGCCTCTCTCCACCATGCGGGCAGCAGGTGAGTTGGTCACGCGGCAGAAATTGACTGCCGACTTGATGTCATTGTCCTTCATGTAGTCGCGTATGCGGTCCATGAACAGCGGGTCGCTTTTGCTTGCTTTCCTGATGGCGATGAAACGTTCGAAGAAAATGTAGATGGCCAGGACAGACATGATGCCCAGCACAACCATGATCCAACCGCCTTTGCTGGCGAGTTCCAGTAAACTCATTGATGATTCCATTTCTTTTGTCGTTGTAAATTCGTTTTTTTTATGGCGGATATCACATTTTCTGTGATAAAATGCCCTTTAAAGTTGAAAATAACGTAAATTTGCGCACAAATGTATATCATTTGATTCAAATAGGAGTGATTTCAAAGCTTAAAGTTGCTTTCAGAATCCTTAAAGATTCTTTAAATCAGATACAAACGCCTGATAGAGCCGACTTTTTGCGACGTTTGCGGGAATTCTCCTTGTCGGAAACCAACGGACGCGACACGCCGCGTCCCTACAAGCAATCAATTATAAAGGATGGAGAAGAAGAGATTTGCCATATTCGGTAATGTTTATCAAGAAAAGAAGTCAATGGCCGTTCAGAAGATGTTCAACGTGCTGCTGGCACATGATGCGGAGTTGTCGGTGGAACGTGGTTTCTACACTTTCCTTACTGAGGGCCATAAGATCGACGTGCCTCCATGCCGCATCATCGATGACAGCGACTTTGATGCCGACATCGTCATCAGCATGGGCGGTGACGGTACTTTCCTCAATGTAGCGAGCAGGGTAGGGGAGAAGGAAATACCCATTTTGGGTGTCAACACAGGTCGTCTGGGTTTCCTTTCCTGCATCAGCGCAGAGGACATCGAACCGATGATCGACGAGATCTATACCGGCGACTATCTGGTCGCCAACCACTCTGTGCTGCAAGTCAATTGCGACGAACAACCCCTGTCGGGTTATCCTTTCGCGCTGAACGAGGTGTCGATTCTCAAGCATGACAGCAGTTCGATGATCAGCATCAACACCTCCATCAATGAAGAATATCTGACCACCTACCAAGCCGATGGCCTGCTGGTCAGCACCCCCACTGGATCTACTGCCTACTCGCTCAGCGTAGGCGGTCCCATCATTTATCCCGAGAGTGCCAACATCCTCCTGACACCCGTCGCCCCTCACAGTCTGAACATGCGCCCTCTGGTGCTCAACGACAATGTGGAGGTGGAACTGAAGGTGGGCAGCCGCAGCCATAGTTTCCTCATCTCCATCGATGGCAGGAGCCAGAGCTGCAGGGAGAACGTGCACATCAGGGTGCGCAAGGCTCCCTTTGTGGTGAAGGTGATCTCACGCAGAGGACAGAGTTTCTTCTCCACCATCCGGCATAAAATGATGTGGGGGGCCGACAACCGAAATTAAAAAAGCCATAAAAAAGGCAAAAAATGTCATTTATTTTTCTGTATTTCTCAACAATTGCATACATTTGCCAAGTATTTAGTAACAAACACATACCAAACATTCAATGAAAACAACTGATCCATTTGAGGATTTAGCGTTGGAGGTGACTCCCAAAGCCCTTTTGCAGGGTGAAAGCACAGATGCGAAGAAATTAGGGGCGCAAGAGGCCCTGGCTGTTCTCAAGACGATTGTCAGCAACGACTACGACGTGTTGAAAATGGTGAGAAAGTATCTACGAGAGAAGAATGCACAGAAAGACACTGGTCGTATCACTGAAATCGTCAACACATTCAACTCCTACAGCAAAGCGGTACTTCAAGAGAAGCTCGATGCCTTCAAGGCTGGCAAGGGCGAACTCTCACCTCTGTCGGTCGATATGGTGAAGAAGTTCTTCAAGACCAACAACGCGCCCGCAAAACTTGAAGATGCGGTCAATGCCTTTGTGAGCATTGTCAAAGACTGAGGGCTGCGGCTTCCGGGAAGTGAGGAGGATAGCATTTGAGGCGATATATAGTCATATTATGTTTGTCGGCTTTGGGGCTGACGGGATTGATGGTTTCCTGTGGTGAGGACCGTACTTATCAGTACGATGAACTCACCAAAGGCAATCATAGTATGGTAGGGATTCTGCAAGAGTCTTACCTCTGGGTGGACCAGATGAAGACCGACATCGACTGGAAAGGCTACTTCGGTAGTGGAGAGACGTTTTTCAAGAAGTTGCTCTATTCCAAAGACAGTTGGTCGTACTGCACCATCGACACCGTTCAGGCCGACAAGTTCGCACGTGGTTACTTCAACCATCTCAACTCCTATGGCATGGACTTCGACGTGATGACCGATCCTACGGGTGGTACCAACCGCTCGTACGCTCGTGTGCTCTATGTCGCCACTGGTTCTGAAGCCGATAAGGCAGGAGTGCAACGTGGGGATTTCATCTCATTCATCAACGGCAACAGGGTTGCTACATCCAATGCCAGTAAGATGGTCAGTGGTGACAGCATCATTTTGACCATCAATCATATCGAATACAATATTGAGGAGGAGCTGCTCTATTGGGCTGATACCACCGAGGTGGTGCTTGGCAAGTCGTCCTACGTGGAAGACTATCCTTATTTCGTGACCGCCGCTTTCAGTTATCAGTCGAGAACCATAGGCTACATGATGGACACACGCTTGATAGCAGGTCCTTATGAGAAAGATCCGCAGAGCGTGGAGTATCGAGATGACATGGATAGCATTTTCGCTACTTTCAAGTCGTTGGGCGTCAATGAACTGATTGTCGATCTCCGCTACTGCAACCGAGGCGAGATGAGTATGGTGGAGCGTCTGGCTTCATATATCGCCGCTTATCACCATGATGGAGAAGCGTTTCTCACCTCTCACTGGCGCGATGACCTCAGCAGCCACAACGCTGAGTATAACTATGACCTTTCGCTGACCAATGGCAACGCGCTCGACCTGAGCCGAGTCACTTTCATCACCAGCCGTTATACCACAGGGCCAGCTGAGTGGCTGATTCATGGCCTGCAGCATACTTTGGGTGCGGACAACGTGCATATCATCGGTCTGACCACGGCTGGTCAGAATGTGATGACCAGTGCCGTCAGCACCGATTTCTCCATGACGCTCTATCCGGTGGTGGCATACGTGGGTGACGCTACGGGCGACTATGACTATTCTGCAGGCATCGCCCCTACTTTTGAAGTCGATGAAGCTACTTATGTCCACATGTACAATTTTGGCGGTTTTGAAGAGATTTTGCTCTTCGATGCGGTCTATTCGTTGTTTCACAGCAATCAGGAGGAGTGAAAACCTGAAAAACGAATAAAATCGCAATAAAAATTGGTGTTTCGGCGTAAATGTTGTAATTTTGCACCCCGAAACACGCGAGTCCTTGATAACCTCGCCAAAAAAACAAGAATTATGCAAAATAAAAATGTGTCGGTATCCTTTATGATTTGTGGGATACTTTTCTGTGTCTGCCTGATATGTTCAAACATGCTGGTAGTCAAGTCTTTTGAGTTCGGACCTCTGAATTTCACTGGTGCCTTGTTCGTTTTCCCCATCAGCTACATCCTCAACGACTGCATTTCCGAGGTGTGGGGCTTCAAGAAAGCCCGACTGATCATTTGGATGGGATTTCTGATGAACTTTCTCGTTGCGCTCTTTGGAGCCTTGGTTGATGCCATCCCCGGTGCGCCTTACTTCGAGATGAACGATGCTTTCCATGCCATCTTCGGTCTGGTGCCGCGTGTGGCAGCCGCATCCTTCCTGGCTTTCCTTGTGGGCTCTTTCCTCAATGCCTACGTGATGTCGAAGATGAAGGTGGCAAGTCAGGGACGTCATTTCTCTGCTCGCGCCGTTCTGTCGTCGTTGGCGGGTGAATTGTCCGACTCAGTCATTTTCTTCCCTCTGGCTCTGGGTGGCATTGTGCCTTGGGACAAGATGGGGCTGATGGTGATCACTCAAGCAGTGCTGAAGACCGCCTATGAGATCGTGATTCTTCCACTCACCATCAAGATTGTCAACTGGTTGAAGAAACGTGAAGGAACAGATGTCTATGACCATGACATCTCTTATAACGTGTTCCGTGTGCGGGAGATTTAATTCACTGTACAGACGCGAGTTGCCGCATCCTGCATGAAACGGATGCGACAACTCGCATCACTTTGCAGATTGTAATGGTATATTCGTGCTTTAATTATGAGTAGAGAGAAAGAAAACCTTGTTCTTTTAGGCAACAAGTCGGATTACAGGTCGGACTACGACCCCAGTGTGCTGGAAACTTTCGAAAACCTGCATCAGGAGAATGATTATTGGGTGCGTTTCAACTGTCCAGAGTTCACCAGTCTATGCCCGATTACAGGACAGCCTGATTTCGCTGAGATCGTCATCGAGTACATACCCGATGTCAGAATGGTGGAGAGCAAGAGCCCGAAACTGTATCTTTTCAGTTT
>ODAI013120570.1_pt1 | contig 10346 bp, 8 predicted proteins | sample 1539321 | NCBI WGS metagenome assembly ODAI01 (sample SAMN02144231, study PRJEB22623) | gut metagenome | biome: sheep rumen | host: Ovis aries | place: New Zealand | reverse complement strand
CGGCGAGGGAGAAAGGGAGATAGAGGAGATTTGTAAATTCGACGGAATACTTCTTCCGGGGTTTATAGACGAACATATCCACGGCGCCGGCGGAGCGGACGCGATGGACGCGACCCCCGAGGCGCTTGAAACCATATCGGAATATCTCGCAAAAGAGGGGACTACGGCGTTTTTGGCTACGACCATGACGCAGAGCGAAGAAAACATTTCAAAAGCCTTGGATAACGCGGCTAAGGCGATTAAAAAAGGCGAATTCGGCGGAGCGGAAGTTTTGGGCGTTCACTTAGAAGGTCCGTTTATATCTCCCAAACACGTCGGCGCGCAACCTCTCGAATACGTCGTAAATCCGTCGAAAGCGCAGTTCGATAAATATCAGAAGATTGCGGGCGGAAACATAAAAATCGTCACGCTTGCGCCCGAAGAAAACGGCGGCGACGAACTTATAGCCGCGCTTAATGCCGAAGGCGTCGTCGCGTCGATAGGTCATACCGCCGCGAAATACGACGACGTCGTAAACGCGGTAAAAAGCGGCGCTAAAAGCGTTACGCATACTTATAACGCGCAGACGGGACTTCATCACAGAGAAGTCGGCGTGGTCGGTTCGGCAATGCTTATAGACGAACTGAACTGCGAAATGATATGCGATTGCATACACGTCAGCGTTCCCGCAATCAAACTCGTTATTAAAAATAAGCCGTCGGACAAGTTCACGCTTATAACCGACGCTATGCGGGCAAAGGGTATGCCGGACGGGCTTTCCGAACTCGGCGGACAGGAAGTATTCGTGAAAAACGGAGAGGCGAGACTTAAAGACGGGACTTTGGCGGGCAGTGTTTTAAAGATGAACGTCGCGATAAAAAATCTCGTCGAAAGGGTTGGCGTGCCGTTTGAAACGGCGGTTAAATTCGCTACGGAAAATCCCGCAAAAAACATCGGCGCGTTCGGCGAAAGGGGAAGTATAGAAGTCGGTAAACGCGCGGACTTTACGGCGATTGAAGAAGATTACGAAATAGCGCTCACGATGGTCGGGGGCAAAATCGTATATAAAAAATAGCCCGATGCGCGTTAAAAACGCGCATCGTTTTAAAAAATACGAAAATCTAAATATAATTAATCTTCGACGTAATATACTATTATATATGGAAAACGATATAAACAATCGAAAAAAGATAAAGGATAACGTTTTGGCGGCAATATGGATAACTTTGCTTACGGCGGCGGCGCTCGTATTCGGAATCCTTTTTATCGCGGACGCAAACATCGCGTTTATTGCCGAATACAGAAAAATATTTCTCATTTCGTATATAGTCGTCGTTTCTGCGGCGTCGGTGCTGTCCGTGGTTTTCTATTTGGTAAAACGCGAAATTTTTTATAAATTACTGCTTATATTTTTGGGACTTGCGGCGGGTTTTCTCGCGTTCTTTTATCTGACGTCCGTTACCGGACTGTGGGACAAGGTCGACAGCGTTGAAGATTTAAGGGAATTCGTTTCCTCCTACGGCAGGTTTACGATTCCCGCGTTTATACTCTTGCAATTTTTACAAGTCGTGCTGTTGCCTATTCCGGGCATGATAACCACGGGCGCGGGCGTAGCGCTCTTCGGACCTTTTTTCGGCGCTTTGTACAGTTTTATCGGTATAACCGCGGCGTCTTTCGTCGCGTTCTTTATCGGCAGACGGCTCGGGTATAAGGTTGCGGGTTGGCTCGTTGGACAAGAAACTCTCGATAAGTGGCTTGAGGTTGTCAAAAACAAGGATAAAGTCGTTTTGACGTTTATGTTTATCTTTCCGTTTTTCCCTGACGATATATTGTGTTTCGTGGCGGGGTTATCGTCGATGAGCGCGGGGTATTATTCGGTAATGATAATCATAACCAGGCTGCTTTCGGTCTACGTTACTTCTTACTCGTTCAGCGGACGGATTATTCCGTATAATACTTGGTGGGGAATAATAATTTGGGCTATTTTATTTGCGTTTACGCTCGCGATATGCTATTATATATACAAGAAGGGAGACGCCGTCGAAAAGTTTTTTAAGGATAAATTCGGCGGAAGAAAAAATGGAAAATCGGACGATTCTTCACGTTGATCTTAATAATTTTTACGCAAGCGTCGAGTGTAAATATGCGCCCGAACTGAAATTAAAACGTATGGCGGTATGCGGTACGGAGGACGACAGACGCGGCGTGGTGCTTGCCAAAAACCAACCGGCTAAAGACGCGGGCGTTAAGACGGGCATGACTAAAAACGAGGCTCGGAAACTTTGTCCGGATATAGTGTTCGTAGAGGCCGATCACAAAAAATACGAGTATTGGAGCAAAAAGGCAAAGGCGATTTATTTAAGATATACCGACGTTTTAGAGTCTTTCGGTATCGACGAGGCTTGGCTCGACGTAAGCCATAGCACGGTTTTCGGCGACGGCAAAAAAATTGCCGACGAAATACGCGAAACCGTAAAACGAGAACTCGATTTGACCGTTTCGGTAGGCGTAAGTTTTAACAAGGCTTTCGCAAAACTCGGTTCGGACATGAAAAAGCCGGACGGCACTACCGTAATTACCGGAGAAAATTACAAACAAAAGGTGTGGAAACTGCCGCTGGGCGATCTGCTTTACGCAGGCAAATCCACGGTTGCAAAACTTAAAAAGATCGGGATAACGACGATAGGCGATCTTGCCATGACGGATTTTGGTTATATATCGTCATATCTCGGAAAAGCGGGAGAGACGTTATGGCGGTATGCGGCGGGGCTTGACGACTCGCCGGTCGTAGCGGCAAAGGACGCGGAAGAGATAAAGTCCGTCGGAAACAGCGTGACGTGCTATCGCGATTTAAGAGATGACGACGACGCCGCGGTGATGCTCACTTCGCTTTGCGAAAGCGTTGCCGAAAGGCTTGTTTTAAGCGACGTAGGCAAGGCTACGACGCTCACGCTGTCGGTCAGGAACGCCAACCTCGAGTGGTATTCGAGGCAGGGAAAATTAAAGCGCCCGACGGTGCTTGCGGACGATTTTTACGAAAAAGCGTTCGAGATTTTGAAAAAGAACGTCGATTGGACCACGACGGTAAGGAGTTTAGGTGTTTCGGTGTCAGACTTTACGAAAGACGAACAGATAGACGTTTTCGGCGGCGATTACGATAAAAAACTTCGGCTTATGAAAACGGTGATGGAGATAAAGGACAAGCACGGCGACGACAAAGTCCGCCGCGGAATAGTTTTAAAAGACAAAAGATTGACTAAATAGAGAGGTTGTTATGGTTGACGGAAAATTACTTGTTGAAAAACTGATAGTGTATGCGACGAAATTTCTTTATATGAGCGAACTTGACGAAACGTATATGAGAAATACGTTGTTGGTTCATTTCAAACTCGACGCGCCTATGGAAAAAGTGCCGAATCTGGAATATATAAAACATATGACGGTTCCCGACGTCTTGCTCGACGAGATAAAGGACTACGCTATGGAAAACAATATTGCCGAGGACGATACGCAAAAGACGCTTTTTGCGTCGTTCATAATGGGTTGTCTTACCCAAAAGCCGTCGGAGATAAATCAATCTTTCAATTACATACGCGAGAAGATGGGCGCGCAACCGGCGTGCGATTATCTGTACAATTTAAGCGTAATGAATAACTACATACAAAAAACCGCTATCGAAAAAAATCTCGGTTGGACGCATAAAGACGGCGACAACCTTCTGGAGATAACGATAAATCTGAGCAAGCCCGAAAAAGACAATAAAGACATTGCCAAACTTCTGAAAGAGGGGAATAAAGACAAAAAATATCCCGCGTGCGCGCTTTGTCCGGAAAACGAGGGGTATTTGGGCGGATACAATCATCCGCCGCGCGCAAACCTCCGCACGGTTTCGATAACTCTCGGCGGCGAAAAATGGAAAGTGCAGTATTCTCCTTACGCGTATTTCGAGGAACATTGCATAGTGTTTAACCAAGAACATACGCCCATGAAAATGACGAGGGAAACCGTAAACAAACTTCTCGATTTTATCGAACTTTTCCCGAATTATTTTATAGGCAGCAACTCCGATCTTCCCATAGTCGGCGGCTCGATTTTAAATCACGAGCATTATCAGGGCGGCAAGCACGTCATGCCCATGCACAGGGCGAACGTCCTTTACACCTTGAAATCCGAAAAGTTCCACGACGTTGAAGTGGGAATACTTAACTGGTACAATTCCGTTATACGCTTAACCGGCTATAACCGCAATACCGTTTCCGAACTTGCGGGCGATATTATCGAGGCGTGGAAAGGCTATTCGGACGAAGTGGTGGGAATATTCAACTCGGTAAAAGACAGGCATAACACCTGCACGCTTATAGCGAGGTATCTTTCGGACGGCAAATACTGCGTCGAAATCATATTGAGAAACAATTACACAACGGCGGAATTTCCGGGCGGAGTGTTCCACGCTCATCCCGAACATCACAACATAAAAAAAGAGGGTATCGGACTGATAGAGGCGATGGGACTGTTTATTCTGCCCGGCAGATTAAAGGCCCAAACAGACGAGATGGCTAAGATACTGCTTAAAGAAAAGTCTTTCAGATATAAAGAGGACGATCCTATGTACGTCCATAAGAATATGGTCAAAAGATTGATTAAAGACAATCCGGACATAACCGAGAAGTCCGAGGCGGACGAGGCTATAAAAGCCTATATAAACGACACCTGCGTACAGATACTCGGCGACACGTCGGTATTTAAAAAAGACGAGGCGGGAACGATAGGTTTCAGACGGTTTTTATTGACCTGCGAAATAAAGTGAAAAATAGTTATATTAAACGGGAAAAAGATGCAAGTTTTTGCGTCTTTTTTGTTTGCAAAATCTATACCGTTATGATATAATATATAGGAAGATTATAATGGAGGATTTTTGTGAATAAAATAGAATTGCTCGAGCAAAGAAGAGCCGAAATTCTTTCCGAAACTCGCGAATTAAGAGAGAAAATCGCTGAAATAATCGACGAAAAATCCTTTGTCGAACTCGGCGGATACAGTTTTAGCAAAAATGATTTTTACGGCGAAGAAAAACCGGGTAACGGCGTCGTTACGGGGTATGCCGCAATAGACGGAAATCCGGTGTATCTTATCGCGCAAAACGCGAATGAAAATTTCGGCGGCGTTACGCTTTCCAACTGTAAAAAAATCGCCGCGTGTATAACCCGCGCATCTGAGACCGCCACACCCGTAATTTATCTTTTGAACTCTTACGGCGTAGAAGTCGGAGAGGGCGTGAACGTCTTAGAGGGAATTGCCGAAGTTTTGAGCGCGTCGGCTGAGATAAAGGGGTTCGTTCCTCAAATATCGATAGTACTCGGAAGAGTTTACGGCTCGATGAGTTTACTTGCCGCGGCGTGCGACGCTTGTTACGTCGTAAAAGGCGGCGAGATATGTTACGACAGTCCGCTCGTTTTGGCGGCGTCCGAAAAACACGCCACCGCGCAAAAGGTCGCGGGATATGAAAACTCTGTTAAATCGGGATTGGTGACTTCCGAAATCGAAAATCTTTCCGAGGCTAAAGAAAAGATACTTTCGGTCATTTCATGCGAGGATGAAATCGCCGACGATTATAACAGAACTGCGGAAGAACTCGACGAAAAAACAACCGTAAGCGGCATAATTTCGGCGGCGTTCGACGGCGGGAAATTCGAGGAGATAAATTCGGCGTTTGTTCCGGAAATAAAAGTCGGTTACGGCGCAATCGGAAAAGAACGCGTCGCGGCGATAATTTTCGGCGACGAAGAAAATGGCGTATCGCTCGGCTTAAACGAAGTTATCAAGATAAAACAATTCGTTTCGGCGGTGGCGGCGAAAGATTTACCGCTCGTAACTTTCGTCAACACTCTCGGAATAAAGCGCGAGGCGAGCGTAAGCGCGTCGCCGGTGCTTAAGGAGATTTCGGAACTTATATCCGAGTTTAAAAATTGCAGACGCATTTCCGTCGTTTACGGAAACGCGATAGGGCTGGGGTACACGCTCTTTGCGGCGAAGTCGCTCGGCGTTAAATACCTTTACGCGTTTGCAAACGCCAAAATAGCGCTGTTTAGCGGCGACAGGTCTGCGGTTGCGTTCGGAAAGATCAGAGAGGATAAATTCGAGGAGTTTGAAAGGCGTTATTCCGAAGAAAATGCCGATCCGATAAACGCCGCGAGAAACGGCTACGTCGACGATATTATCCGTCCTTCGTTCGTGCGCCCGTACCTCGTTTCCGCACTTAAAACGCTTTAAACGGGGAGGAAAGATGTTTAATTTACTCGTTGAAGAGGGGTATCCCAAATTTATCGGCGCGGGCGAAGCGGCGTTAGACGCCGTCATTGGCTTTATGGTCGTTTTCGTGGGAATATCTCTGCTTATATTCGTAGTGTGGTTGTTCGGTTTCGCGATGAAAAAATTCCGAAAACCCCAAAAGAGAGAAACGATAGCGCAAGAGGCTACGGCTACGCCGATAAATGAAAACGATGACGATGAGATAACGGCGGTCATATGCGCCGCGGTCGCGGCGATTTACGCCGAGAAAAAGCAAAAACCCGAATTCGTGGTTAAAGATACGAAAAGAAATTTGAGAGGATAGAATATGCGTAATTTTATAATAACCGTAAACGGAAAAAGTTATAACGTAGGAGTTGAAGAGGTTGCCTCTTCGGAGGGCGTAACGCCGATAGTTAAAGAAATAAAGCAGGCGGCGCCTCAGCCGCAAGCGGCGACGGGCGCGGGGACTAAGGTCGTTTCGCCTTTCCCGGGACTTATCAAGAACTTGCTCGTAGCAGACGGCGCGACGGTCAAAAAGGATCAACCGATCCTCGTTTTAGAGGCGATGAAGATGGATAACGACATCACTGCGCCTTGCGACGGCGTGGTAACGTTTAAAGTTTCGAGGGGAAATAACGTCGAGTCCGACGCTGTTTTGGCCTATATAGCATAGCGGAGCGGACTATGTTTCAGAATTTACTTACCGATATAGGCGAGATTTTCCAAGGTCTTGTCGATCAACTCGGAGTTATGAACGGCTCGTGGCAAAACTACGTTATGCTTGCCGTATCGTTTATTCTGTTTTATCTCGCCATAGTAAAGAAGTTCGAGCCGCTACTATTACTTCCGATAGCGTTCGGAATGTTTATCGTGAATATTCCGGGTGCTTACGACGTTGTATGGGGCAAGTACGCGGACGGTGCGGCGCATATTTACGAAAACGTCGAAAAACCGGGACTTTTATGGTACTTGTTCTTCGGCGTGGAAAAGGTAATATACCCGCCGCTCATATTCTTGGGAATAGGCGCGATGACGGATTTCGGTCCGCTCATTTCCAACCCGAAGAGCATGCTCATCGGCGCGGCGGCGCAACTCGGAATATTCGTAGCGTTGTTTTTGGCAATCCTGCTCGGTTTCGACCTTGCGGCGGCTTGTTCGATAGCGATAATCGGCGGCGCGGACGGTCCTACGGCGATATACGTTACGCAGACTTTGTCCAAGTTTACTGAGCAGGAATTACTTTCGGCGATAGCGATAGCGGCGTATTCGTATATGGCGCTTATACCGATAATTCAAAAACCGCTTATGCGCCTTATCGTTCCCAAAAAAGAGCGCGCGATAAAGATGAAACAATTACGCCCGGTAACGAAACTTGAAAAAGTAGTGTTCCCGATACTCGTAACGCTTGTCGTCGGCTTGCTTTTACCCGACGCGATGCCTCTTCTCGGAATGCTTATGCTCGGCAACTTATTAAAGGAAAGCGGTGTAACCGAGAGACTTTCCACGCAAGCGCAGAACGGACTTATGAACACGATAACCATTTTCCTCGGTATATGCGTTGGCAGTAAGGCATACGGCGAAGTATTTTTGTCATTATCGACGCTTAAGATAATAGCCCTCGGTCTGTTTGCGTTCGTATTCGGAACTATAGGCGGACTTTTGATGGGCAGACTTATGTGCAAACTTTCCGGCGGAAAGATAAATCCGCTAATCGGAAGCGCCGGGGTCTCCGCCGTACCGATGGCGGCGAGAATCTCGGAGGACGTCGGCAGGGAAGAAGATCCGAGCAACCATCTTTTGATGCACGCAATGGGACCGAACGTCGCGGGCGTTATCGGCTCGGCAATAGCGGCGGGATTTTTAATATCCCTATTTTAGAGGTGAACAATGTCAAGAAAAGTTTTAATAACAGATACGATATTAAGGGACGCGCATCAGTCGCAGGCTGCAACGCGTATGACTATAGAGCAGATGCTCCCCATGCTCGATAAATTGGACGAAGTCGGCTATTATTCGCTCGAGGCGTGGGGCGGGGCTACTTTCGATTCGTGTTTAAGGTTTTTAAACGAAGATCCGTGGGAAAGACTCCGCACGATAAAGAGCCATTTAAAAAAGACGCCGATTCAAATGCTTTTAAGGGGACAAAACCTTTTAGGCTATAAGCAGTACTCGGACGACGTTGTTGAAAAGTTTATCGAATACTCGATCAAAAACGGCGTAAGCATAGTAAGGGTGTTCGACGCGTTAAACGACGTGAGAAACCTTGAAACTTCGATAAAAGCCATAAAGAAATACGGCGGAATATGCGAAGTGGCGATTTCCTATACCACGGGTCCCGTGTATACGGACGAGTATTTCGTATCTCTCGCAAAGACGCTCGAGGGCATGGGGGCGGACAATATTTGTATAAAAGATATGGCAAACCTCTTATTGCCGTATACCGCTTACAACCTCGTTTCGGCAATGAAGAAAGCGCTGAAACCCACTACGAAAATACATCTTCATACCCACAACACCACGGGTACGGGCGATATGGTATATTTAAAGGCGATAGAGGCGGGGTGCGACATAGTAGACACCGCTCTGTCCGCTCTCGGTAACGGCACTTCCAATCCGGCAACCGAGCCGCTCGTCGCTACTCTTCAAGGCACGGAATACGATACGGGAATAGATATAAATAAACTCGTTCCCATAAACGACCATTTCAAGAAAGTCGCCGCCGAACTCGAAAAAGACGGCTCGCTTAACCCGAACGTCAGAAAAGTGAACGTCAACACGCTCATATATCAGGTGCCGGGCGGAATGCTTTCAAATCTTATGAATCAACTCAAGCAGCAAGGCAAACTCGACAAGTTGGACGACGTGCTTAAAGAAGTTCCGAACGTAAGGAAAGACTGCGGCTATCCGCCGCTCGTAACTCCGTCAAGTCAGATCGTCGGTACTCAAGCGGTACTTAACGTTTTAGGCGGAGAGAGATACAAAACGGCAACGAAAGAATTTAAAGCGCTTTTAAAGGGCGAATACGGAAAACTCCCCGTAAAGCCCGACGAAGAAGTTCTTCAAAAAGTCGTCAAGGGCGAAAAGACGATAACCTGCCGCCCCGCGGACTTGCTTTCGCCCGAATACGAGAAGTTTAAATCGGAAATAGCGGAGTATTATACTTGCGAAGAGGACGTTTTGTCTTACGCGTTGTTTAACGAAGTCGCGCTCAATTTCTTCAAAAAGAGATTAGCGGCTAAACGCGGCGTAGATAAAGACCTCGCCGAGAATTGCGGCGGAGTTTATCCGGTATAAATTACGTTTCGCCAACGACTGCGCGGTTTAGACGTTATAAATATTCTCTTTTAATCATTACGGAGTTTATTGCTAATGAATATTCTCTTGACTAACGATGACGGAGTGCAAAGCGAGGGCTTGATCGCCCTTGCGAACGCGCTGTCCGAAAAACATAATATCGTGGTCTTAGCGCCGGACGGAAACCGTTCGGCTTCTTCTCATTCTTTATCTATTTTTCGCGAACTGACTTTTTCAAAGGTTGAAACGCCTTATAAATACGCGTGTTATTCGCTTTCAGGCACGCCATGCGACTGCGTCAAATTCGCTATTCACTATTTTAAAGACATAAAATTCGATTTGGTAATATCGGGAATAAACGCGGGCGAGAACTTGGGCAGCAACACCTCGTATTCGGGGACGGTTGCGGCGGCTCTCGAGGGAAATTTCTTTCATATCCCGTCCATCGCGTTTTCGTGCGTAAAGCACACCGGTTGCAGGTTTCAAGATAACGCCGAGGCGGCGATCAGACTGTTGCCTAAACTTATGGAATTGTCCTCGCCCGATATAACTCTGAACGTAAACTTTCCCAACCTTCCTTTAAAAGAGATAGCGGGCGCTTTCGTCGCGCCGCTCGGATATGTATTCTATAATGATTATTATCGCCAAAACTCAAACGGGTCTTTTTCGCTTATGGGCGAGCCGGTGTATGAAACGGAGGGCGAAAACGACGTCGCGCTTTCAAGCAAGAATTATATCACCGTAACGCCGATACTGTTCGATCGAACGGACAAAGCCTCGGT